>Ga0209208_10004305_pt1 | contig 20267 bp, 22 predicted proteins | sample S1TSphfallax_3_FD_187694 | JGI IMG/M metagenome (GOLD analysis project Ga0209208, IMG submission 187694) | Host-associated microbial communities from peat moss isolated from Minnesota, USA - S1T2_Fd - Sphagnum fallax MG (SPAdes) (version 2) | ecosystem: Host-associated > Plants > Peat moss >...
CATATGAGAAGAGAATGAGAAACTGAATGCAATATTAAAAGTAGTGGAGAATTTACCTTTTCAGAAATGTAAGTGCCAAGAAATGAGCCTCCTAGTACAGCCAACTGCAAAGCACAAAATAAAAGTTACTTCCCTGTAAACAGTATCTCCAAACCTAACTAAACAGAAGACTTGGGTGCATATGTGATGTACAAATAAATGCCTGGCAATTGCTGACAACAACGTGGAAACTCCACTTTGAATTCCATTCATATGGGTACATACCACTGTGGCAACTCCATGGCCTGCAATTGCACCTGTCACTACGCCCAATGGTGAGGATGCAGCTGCCAGTGCTGCACCAGAAACAATATTCTCATTAAGAATCCTTTCATACTCATTACCACAATACACCAAACTGTAGGCAGAAAGGAAGAGTGCCAAAAAGCAGGGACTTCATGAAAGCTCAATTTGTTTTTGGACAAACAAAGCCTGTAGACCTCAACAAAGTTGCATAAGTCACTGTTGTGACAGCCTTACTGAACATAAGAGAAGAAGAGATGGAGAGTTTGGACACTCCTACATGACAACAGGAAACTGTTCCAGCAAAAGAACTAATTGCCTTTCACTTCAAAGGTCCCTCATGTGTAGAGCCAACATACCAATTGTAGAAAAGAATGACTTATCACCCCATTCTGCTACAAATACTAGTGCAAAGGTTGCAGCCACAGTTCCTGCGGCAGCCTGCAAACCTTGAGTACCATTTGCACCCACTCCAGCTATTGCCAATTCAGCCTGCATTTGCCAACAGGGATTCCATAACATTTGGTCATATTAAAATTATGTTTCACCACTCTAATAGTGGTGAAAATAACTCCTTTTTTGACCTTTGGATAACCAGCGACCAGAAGCTTGAGCATGAAAATGTACAGAACCAGTATTCAAGGAATACCTCTTGCTGCTCTTCCTCACTTTTGGAACCATCCATTGATGATGCCTCCAGCAGAGTTGACACTCCAAAATACACCAACAGAACCACTGCTGCCAAGTCATCCAATGGCAATTCCATGTTCCCAAGGCTGTGGCATGCCCCCCACTGTCAAAAATAAATTACTCTCATGTTTTTTCAAAGTACTCCACACTCATTGCACACAAGACTTTCCTGGATACAGAAATAAGGATGCAAGCAGGTCCAGTTATTGAACATGATCTGGACATGAATGTATAAGAAAAAACATACCTGAATGGAAGAACACCATCAAGGTAGTGGAATGCTCGTCCCAGTGTCACTGAGATTACAGTCATTGTTCTGTCCATGACAACCTGTCACTTAGTAAGGCAAATGTTCAGAGTGAAAAACAGGAAGTTTCTGTCAGGTGGTAGCAAGGTCAAGAAGCGTGGGTGAATGAAACATACGCAAGTGCTCCAAAAGTTCCAGTGAACACAGCCAAGTTTGACTTGCGAGTTGCTAATAGTGCCTGGCCCACAAAATCATGTTTTCCTCCACCACTTTAGAATACTTCTTCTACCACAGAAAAATGCATAGTTGTTCTACTGTTTACAGCTTTACAAAATGATGCCAGCGACTTCTCAGTTTTGGAACATGCATTTCTGTGTTCAAAGGCTTGACTCTCAAGCACATCTGCATGTGAGGTAACCTACATGCTCAATCACTGACAAATTGGAGTTACACCGGAGGTTCAAGTGCAACAGTTGCATTTTCAAAGAGTTTTGAGCAGAGGTTACTTGATGATCTTAGAGACAACACTCTATGGAAATGCACAATCATGCAACATCCTTGTCCCCTGAGCATGAAATTAACTAAATCTCCTTCCTGGGTGCTAGCTGTAGAGTGTCAAACTTACAGCAATAAAGAAGGTCTTGTCTCCAATCTCAGAGAAAAAAATGAGCAAAAATGCCTGCAAATTCCGGTAAATGTACAAAAGAATGTGTGAGAATTTTCCACCTTCACAGATGTGTTGATGGATTTCAGGCTAGATGGCATATGCTTGATACAAAACCAGCAACACTAGAAAAATGCTGAGCCTACTAATGTCCACAACACCATCTCAGGGATGATGATTCTAGGGTTTGAAGAAATGATGATCTAGGGTTTTGCAGAGATGATGATCTAGGGTCTTGAAGAGAAGGGAAATTGCTGGTGAGAAATTAAGATTTGTAATCCACAGAGAGAGAGAGAGAGCACAAACACACCGAAGCAAAGCCACTTTGAATGTCACCCACGTCACCAAAGAAGCCTGCACTCTCTTGGCTTGCAACTTCAGGACACAATGCCATGTCTGCAGCAAGTGCAGGAGCACATGCATGCATGCCAACAACCATTGCACCTACTACTACCACCACTGCAGCACAATGTGCCACTACTAGTACTTGCCATTGCTTTTGATCCACCTGGAGCAGGTGCAGCAAGGAAGAAAACCTCTCCTGAAGATGATGGTACCTTGCTCTTCTGTCTGCAGAATAGAAGATGTCAGCTTCTTCTGTGCTTGACCTTTGAGGAGGTCCAGCAACAGTATCTAACTCCGCATGCTGCTGTTTCCAGCCCAATGATGCTGATGCTGATGATGCTGGTGATGGCAGTTTCATCTCCTGCAGCAAGAAATTGTGTTATGGCAGAACAGACATGGAATTCTGCATCTTACAAGCCTCTCTAGGGCATGATTGCAGAAGTCCTGGAACAAACCTACCTTGTTGGATTGAAGAAGTTTGTCAGTCTTGTGCAGGAAATTGGAGTCCATCTGATGAGAAGCCGAGAGAATTCTCCTATTGTAGGATCTTCTACCAGTCTTCTGCGAGCACTGTTGCGAGAAGCGCGGCTTCCTCCAACAGATCATCCTCCCTGAACTCTCGCGTAATAATAATCCTCCTCTTCTTCTTGGCCCTGTGTGCAGCGAGAACAACAGCGAAGACGTCAACTGTAACCTTCTGCTGCAGATTGTCAAATTGTAACTATGATGAACACCAGAAGATGTGAGCTCCTGCAGGAGCGACAAACGCTCCATATCTCAACAACAAGATTACTGCGCTCTCCAGCAAAGCAAAATGTGGCGACTTGTTCTACAACAAATCCGAACTGTTGCAGCAGCAGCAGAGTTCGAAATCTTCTTCTTGTCACCGCCTCTTCTTCCTTCCTTCCTTCCTTCAGTAGTGTTGTACCCGCGGAAGAAGAATTGGTTGCGTCGGGTTTTGCAATACATCCGCGATAATATTCTTCTTCTTCATTCCAAGTGTTGTGTCATCATCATCACCACCTCTACTGCCGTCGTCGTCGTCTCCTCCTCCTCCTCCCACCTATCCAGCAGCAGCGGCTGTCGTGTGACTACAACAAAAACAAGAACAATAACGCTGGTGCGATTCCTTATCCCTTCCGGAACAAAGAACAAGATCAGTTTCCTCAAAAGACAATCTCCTTTTTGTTTGTGGGCCCGATTTGAGCAGGATTTCATTCTTGCACGACGTGCTGCTGTCTCTGAGAATTCGGAGAGAGAGAGAGAAGCAATCATGAGTTTCCATCTTCGTCTTCCATTTGCTGGGGAATTGAACCTCAATTCTTTACAAAATTTGTTTGTAAACGACAACATTGCAAAGATGTTAACACCCCAACAAGATTAAACACTCATTCTAATTTTAATTTGTGATTTGAGAATGCCAAGAATTTGTTTCGCTACGAATGCAACATTTGAAAATTGTTCTTCATTAATGTGCCACCAAGTGAAATGATCTTCACATCTAGTTGGGAGTATGGACAATCTCTTAAACAAAGAGCACTTCTCAATGACAAATGCATGTGAAGATTCTTCAATAGATGTTTCAACACCAAATATGTTAATGTCATTCTCAAGCTGTTCACTAGGTTTATGAATTTTGCATTATTGAACAATAAGGTTTTGTTGATGAAAACAAATCATAAGAAGTGAAATGACTATCTTCACATCATATTTAGTAGAAAGATGAATCGTATTCCCACTATCCACATAGTTTTCCTTAACACACTAATGTTTGAATCAAGGATTCAACATTATGGCAAACATTTCATGAACTTGATTTGCATCATAAGTTTTCAAAAAAATTAAGAAGGGTTTCAACACCTTCACAACTTCTTATTGCATGCTTTGTTGCAAGAGGAGGAGTTCAACATCAAATTCATTCAAAACTTCAATCCCATTTGAGACTTGTTGAAATTCAATTCCATGTTGACTATTAAGACAATAGATGTAGTTAGGGCACCTTTCAATAGCCCCTTGATTGATTCATCATACATGTTGTGATGGTACGGTTTAAAACACTTGTGATTACCTTTGCAATTTGATATAAAAACATTGTTTTCTACTACCCATAACAAAGATGATGACCTTTGAACTTCAATGTTTTTTCAAACATTATGACTTTAATAGCAAATCTAGTTTTCAACAAAATTTTTAGTTTTTGTTGTCACAACATGTTTTCAACACATACCTTCTTTCACTCTTGTCTTTTTTTTCCTAATTTTCTTCTCCATGTGATTATTTTCTGCAAACTAACTTGGGCATTCTTCACATCAACATATTTTAAACTTGCAATAGCCTTATCATCATTATAGTATATTAACATGTTTTAGACGTGAAATGACTAAAATAACTACCTTTATCAACTTGTTGAAATTTCAAGGATGATAATCAACAATATAGTATAGTGTTGTTGTCATAGATGTCAAGCTATTGTTTACATCTTTCACAAAAGCAATCTCACAATGTATTAAATCAAAATTTTAAAATAAAATTTCTCATTATCCAATCTTGTCATAAATCATGGAAAGTTTTGTTGTGTCATGCATAGAGGTCCAAAATTCATTTAGATAGTTGATTACCATTGCAAATCCTTTGGACATCCAAAGATCAAAACTTGTAACCATAGTGGTTGTAGATGCAAAATTAGACAACATATGTAAATTCATAGTTTTTTTAAAAAATCATTGTAATAATCATTTTTTTTACCAAAGTAAAATGAAAAGGAAACACAACACAAAGACATTGGTGTAATACCAACATCCATAACCAAATATTTTCACAAGTGAAAAGTGATTTGAAACCTTTTACACACACACACATATATATAACATCAAAATTTCAAGAAAGTTTTGCTACGTTTCATCATTTTTTTAATAAAGATTTGTGGCCCCAAAAAATGATGTGATTGCACATCCATTAGGCCCAATTTTTTTTTTCAATTGTCAACTATGATTTGTTTCAACAACATAATTAATAAGGATTAATAAATATGTCTATATAAAATTCATGGGCTTCAAAGTGTAAAAATAGTATGAATTTTTATTTTTATTTTTATACAAATGAAATGTTTTCCTACTTATGATGTTTTGAAGTGAAGTATGTATGAATTATATTTTAACCGAATCTATGAAATTATCATGATATAATTTTGCATAAAACTATACGATTTTTGTATATTAAACATGAACATTCATGAATGTCATTCAAAAAATATGTTTCATTTCTTTGAATATTTAAGTTATTAAATATGTAAAAATATTGTTCATATTAACCATTCATGTGACTTTTGTAGAAATTGATGAAAATCGAATTTTGCATGAAATTTGTAAAGTTTATGAAACTCGATAAGTTTGTGTTGAGTCAGTTTCAACATTTAACATGCTACCTTACACATAAAAAGTCCTTGCAATGAAGATATTTTCATGAACCTTGCCAATAGATTCAATAATGCAAACATTCACTTTAGTCATCACAAAATACAATGACCTACACATATGAAGAACCCAAAGACTTTATAAGATTTGTTGCTAGAAAATTCTATGAAGAAGTTGCAAGCAAACAAAATTGTGAAGATTCATATACTATCTAGATTCAAATCTAGATTTTAAGGTATAACCAAATAACATTGTTTAGTACTATTGGGTTGCTTATTTTCAAAACAATGGTTTGGCATAGGTAGGCCTATGCACAATCCCTCATGCCTAAAAAAATTGTATGAAACTAAATGTATAATCATATCCAATTCTAAGTAGATACATTGACCTATTTTCCATTTAGCTTTTCTAAAGGTGTACTTGTGCATAAACATTTATTATATGTTGTTGTTTCCCCATTGTCCTAGGAAATCCATGAAGAGTAATTTTCCATAATTGTTGCATGTCCATGTAGTTAAAATTTGGAATGCCACTTTCAACTTGTTGAAGCAAGTTGTGTAGAATTTGTGTTGCCTTGGAAACTGATTGCTTAATAAGGGGTAACACTTGAAAGGATAGAGACAATTTGATACAACAACTTCCCAATTCCCCTAAGCTATTGAAGTGTGCTCCTTTGCTAGTTGACATGTGCCATTGTGGTCACCCAAAACTTTGTCAATGCCAAACTACTCAATGTAGATGGGTATCATAGCTAATAGTTGTGTTGTCTTAAGGAGCTTCTTTGATTTGTTCTTGACTAACTCACGAAACACAATTGATTTCCCTTGCGACTAAGGATGAAAGCCAAGTTAGAATTACAAAAGTTCACCCAAGGTCATTACCAAGTATGTATCACCTCAAATAAGTGCATTGGAGAGAACATTAGTTTTCATCTTTGTCTTTCATATCTCGGTATCTTGCTTGTAAATTTCTAACACATGTTTTTTTTCTTGCAGTTCTTGAGCAATAAAGTTTTTCTCCATCATTATTTCTTACTTCAACATCCTCAAGATCCTTTCTTTTGCATTCTCATGAAGCTGTACAGAAATCACCTTGTGATTGGTTCTTTTGACTTCATCATCTAGGGTAGACTCCCCCATCTCTGATGTCGGTCTATACATCAATGTCATATCCTTTGCAACAACCCACGAAGGCAAGCAACAATGACCTCAATCCAAATTCAAAACCTGTTCAGTTTAGGGTTTCTAAGATTTGACAAGTTTTGTGAGATTTGTAATTGACATTTGAGGTGTTAAGATTTGGGTATACTTGTAGTTTTAGAGGATCAAAGAAGAAAGCTACAACTCAGATGAAAAATTCTGCATGCAAAGTTTTGTAGGAAACTTTTGCAATAATGTTTTTGCAACAGAGCTGAAATTCTGCATGAATTTTTTTTGCAAAAATGTTTTGCAACAACATAGGAAGACAAGCAACAACAACCTCAATCCCAAATTCACAAACAAAAAATTGATGATACTCCAAAGTCACATGTCAACCAGTAGAGGAGCACACTTCACTAGCTTAGGAGAATTGGAAGCTACTGTATTGAATTGTCTCAATCTTTTCAAGTGCTACCCATCATTAAGCAATAACTTTCCAAGGCAACACAAGACTCTGCACAGCTTCAACAAGTTGAGAGTGACCTTCCAGTTTTTGACTATTTGGACATCTGACAAGGATGGAAAATTACGTCTCATGGATTTTCAGGGATGGCAGGGAAACAGCAGTAGCATAGAAGTGTTTAGTTGTGGGTACATCTTTAGAGGAGTTAGAGGAAAACAAAGTTGATGAATCTGCTTATAACTGGACATGATTGTACATTTTGTTTCATACAATCTTCTAGACATGAGGGATTTTATGTAGGCATACCTGTGCCAAACCGTTGTTAGAAAGTAGGCAGCCCAGTGGTACTAAGCTGCTGAAATAGGAAGTCATCATTATTTTTCTATGTTAAGATTTTTCTCCTATGAGGAGAAGGGATGGAGTACTCTGCAGAGCGGGAGGGAGGGAAGATGAAGATAACAGGGATGATGAATGGAAATGCCAAAGCATAAGCCTGTGGAAAGTGGTGCATGGGTTGGCTACTTAGCAAATGAGAAGGTGACAACCACACTCTCATCAGCATGGGAGTGATGATGGAGCTCTCTCTCTCTCTCATTGGAGCCATGCAAGATTGACATGATTCTGTTAAAGCAATAGGTACTCAAGACTGCCATCATGGGATCGACTGATGGAGCTCTGATGATAGCAGTAACTCAAGATGTTTCTGTCCAAGCAATTTGCACAAGAACTGTCACCAACAGAACAGCAACAAATGGAGAAGAAGAAGATGTACTATACACGGAGAAATCATGTGGAAGCTGTATTTGAAAGGAATCATGGAAACTTAGACCAATCTACGGCAGCTTGAGAGACAATGGCAATCAACAAGTCTAAGATGTTTTTCACAGATCATGGCAAGGTTTCGGGTGTTGGGTGTTGCCCATTTGATGCTTGGCAGCATCCCTTGCATGTGCTATGATGCTGGCCACTGGCACCCATGGTAGGATGGCAAGATTTCGGTTGTTGGCCTTTTGATGCCCAGCAGCATCCCTTGTATGTGCCATGTTGCTAGCAACCACCCATGGTAGTTGTGAGCATCTATTGCAAGGATCTTCATCAGTTTCTATTTTCTGTTGTTGATGCACATAATTCTGTACACTGTTGTGAGAGTTTACTTGCATCTCAATTTTGACAGTCGGTGGTCCAGTGGGTAGGTAGCTAATTCCTGAGCCACCACACCTGGTTATTGCGTGCTGTAACAACTCCTGATTAGTACATGATATTCAATTTCGTTTAAGAAGATCTAGTATCCAATAGAATGTTTTCAAAATCGGTTGTCCAAACTATCAATACCCAACTATTTGAACTAAGTTAATGTTGGTACTATTTTCTTGCTTTTACAATCTACTCACTTGCTCAAGTGCAATGGGTGGATGGGAGAACAGGTTTAGTAAATGCTGCCAAAGCCACCTGGGGGCTCCGAACCAACAGAAGGCTCTGATCAAGAAACAATGAATTGCATGCACAGCTTTGTTTGAAAATCAGGTTTCAGTGGAGATCAGGAATGAATCTTAGGAATAATCTGCCTGAGGGCAAGTCCTGCAGATATTATGTGCACATTGATAACCAAACTAAAATGCACACATGATCCCTGGAAAAAAAATGACCAGAAATTTGCATCTAGATAGATCATGAACAACCCTAGGAGTACAGAAACTGAAGGGTTGGTGGTATTCATTGTCACCTAGGAGCTGGGAGCTTTTGTTTTCTTTGCAGGGCATGCTTTGCAGGGTTTTTGGTTTGCAGAAATGGATCCGCTTTGAACCATCGTGTAGTACTACTACTATGATCTCTGTGCTTTATATTGAAGCTATGTGCACGAGAGCACTAAAAAGTTCAATGGGAGTTGAGAGAAAGGCCATATGATCTGCTCGAGACAAATGGAAAACTCTCTCCGGCTTGTTGGCATGGATGATCTGATCCTGCTCAGATGGCAATACAGCATGGTCATGTCCTGTGCGGATATAGAACCTGCGAATGCTGCCATACTTTGTAGTGGTCAAGTTGAGCTTCTCGGTTCCTGGTTGATAAGGTGTTGGTGTGAACAGATCCTGGCCCAGGGTCACATACTGCACATCAAACACCACACGAGAAAAGGTTAGTGATAATACTATCTCTAACAGAAAAAGGCTGTGAAATTTGAGGTCACCAATTTGTAGAAGAACATAGAAATTCAGGTTGGTCATGAGCTCGGTGGGTTGAAAATAGAATACCTGAAGAGGACTCTGGTTGAAGGCAAAAAGAGCAAGCCTTGTTTTGTTTGCATATACCGAAGTAGGGTTAGGAGAACCTGGATTTGCAAAATTCAGGATCAAGTCTTTGTTCCCTATTAACCTTGGAAACACCTGCACATGTGCCAGATCAAATATCATAATATACCCTAATCCCTAAGCCCTAATCTTTGTTCTAAATTTTGCTTTCAATGCTTATATTGCAGGTTCACCAAGTCCATCATCAGATTGTTGCTGGCTGAGACATGTTCTCTTATGCATCAAAACTACAGTCTCAATGATACCACACATGTGGATCATGACCTCCCTGGATCAAAATCAAGGCTAGATTTACAAGAAGACGAAGAAGAAGAAGGATTCAAGAAGAAGATAGCTTCATGGAGTGCTCAGAAGTGCAGGCAATGATGGTACTGTGGGTGGAAAGGAGCTGAAGAAGGTTTGCCCATTAGTAGGCATATTGGATGCCAGAAAAACTGCTTTGGAAATCTTTTGTGGGTATGTTTCCATTGCAAATGAAATGCTTCCTCCTCCCAAGCTATGACCCAAGATGATCACCTGCTGTGCCCCACATTGTACACCCAGCACCACTCCTCATGGGATGATGATCACAAGAAGATGACATTGATCTCATTCATAACCTGCATGAAGTAAACTTGAAACTCTAGCTCTCGAGAGAATCTAGAATGTTGAGTTGCATGAAAATCTAGGATGCACATCATGGGGATGCACATTTATGAAGGATTAAAGATGATCTGCAGAAGGTGATATAATTGTCAGAGCTGGAGATCTTCTCATTGGTCACCATTGTCATTACCTGACCATCAATGCTTGCAAGGAAGTCAAGGAGCGGTTGAGTATATTGCACTACAGTGACAACTTCATCAGCCACAACCTTGCTGATTCCATTGGCAGTGAGGTCAATGGCGGATGCAGAATAGCCAGCTGCCTTCAACAGTGTCACCACCTCAAAGAAAAACCATGCGCCGCCACCTATCCCATGGACTAGCACAAAATGCTCCTTCCCATGGATACTGTCATTCACTTGCAGCTTCTGCAAAAGTTTGACAACAAAAGTGTGTCATGATGAACATGCTTCCATTTTCCATTTAGAGTGGACTACTATCTTGTGGTTTGCAGTTCTCCTTCTAGTCAAGTTCTTTTGCTTTGTTTTTACTAGAGCAATCATCAGCTCATGCATGTATGAGTCTTGATCTCGACACTTGAGGAGGGCAATTTCTCAAATTCCAATGCCAAACATGATCAGATCATCAGCTGCAGGGCTTGGAGTTTTAATCCCAGTGATCACTCTTAGGGAACTAATTGGATTGTCATTACACAGAGATTGGTGATCGACATGAAGTTGCAGCTGCAGAATTGGGGGTGACTACAGATTCAATGACGAGATTCTCATGACTACTAAGAGATTCAACAGTTTCAAAGAATTCATAAGAAGAAGCAGTGACTAAGGTTTGAATTACAGTGTTAGAGCATTTCGACCACCTGCAGTGATCATTAGAAAAGCAAAAGAACAGCAACTTGCAAGCAGTCCGGGAAGAATGGCACCAGCTTAATTTGCTACCTGATCTGTGGCTGCAGGTTCATGGGCTTCTGTAGCTATGGCCAGCGAGATCATGGACACCACGAATATCAGAACGGCACCCATCAAGTGAAGCGAAGTCATGCTCCAGGACGACATCTTGATACCAGCTGCTGCAGCTGCCATGATGATGATGATCCACCCAAGTGAGCACAAATTACGCTTCTGCAGCGGCCTGAGTTTCCACAACTCGCCGGGGAGTCAGTCGCACTCTGTATCGAAGACTCTCGATATCAGTACTAAAATGGGTTGTTGAGAGTCATTTATACGAAGCTCTGCCTTATCGAGGAGCAAAGTTTTCTTGTGGCGGAAGTATCATCTGACCCATTCTTGGATCGTCATCGCATTTCTATTCCAAGCAACATGATCTAAGAACCAGAGCTACTTTGTAGCTGTGCAAAGGGCTAGCTCATGAAGACAACTTTGTTGGCAAGTTCTAGATCACTGGTCAGTAGTAGTGCTGGAAACTTTTCCAGGAATAGAAGAAAAATTGGGAAAAAAGGGGTGAAGACTATTTTTGTGTAGCTCATCAACGTCTGCAGCTGCGCAGTTTCCGTGATTAGAATGTGTGTCCGCGACGTTTCTGCGGCATGCGGAAAACGATGTCGAGAGATCATCATCATCATCGTCACTCCCGGCTCAAAAGCAGCTGGAAGTGCATAACTCCTCGCTCTAGTCCGAATCGGATTTTTAGCCATGCATTCAAAGAGAGCAGAGCTTGCACATGCATGCATAATTCATGAATTATCTCTAAAGTATATGAGGTTGCTGATCTTGTGCATCCTGGCGCAAGGAAACAAAAAATCAAATCAGACAGTCTGGATCATCAACTTCTGGATCATAATGGGTAAACATGATTTATATTTTCTTTCGTCCTTTGCAAACATAAATTCAGATCTCAAACATTTGAGCAAACTATCTTCTTTCAAAGCTGAACTTCTTGAAGTTCTTGATGATGCAACACAGACAAAATGATCATGACAAGTAAGCTTGAATCATACATGGGTTGAATGAATTTCAGAATCACATCATAAGTTTATGGAATTTTTTGTTCTAGTGAAGTTCCGGGTTTCATTTTTTTGGGGGGGGTTTTTTTTCTCTTGCAGATTTAGCTATGCATCATCCTGCATGTTATATTACACAAGGAGCTCTTGGATGATTCCTTCCCTTGTGGGTGAAAATTGTCTATAACTTTACCTCCAAGAATAGACTGTAAGTAATAGGGAATTGTGCAACATGTGAGGAGGGGGTTTTGCAACAAATTCCCAAGGAGCCTCACCTACAGTAGGGAAAGTTCATCTAGAAGGGTTTTAAGGGTTTATGTACCATATGGCTACCAGGGGAAGTCAGTCAAGTCGGTCATTTTTCCTTGGTTGGAAAGCATCTATATTGGGGAAAGACCAAATTTCCCCTTTGACATTGGTTCTACGAGGGATTTCTAAAATGGACAACTGAGAAGAACAAGTCAATCTGTTGAAGCTGTTGAAGTTTGTTTTCCCTTTTTTCCAGTGCATCGTTTTCGAGATTTAAAGTAGTAGAATCCCCAAAATTGGAAGGAAGAAGCTAGATATCTATCTATCTATCTATCCGGATGCTTAAATAAAAAATGGGGATTCTGTAGAAAAAGGTCGTGCTGTTATCATCCTCTCAAGACTGGAGATCATATATTTCTATATATATATTCTAGACAATTGGGACAAAAAGCCGCACCTTTTGCGCTCAAATTCTGCTTCTAAGGATACGCCAGCTCGGAAACATGAATGCGGAATGAATCTATCTCTTCACCAGTCTTATTACTGACCTCCTGTGATGCAGAAAATAATAACAGATTTCGAAATGCGATCGGAAATATTATTACGAAGAGGGAATTTCCAAAAGGGCTTCTTCTGTTGCAACTTCAAACAATATATTAGGAAGTCAGAATTATTAACTTGAGAGGGATGATGCAATGCGATTCTCAACTTCCTGATGAAAAACGCACTGAATTTTCTTCTTCTTCTTCTTCTTCTTCTTCTTCAATCCTTCCAAATTCTCGCGCGCCTGCCAAGTTCCCTGTTGTTGTGTCGCGAATTTCTTAATTTCAATTCAAGTCTGCAAAACTTGCACGCAAGATGAATTGGAGGAGAGGAAGAATATTAGGGCACAATCCAAGTCGGCAGCTTTGTCGGCACCCAAGTCGGCAGCTCTGTCGGCACCCATGTCGGCAACTTTGTCGGCGATTTTGGCTTCCCACGTTTTGCAGGAGACACCTTTTCACACCTACTCTAATTAATTAACTCAACTAATAATTAATATGAGTAATAATTAATTAATAAATTAATAATAAATAATAGATAAATAATTTAATCCTTCCTTTTCATCTACAAACATATGTATCTTTGTAACTTTCTCATTCTTGGGGATTTTTTTTGGGGGGGAATGTTATTAGAACAAATTTACATTACCACATGCTATGGTTAGATTCAACATAAATTAATTATATAAAAAATTGAGATGTTGAATTTTTCTAGGGCAAAACAATTATTGAAAGTGTAAGAAAAGTCAAGGCAACGTTGTTTAATTTGTTGAAAATTTTTAATTGGTAAAGGTGAAAATAAAATTTATTTTTGTGTCCAATATGTTTTGAAATTGAAATGTAGAGAAGTTATAATCATATGAAATTTCAAAAAATTCCATTTAAAAGCTGAAACTTGATAATAATAATAAAAAAAGAACGTGAAGTAACAAAAGCTACAATGATGAAAGAACAAAAACTTCAAGCCATAACACATTTGGCCATTACAATTTAACATAGAGCTTCAATCCATAACTCATTTCACCATTAATTTTGTAATTTTCATTATTTAAACAAAACTCTTCAAACTTTTAGTCTTCAACATCCTCTTCTCACAAATCATCATCATCACAAAAAAAAAAAAAACATTTTGTATTTGCCTTCAGTACTATCACTTGCACAAGTTGTTCAAATATTGGGTTTTGGCAAATGTCTAAAGTTAGAAAATCAAAACTTGAGATGTTGAAAACTCCCTTGTTCTAAAATCAATTCAATTTAACATTTGGTTGTTGAATATGATCACAAGGTAGAGTAGTATGAAGATATGCATAAATGAACACAAGATGATAAATTTTGCTAATAATATTGTAAATTGAATTGTTTTTTACAAGCCAAATTTGTCATATGCAAAAGAAATCACCTTGAATTACACCGTTATATAATGTCAATTTTTTTTTTTTCTCTATTGAGAACTTTGGACATTATTTTTTACTTCGATCAATTTTGAAGTGCACAAAGGTCATGCTTGGTGTATTGTTTAATCCATTCAATCAGTCATAAGTAGGTTACATAACATAAAAATGATTTGGTATCTCCAATATTTACATAAAAGTTTCCACTTAATAATAATTACAATATTAACTTTTTTCACAAGTTTGTATTCCATGAAAGTGATAATTGAAGGCCATACAAATTTGTAAAAGAACCCCAAATATGAATTTGGTGAAAGGTTGAATCATGATTTGGCTACCTAGCTCTTCATGTCTATGAAGAGATTTCAAAAACAACTTCACAAAACACTTTTGAACATAATTGTTTTGTTAGTTCAAACGATACGAAAATTAACATCACAAGAGTTATATAGGTAGGATATTAAAAACCCACTTGTGAACTTTGTGGGTGTAAATGTTATAACTTATGTAGTGCCTATGGGTTTTGATTGACTTGATGCAAAGTTTAAATAAAATATTTTAGGGTGAAAGCATGATCAAGTATACATTTTGTGATCCTTGCCAAGAAAAATGTAAAGTAGCCATAAATCAAACCTTAATATATCAAATTTTAAAATATTATTTTATTTAATGATCAATATAAACATATTCTTTGAATTTATGTCAATGATATTGAAGAATCACATGTTTAAAATATATTTCTAATAAATGCAAGTATAATGTTTTTTTACTTTCTGGGTTGCCCAAAGAAACAAAGTAGGCTTCAAGTAGATGAAATATTGATTTTTAAAATTTTCTTGGATAATGGCCATCTAAAGTATACTTATGCACTTTCAAGTTCAAAGGTAAAAATAATAATATATCAATCTTTTAATGTAAAAATATTTTTGAACACAATTCCACCAGTCAATTTCAAAAATACTTTTCACCTACTAAAATACATTAAAGTTTTCCAAACTTTGTATATAACTTATTATGAACTCAATATTGTGCACCATGATGGTTTGTCAATGATTGAAAAAGTTTTGATTCTACTTTCTTACATTTATGTATAAAAATATGACTATAATTACTCATAGCTATTTTTGTTGTATACTTGATCATGCTTTCACCCTTTATTTAGTTTTTGAATCATCCAAACACCTTTTGTTTAGAATTGTAAAAGTTATGCCCCTCCAAAGTAAGGGGGGTCTTCCACTTGAAAAACATTTATCAACAACCTACAATTCTAATTCCAAAAACCTTTCACCCTATAAACAATCAAATGGTTCCTTATGTATGGTCAAAATCCTTATGTTTACACATTTTGTGTTACATTAGTAGCCCATGGAAACATGTTCAATTTTCATCAATGGTCAAAAAAATTGTTTGGACTTAGGGGTTTAAATCAACAGTGAAGACGCTTATGATGCTTATGGTAACCTAAATCTTAAACAAAGATGGGTGCCGCCACCAAACAATGATTTGTTTCCTTCCCTATTATTGTTACAGTCACAATGGTTTTTTCATGCTCATGTGGCATTTAACACCTCATGCTCCTATTGAATTGCCATTCGAACAAATTATGTATTTTAAATTAAACTACCTTTAGTTAGGCTACCAACAATGTTGAACTCCTTTTCTTGTTGTTGCAATTTTAGTTACGAAATGTCCCTTCCAAGCTTTTCAAGCATTCACCAATAAGTAACACCACCCCCGCTCCCCCCCCTCTATGGCCTTAGTGATGTTCGTTTTCTTCTTTTGATTTGTAGGTTGTTACCCAAGTGTTGAGCATTGTTGCATTTGATGCAAGTGGTGTGGCATGGAAAGTAATGTTTCTTGGTAAAAAAAATCCAACCTATTGGCCATGGTGACATTTGTTTCCTTCTTCCAATAAATTGACAATGGTGACATTCATTTCTTTCTTTTGATTGTTACCATCAAAATGGCCAATTACAAAATGTCCCTTCCAAGCTTTTCAAACATTCACCAATAGGTAGCACCACCCCCCCTCTATGGCTTTAGTGATGTTCATCTCCTTTTAATTTGTAGGTTGTTACCTTTTTAAGCATTGTTGTGTGTGATGTAAATGGCATGGCATGGCAAGTAATGTTTATTGCTAAAAATATTCTAGGTTGTTGGCCATGGTGACATTCATTTCCTTCTTTTGATTGCTACCATCAAGATTGTCATCTCCTTCTTTTGATCCATTAATGACAATCTAATGTTCATCTCCTTCTTTCAATCTATTAATTTTGATCTATTAGTCATGGTGATGTTCGTCTTCTTCTTTTGATCTACTAATTATGGTGATGTTCATTTCCTTCTTTCAATTTACTAGTCACAACGATGGTGATGTTTGTGTCATTTAAAAAAAAATCTTGGCCATGGTGATGATCATTTCCTTTTCATCTAATAGCCTTGATGATGGTTGTTTCCTTTTTCTCATTTACTTGTGATGGTTATTTCTTTCTTCTAATTTTCATTTAATTAGTGATGCTTATTTTTGTTTTTTTCTCTCATCTACTATTGATGTTTGTTTCATTCTTTTAGTTTTCATTCGTTGGTAACAATTGTTTTTGTTTCCTTCTTTTCATCTATTAGTGATTATCATTTTCTTTTTTTGATTTTCATCTATTGGTGATGCTTGTTTTCATTTCCTTCTAATTTGTTATTAGCTTTAGTAATGGATGTTTTTTTTATAAGTATGTTGTTAACCTTGGTGATGGTTATCTCTTTTTTTTCATCTACTTGTTTTGGTGGTGGTTTACTTTTTTTGATCTTCAAAAATATATTAATTTCTTTTGGCCTTAATGATGTTTGTATATTATGATTTCACTTTATTGATCACTAGTAAAAAAATGTATTTTTTCGACTAGTTTTGTGATTAGTTTTAGTTGTAAGCAACATGGGGATTGTGGATGTAAAAAACATTCAAAAAAATTATAGTTTCATCCTTTGATTTAATGCATATGTATTGTCATTTGTGACTTACCATGTGACTAATTTGGTCATCCTAACAACAAATGATGTGTTGCATGTGGTAACATTTAAAAATATCTTTTAAAGGGTCAATTATTTGGTGACATGTGGCACATTGAAACCTTATTTAATATTTAATATTTTAATTAATTGGTTAATTAATTTTGGGTTGTTTAATTTAAAGTCAATAGGACATTAACAAGTGGAGTAGTAGGTTAATCAAGTATGTTTAAGGAAATCTTATTTTAACTTGGCTTTTAGTGTTGCAACCTTAGCCTTAGGTTGTCAAAGTAAGGGCTTGCAAGGGTGCAGGCCAAGAGAGAAGCATGGGAGTCACATCTCATGCTCTCGGGAATGTAGTAGAGTGTGAGGGAATGAACCCTCACACTCCCAAGTGAGCTCCCACTTTGGGAGTTGGAGTCTCGAAGGACTTCCAAACCTTTAAAGAACGATTGCAGGGGTCAAAACCCATTGGATTGAGGAGTTCTTTATATCATTGGAAAGCTCTTGGAACTTGTATGTCTAAAATGGGCTTACATGACCCATTTGGACATTCAAAACACAAGTTATAACCAAAAGAAGGGCAAGGAGGCAAATTGACAATTTGACTCCCGACCACTAAAAGTTAGGAATCACCCCAATTTCCTTACGTGTAGGTGGCGTGAGACATATCATTGGAAAGCTTTCGATGAGGGCTACAACTTTGCTTTATACCTTATCTCAATCTAAGGTTTTCACACAAAGTTGTGGGGCCCCAAAGTTGCGGAAATCCTAATTGTGGGAATTTCGGGACTCCCACTTGGGAGTCCCGAGACAAAATGACATTTGGGTGCTGGTCCCATGGCCAAGCACAAAGTATAATATAAGGGGGAGGGTGGTGGTTTCCCCCAAGTTTGGGCCATGGTGAGTTTTGTGAGTTTGTGGTTGCTCGTGGTTCATCTGTGCATTAAAGCGTTCCAACTACGCACTAACTAACTTGTTGTTTGGTTTGTGCAGGTCCATATGAGTAAGTGAATTGTTTATCAATCTTCTTAGTCCCATCTCAGAACTTTAGCACGCCCCTTTACCTTGAAATGTTGCGAGCCAGGGAGCGTGCTCTAATTCCTTTTCCTTCCATTGATTTCACCTTTGGGCTCGCAATTGAGTCCATCAAAGAGCTTGGGGGTGTGTCATTAGCCTTTAGGGTTGAACTTATTTTATCGATTCATCCCTTGAATGACATTTTCATTTTGAAAACTTTTAATGCACCTATTTATATGTTACACATGAAATGAATGAAAGGCAAAAAATATGGGTTAAACATTGTAATTGTAAGTGTCACCAACTTAGGCATAAGTTATTTGAAATTATTTCTTAATACCCACACTATATTAATTTAATTAATATACTAATTAGTTTAAGTAAATAATAATAATAAGCAATAATAATAATAATAAAACTATTTATTAAATTATTAATGTAATTAGTGGCTACCTTAAATTAATATTTTTTCATTATTATTTTTCTTACTATCTCACTTGTTAAATTTCTTATTATCAATTTTTAAATTCAACATATGAACAATATACGGACATATGCATAATTAATATACTCACAAATATATATTTATTATATATAAAAACTATATCATAACTATAATTTTAATACATACATAAAAGTATATCCTTACATCATTGTAGATATTTGAAGGTGTGATTAATTTGGTTACTATTGCGACTAATGGGACATATTAGCCTATTAATGGATGGAAATAGACCTAAAAACCATCCAACCGATAGGATGATATTTTCAATAGTTGCAACATAGTTGTAAGAATTACCAAAATAATTGAAATTTGATCTTATAGTTGCAAATACTCCCAAACCTAGTCATAAATGATTATAAGTCACATGTAGTCGCAAATGGAATGAATATATTTTGGCTGATTTCTATTAATGGATGATGTTTGTGTCATTTTTTTGTGATGACTCCCTTTTGGATGTTCATTGCTTTTTGATGTGTTTGATTGCTTTGTGATGTTCGTTTCCTTTTGTTTTGATCAACCCCCTTATTTATAATATTTATTTCATAGAAATAGTTTTGTGTCTAGTAGGAACATGTCCAACAACTTGCAATCTTGCCTTTGCTTATGCTCTAGTAGCCTTTTGAATTTGTGTAGTGGCACCAAGGTTGACACCTATGTACCATAGTGGGTTAATTCACAAACATATTGCAAAATTGTTATGAAATTGATTCCTTTGCATCCTTAATTTTAATTGGAGACTAGGCTTGTATGAACATGTTGCCTTTGTTTGTTTCTCAATGGACCTTTGAATTGCACATTCAACAATAGTTAGGGTTTTAGTTACCCTTTTGGACCTCCTTTCTTCCTTTCCTTTTGCTTACATCCACTAATCTCATTTACTTTTGCCTTGGTAATTGTTTTTGATTGCATAATGTTGAAATATTCTTCAAAAATGACCACATGGGACATGTTATAATCAACTAATAGTTTCTTTTAGGTTTCATTTGTCTTGTAGATAAATGGGTAGCAACAACTTGTGAAGGGACATAGCTTTTGTGTCAAACTTAAAAGGCTTTATTCTTCTCGTTCCTCTTGGATTGAAAGGTCTTTTAAGTTTACTATTAATGTAGTAATGTTTGTTGGTCTTCCACTTGTGTTGCAATAACGTTATGTGGCATGTTCACATAATAACAAGGTTCTTTTATCTCTTGTTCATTAGTTGTGTGCATAGTTTCAACTATAATTGTTACGTTGAAAAGTTTTTTTGCTATTGATTCTTTACCCCATTGCTGATTATTTTCTCTTTCAAAATTTTAATCGAAATGTTCTATTTCCTCCTAATTTGTAAGTTGTGCTATGTATATTTATGTATGTTGAATTTTTCATCCATAGCCTTTGGATTCAATGGCAAAATCCTTATAACCCTAAACCTAGATTTGATTTTTTGATAATGTTTGGTCTAACACT
>Ga0209208_10004306_pt1 | contig 20266 bp, 16 predicted proteins | sample S1TSphfallax_3_FD_187694 | JGI IMG/M metagenome (GOLD analysis project Ga0209208, IMG submission 187694) | Host-associated microbial communities from peat moss isolated from Minnesota, USA - S1T2_Fd - Sphagnum fallax MG (SPAdes) (version 2) | ecosystem: Host-associated > Plants > Peat moss >...
GACCGTATCGCCGCGACGCAGCTTGATCGGGCTCGAGAAGTCACCCTGTGCGACTTTGCGCGCCACTTCGGCCACCTCCTTGGGCTCGCCGCCCAGTTGACTCGTGATTTGCTTGAAAATCAGCAGTCCCAGCAGGCCCACCGCAAGCAGCGTCGCGAGCGTCAGTAACACCCCCAGCCGGATCGCGGACCGCCGGGTCTCGTCGGCCATCACACTGGCGGCTTTGGCGCGTTCGACGTTTTGCTTGAGGTGCAAGGTGAGCGCCTCGCCGGCTTTGGCAAGATCGCTTTTCAGTGACATCAAAATGCCGATGGCCTCGGTTTTCTTGCCGGCTCGTGACAGATCGAGGACCTTTGCCTTGACGCCATCGTAGTACTCGACGGCGGCGCGGTCGCTCGCCAGCATCTCCTTGTCCTTCTCGTCGACGACCAGGGGTTCGTAGGCTTTGATCGCCTCATCGATCTTCTCGCGGCGCCCGGCCATCTGCTTCTCGGCCGCCGCCATGCCGGCCGCATCAGGGGTTGCCACATGCTGCCAAACGTTCAAACGCTCACCGATGAAGTTGGCGTCAAACTTCTGCAGAATCAGAAGGGTGGGCACCGTGGTATCCGTGGCGTAGCTGGCGGATCGATACACCGAGCCAATATCGCGCAACATGACGCCTGCCAACAACACAATACCGATCATCGACACAAAGGGCAGCAAGCCCAGTTTTTTAGCCACCGTCACGCGAGTTCCTCTCAGTCGTACACATCCGTTGGGCTGACGGCCCAATCATTCGCTTTAACGGCAGAATAAGTAGGATCCTTAATATCGGCGGGCCGCGAGTGATGGCACGGCGGCGCTGCTCGGCGCCGCTGCGGGCCGCGCGCATCCGCGCCACCGACAGACAACCGAGGGTCTTAAGGGGGCGGTGTCTGCGACGGGGAGACCGCGCTCGGGTGATTCTCGTACGACTTGATCTCAGCCCGGCAAACCTTCTTCAAATCGCTCAGCGAAGCGCTGCTGTCCGCGGCACGATGCTTGGCGACGCATTCCTGCATCAACTGCTTGTGGGTCTTGATCGGCTTGTCCGAATTCGTATCGTCAGCCAGTGCCGGGTAGCCGACAAAGGCCACCGTCAGAGCGAGCGCAAGCGCGGGAAACAAGGTCTTCACGGCGACTCCCTTAAGAGGGTTGGGAAACATACACCGCCTTCGGTGCACAACTTACCGCCACTCTCCCACCGGCCGCCCCGAGCCGTCAGTCGGCCCGCCGCGTCTTCGGAAGCGGGTGAATGCCGACAGCGCCGGCGGCGGCAAGTCCCGCGCTACTCGCCGCACATCCGCGCTACTCGCCGAGCACCGCGCCGGGGGTGATGCCCTCGTCGGCGACGAACTGGGCGGCAGTCACTTTGCCGCCATCGCCGCATTTCACCTTGAAACATTCGATCTGACCGCCCTGCGCATTGATCCGAATGCTGCGTTCGCCGACCGCGGCGATCGCACCCAGGTCACCCGCAATGTCGGCGAAACGCCTGGCGGGATGCTTGCGCGCCTCGAACAGCTGCAGCGACTTGCCGCGCCAGGTCGTATAGGCGCCGGGCGCGGGATCGCAACCACGGATCAGGTTATAGACTTGGTCGACGTGGTTGTGCCAATTGATACGGGTCGCCGGCCCGCGGCACCAACCCTCGTAGCTCGCCGCCGCCTCGTCTTGAACGGCCCCGCGCAGGTCCTGCTGGACAACGAGTTCAGCAGCCTCGAGCAGCGCCGCGACACCCATCGGGAATAGCCGGTCGAAGTAGACACTGCCGAGGGTGTCGTCGGGGCCTATGGGCGTTTCTTTCTGCAGGATCACCGGTCCCTCGTCCAAACCGTCGGTCGGCCGGAATATGGTAAGTCCAGTGACCGTGTCACCGCGGATGATCGGCCAGTTGATGGCACTCGGTCCCCGATACCGCGGCAGCAGCGAGGGGTGATACTGAATCGTGCCATGGCGGGGGATCTCGGTAAATTGCTGCGGCACGAATTGCAGCACGTAGGCCATCACGGCCAGGTCGACCTCCAATCCGCGGAGCAAATCGACCGCCATCGGAGATCGTAGGGAGGCCAACTGATGCACCGGAATCCCGAGCGCCTCAGCCCCCAGCTTGATGGGATCGGCGGCACCGCCCTTGTCCGGCGCGCAGAACACCGCTGCCACGCTGTGGCCCCGCGCGATGAAGGCCTCGGTCACCGCCCTACCGAATTTCTGCTGGCCGATCAAGGCGACGCGCATCAGGCAGAACTCCCTCGAAGTGGTTCGCAGAAAACTCGCTATGCAACCTTATGATATCTCATATATCATTCACCGGGCAATGTGCTCGATCGGCTCGGCATGCGCGCCCTGGGGCTAACTCATCGCGGGCTTCGTCCGGGCGCGTCTTTCAACAACGAACAAGTCGGGCTGTACCACCGCACCCAAAAGGAGATCTTGATGGCTGGTCGCAATTTTCTATTCGTTCCCGGACCCACGAATGTTCCCGACCGTGTGCTCCGCGCCATGGTGGTATCCATGGAAGATCACCGCTCGCCGATCTTCCCGGAATTGGCGAAAGCCTGTCTGAACGGCCTGAAGCCCATATTCAAGACCACGACCGGCACTCCCTTCATCTTCCCCTCGTCGGGGACCGGATGTTGGGAAGCCGCGCTCACCAACTGCCTCAACCCGGGCGACAAGGTGCTGATCGCACGATTCGGCCAATTCAGCCATTTGTGGGCTGACATGAGCACGCGTTTGGGCTTCGAGACCGAAATCATCGAGACGCCGTGGGGTGAGGGAGCGCCCGTCGATCGCTATCTCGCCGCGCTCAGCGCCGACAAACAACACAAGATCAAAGCCGTCCTGGTGTGTCAGAACGAGACGGCCACCGGCGTCACGAGCGACGTGCACGCCGTGCGTCAGGCGATGGACAGCATCAAGCACCCTGCCCTGCTGTTCGTCGATTCGGTGAGCGCGCTCGGCAGCATTGATTTCCGAATGGACGAGTGGGGCGTCGACGTATGCGTCAGCGGTTCGCAGAAGGGCCTCATGCTGCCTGCGGGGCTCGGTGTCACCTGCGTGAGTCAGAAGGCGCTTCAGATCGCCAAGAGCGCCACGTCGCGACGTTGCTATTTCGATTACGCCGACATGGTGAGCTCCAACGCGAACGGCTACTTCCCCTACACCCCGGCCCTCCCCATGCTGTATGGCCTGCGCGAATCGCTGGCCATGATCGCTGAAGAGGGACTCGAGAACATCTTCCAGCGGCATACCTATCTTGCCGGCGGTGTGCGCGCTGCGGTCTTCGAGGGTTGGAAACTCAAGCTGTGCGCCACCGCCCCCAAGTGGTACTCCGACACGGTCTCGGCCATCATGGTGCCCGAAGGGATCAACGGCGCCGACGTGATTGCGCGCGCATTCAAACGCTACAACCTCGCGCTCGGCGCCGGCTTGTCCAAGGTCGCGGGCAAACTGTTCCGCATCGGTCATTTGGGCGATCTCAATGAGTTGATGTTGCTGGGCGCGCTCGCCGGCGCGGAGATGGCGATGCTCGACGTCGGCGTGAAGATCGAACCCGGGAGCGGAGTTGCCGCGGCGCAGAGCTTCTGGCGCGCGCACGCGCAGAGTGCAGCAAGCAAGCCGCTCGCCAGCGCCAAAGCCGGCATGGCGGCATGACCCATCGCGTGGTGTTTCTGGATCGCGCGTCGCTGAAGGCGAACGTGCGGACGCCGGCCTGCGCGTCGCAGTACGTGGAATACGAGAAAACTGCGCCAGAGGACATCGTGCCGCGGCTGGCGGGTGCCACCGTCGCCATCGTGAACAAGGTGCCGATGCGGGCCGCAACGCTCGCGAGTCTGCCGGACCTCAAGCTGATTGCGGTGGCTGCAACCGGGTACGACGTCATCGACGTGCCGTATTGCCGGGAACACGGAGTTGCCGTCGTCAACATCCGCAACTACGCGGTGCACACCGTGCCGGAGCATGCCTTTGCGATGATCCTGGCATTGCGCCGCAATCTTCTCGCCTACCGTCAGGACGTCGAGAACGGCGTGTGGAACAAATCCGAGCAGTTCTGCTTTTTCACGCACGATATCGGCGATTTGCATGGCGCCACACTCGGCATCATCGGCGAGGGCGCCATCGGTCAGAGCACGGCCGCGATCGGCCGCGCATTCGGCATGCGGGTGTTGTTTGCCGACCATGCGCCGCCGAAGATGGAGGGCATCACCTTCACGCCGCACGAGCAGGTGCTCGAGGAATCCGACGTGATCTCGCTGCATTGTCCGCTCGTGCCGGCAACGCGCAACCTGATCGACCTCGCCGCCTTCCGCAAGATGAAGCGCAACGCGTTGCTCATCAATACTGCACGCGGCGGGCTGGTCGACGAAAGCGCCCTGATGCAGGCGCTCGACGAGGGATTGATCGCCGGGGCGGGCTTCGACGTGCTCACGGTCGAGCCGCCGCGCGACGGACACCCCCTCCTCGACGTGCGGCGGCCCAATTTCATCCTCACACCGCACGTGGCGTGGGCCTCCGACGGGGCCATGCAATTTCTTGCCGATCAACTGAGCGACAACATCGACGCGTGGGCCGCAGGCAAGCCGCGGCATCTCGTTACCTGAGTTGACGCGGCGCTGCAAGTCGACGCGGCCGCCGCGCACCCACCTTCACGCAGGCGCGAGCACATTGGTGAGGGCGCCGATGCCGGCGATGTTCACCTCGACGGTCGAACCGGCCTTGATCGAGCCGACCCCGAGCGACGTGCCGCAGGCAATCACGTCACCCGGCAATAGGGTCATGTCGAACGAGAGGCGGCTCACCAATTCGGCGGGCGACATGATCATGTCGGACAGCGGATAGTTCTGCCGCTCAGCATCATCCAGGCGGGTGGTCACCCGGGCGGCACCCACATCCAGGTCTGTGACGATCGCCGGTCCGATGCAGCCGAAGGTGTCGTACCCCTTCGCCCGGCACCACTGGGCGAAATCCGGCGTTTCGTTGAGTATCTCAGCCGCCGTCACGTCGTTCACGCAGGTATAGCCGAAGATATGGGCGGAGGCGTCCGCGAGCGGGACATCTCTCGCCCGGCGGCCGATGACGATCCCGAGTTCGCCTTCGAAAACGATCTTTCCATCATAGCCCGCAGGCCTTCGGATCGGCTCGTCGGGACCGATGATGCAGGTCGACGGTTTGATGAGAAACAGCGGATGTGCCGGCGGTTGCTTGCCGAGCTTTACCCCGAGTGCACGGAAATTGTTCCATAGCGCCACCATCTTGCTGGGGCTGCAAGGCGCGAGCAGCGTGACTTCCCGGCGCTCGAGCAGCCTGCCGGTGGCGCGTGGCTGCTCGAACAAATCGCCTGAGAACTCCGCGATTTGTTCACCCTCGAGAGTGCCGATTCCGACGCGACCGGCATCGAGAAACCGCACCCACCGCAGAAGCTTTTCCATGGCGGAAGCCGGCCCGTGCGTCAGTGCGGACGATCGAGTTGGAGTTTCTGTTCCTCGAGACTTTTGGCGAGAAGCTTCGTGAGCGCATACACCGTATCGAGGTGCGGCGTCGGTGTGTGCGTCAGCCGCGCAAGCTCAATCACTGAGCCCAAGAGCGCGTCCACCTCGAGTTCACGTCCCGCCTCGACATCCTGCAGCATGGAGGTCTTATGATGACCCACCCGTTCCGCGCCGGCGATGCGCTTCTCGAGCGGCACGCGAAAAGTCACGCCCAACTTGTTGGCGACGGATTGCGCCTCGCTCATCATGTCGGCGGCGAGCGAGCGACTCAACGGATACTGGCAAATGCCGGCAAGCGTCGCGCGCGACAGCGCGCTCAAGGGATTGAAGGTGAGGTTACCCCACAGCTTCAACCAAATTTCTGCGCGGATATCCTCGAGCACCGGCGCCTGCAGGCCGCCGCGGACGAAGCATTGTGAGACGGCGGTCACCCGACCGGTCGCCTGGCCGCTCGGCTCACCCACCGGAAAACGGTTGCCCTCCACGTGCTTGATGACGCCGGGTTCGATCAGTTCGGCGGCCGGATACACCACACAACCCACCACTCGTTCGCAGGGAATATGCTGCCAGATCAATCCGTTCGGATCGACGCTGTTGACCCGCGCGCCGGCAAATTCTCCGGGATAGCTGTGAAAATACCAGTAGGGAATGCCGTTTTGCATCGGCACGACGACCGTGTCCGGGCCGAACAGCTTCGGCACCAGCGGCGCCACCGCCTCGACTTGGTGTGCCTTCATCGCCAGGATGACCAGATCCTGCCGACCGGCTTCGTCGTAACTGTCCGTGGCACGCACCCGCGGCACCACCTTCTCGCTGCCGTCTGCCAGAAGGAGGCGGATGCCCCTCTTCCGCAGTGCCTCGAGATTGGCGCCGCGCGCGAGGAAGGTGACCTCATCGCCCGCATGAGCCAGACATGCGCCGACGTAGCCGCCAATGGCTCCGACTCCAATGATCGCGATTTTCAATCCGAATCCTTCCTGCGCAGGTCTACCCCGCCACAATACTCAAGGCTGCTGAAAACGGCCAGGGGCGAAGCGCCCCCGGCCTCCCGGCGGTCAGAACTTATAGTTCAACCCCGCAGATACGCCGATCGGATGACAGCCGCCCCAGGTGGTCGGCCCCGCGCTGCTGTAATCGTTGAATACGGTGTTCGTACCGTCGTGGCAGTCCGTGGTCACACCGCGGCCGCCGGCACCGATGTCATAGTGCGCATTGCCGTCGTTGATGGTCTCCGCCGCATCCAGATAACCGTACAGATTTTTGTCGAAGTGATGCTTCCACGCGATCGTGTACATGTTGGCCTGATTCTGCGTGTTTTCCGGATTGTAATTGTGCTGACCACCCGGATCCCCCGGAGTCGCTCCCGCATGCGCCCAGCCTATGCTGAAGTTGTCGCGAGCAGAGAAATCGTACGACGCTGCGAACCAGGTGCCCATACGCGTGCGCTCGTCCTGGAATTCGAGGTCGGCCGGCAGGGCGCGCCGCAGCCACTCGTACAAACCGCTGAGCGTCAGGCCGAAATCAAAGGTGTACTGGATGCCGCCCTTCACGGCCCATTCGTCGACGACGTCGGTGAGATACGGCGGCGTGAAGCCGTTGGCCGCCACGAATGCGGCGCCGTACTCGGCAACGTAGCCGTTGTAGGTGCCCCAGTCGATCAGGGGCGAGACGCCATTGCCGAGGCCGACCAGATAGTTGTAATACGGGCTGCCGGCGCCGATGCCGTCGCTGTTGCGGTTGACCTTGTGGTGCAGTTCCCATGCCGCCGTGGCGTACCAGCCGCCGTACTCGAACTTCAGATCGGCGCTGTAGGCCGAACCGAAGCCGCCGTCATCGCAATTCAGCGGCAGGTTACCGCTGCCCGGCGTGTTGCCGCCGTTGCAATCCGGCGAACCGGCCGATTGCACCACGTTGTTGTACGTGCGGTTCGCGCCCGGCGAAATCAGTGCATCGAAGCTGAACACGCCGAAGAAGGAAGGCGACTCGTACCAGATCGAATGGTCGAGGCGCGTGCCGAACTCGACCCGGTTGTCACCGCCGGTGTTACCCACCAGCGCTGCGTAATCGCCCAGCATGCCCGAAAACGGATTCATGCGATCGGTCGAGCGCTTGTAGGGCGAGTAGGTGGTGCCGATCTTGAGCTTGCCCCAATCGATATTGGACAGTCCCACGAAAGTGTCGCCGTAGCCGATACCGGCCTTCGTCACGTTCGACTGCTGGGTGTACGACGTGTTGAGTCCAGGCGCAGAGGTGATCGACGGCTGGGTCTCGATCTGGTAGATGAAATCGACGCTGCTGCCGTCGATCTTGTGCGATCCCCGATACCCCAACACCGACTTGTTGGTCGATATATCCCCGATCCAGCCCACGCTGCCCGTGATCTGCGTGCCTTTGGGACCGTTGTCGACATACCCCGATCCCGGACCGGCGCCGGCATAGGAAAATGAATCGGCAGTGAGGCCACGGATGCCCTTGCTGGCATCGTCGAACGACACATCGAGGGTGCCGTAGAAGCCCTTCGCGAAGGCCTCGAACTTGGGCTCCGCCGGCGCCGCCACTTCAAGCGGTTTGGCGGGACCCTCTGCGGCAACGGCGGCCGGCGGCGCCGCGGCCTGCTTGGCCTGCTTCGCAGACATCGCGTCGATTTGCTTTTGCAGCGCGTCCATCTGCTGCTTCATGAGACGCATCTGTTCCTTGAGTGCTTGGGTGTCTTGCGCGTCGTCCGCATGAACCGCGGCCGTCGTCGCAAACGTCATGGCGCACGCCGTCATGGTCACCAGCAGTGGCCTGACCGAACTGATCTTCCGCATTTCTATCCCCCTGTGAGAACGCACTCAAGTGCGTTTATTGTTAAGCTGATCCGATGTCCGATTCTGTGAACCTGGACTCAAACCCCCGTTTTCAAATCACCTTGTTCGAACGCAGAGCCGCGAGATCGGCCTCTCCATAGCCGAGTTCCTTGAGGACCTCGTCGGTGTGTTCGCCGAGCAGCGGCGAGCGGGTCACCTCGGTGACGCTGTCGCTCAGTTTAATCGGATTCCCCACCGTCAGATACTTGCCCCGTTCCGGATGATCGACTTCGACGATGGTGCCGGTGGTGCGCAGTGCCGGTTCATTCATCAACTCTTCCATGGAAAGAATCGGACCGCAGGGAATGTCGAATTCGTTGAGCAGCGCCATGGCCTCCAATTTCGTCTTGGTTTGGGTCCACTCCTCAACCGCAGCGAACACCTCCTTCAACCGCGGCAGGCGTGCATCGGGCGTTGCGAAATCCGGATGCGAAATCCATTCCTCCCGGCCGATCACCTTGCAAATCGACTTCCACACCGGCGCCTGGGCGATGAAATAGAGGTAGGCGTTCGGATCGGTCTCCCAGCCCTTGCACTTGACGATGGTCCCGGGTTGTCCGCCGCCGGAGGCATTCGCGGCCCGCGGCACGGCGGTACCAAATTTGCCGTTGGGGTATTGCGGATACTCCTTCATGACGCCGGTGCGGGAGAGCCGCTGCTGGTCGCGCAGCTTGACGCGGCACAGGTTGAGCACACCGTCCTGCATAGCCGCCAGCACCTTCTGGCCGCGGCCGGTGGTCTTGCGTTGATAGAGCGCAGCGACGATGCCGAGCGCGAGATGCAACCCCGTGCCGCTATCGCCGATCTGGGCGCCGGTGACCAGAGGCGGACCATCATCGAACCCGGTGGTCGAGGCCGCGCCGCCGGCGCACTGGGCAACGTTTTCGTAAACCTTGCAGTCCTCGTAGGGCCCGGGGCCAAAGCCCTTGACCGATGCCACGATCATGCTGGGATTCAGATCCTGAATGCGCTCCCAGCTGAAGCCCATTCGATCGAGTGCGCCCGGCGCGAAATTCTCGACCAGCACATCGCAGCGCTTGATGAGGCGCTCGAGCACTTCCTTGCCCTGCGCGCTTTTGGTGTCCAAGGTCACGGAGCGCTTGTTGTGGTTCAACATGGTGAAATAAAGACTGTCCACGCCGGGAATGTCTCGCAGCTGTTCGCGGGTGATGTCGCCCGCGCCGGCCTTCTCGACCTTGATCACGTCGGCGCCGAACCACGCCAACAGTTGGGTGCACGTCGGCCCCGACTGGACGTGGGTGAAATCAAGGATCCGAACGCCGTCCAATGCCTTCATTGCTCAAAGTCTCCGTGTCGCCGTCATTTGTACATGGTCTGATTCTTGGTGCCGGGCGCGTATTCGCGCGGATCCACCCAGATGTTGATCACGGCGCTGCGCCGCGTCTTGCGAACCGCATCGCGCCCGCGCGCAAGGGCTGCGCCGATCTGCCCGGGATCCCGGACCTCCTCGCCATAGCCTCCCAGCATTTCGGCGAACTTGCCGAACGGCACGTCGCCGAGCAGATTGCCGACATTGCCGCGCTGCTCGCCGTACTTGGCGAGCTGGCCGTAGCGGATTTGATTCATCGCCGAATTGTTGCCGATGACCGCAAGGTAGGGGACGCCGAATCGATTGGCGGTTTCCATGTCGAAGGCGGTCATGCCAAACGAGCCGTCACCGTAATAGCACAGCACTTCCTTCGACGGATTCGCGAGTCCCGCCGCAATGGCAAAGCCGGTGCCGACGCCCAACGACCCGAGCGCACCCGGATCCATCCACTGACCCGGATTGCGCGGCCGAACGGCCTGCGCGGAAATGGTCACGACGTCGCCGCCGTCGCCGATGTAGATCGTGTCCTCACCGAGGAACTCGTTCAATTCCCAGGCGACGCGATACGGATGAATGGGCACGCTGTTCGACTTGAACAGCGGCATGAGCTTTTCGGTGGCCGCCGCTTCTGCCGCGCTCAAGGTCTTGAGCCATTCACGGCGCGCCTGGCGCTTCTCGCCCTTCAGGCGGCCCGAGGCGGCCTGCAACACGGCTCCCAGAATCGCGCCCGGATCGCCGACCAATCCCAATGAAATGTCGCGGTTCTTGCCGACGGTTCGGTAGTCCATGTCGATCTGGACCAGCTTCAAGTCCTTGCTGATGCGTTTGCCGTAGCCCATCCGAAAATCAAAGGGGGTACCGACGATCACGATGACATCGGCGTTCGCGAACGCCTGGGTACGCGTGCGGTCGAAATGATGCGGATCGCCGGGCGGCAGGAGCCCGCGACTCGCGCCGTTGAAATAGCCGGGAATGTCGAGACCCCGCAGCAGCGCGACCGCCTCGAGATGACCGCGCGCCTGCCATACCTGCTGCCCGTAGAGAATGGCGGGACGTTCGGCATCGACCAAGAGGTCGGCCAATTTTTCGATATCGCGAGGATCGCCCACCGACCGGGTCGACGCTCGATAGTGCCCAGCCTGCGGGACGACGGCCTTGCCGAGATCCACTTCGCGGTCGAGCACATCGCGGGGTATTTCGAGGTAGACCGGGCCCGGCGCGCCGTTGAAGGCCTCGCGGGCAGCCATGGACACCATGTCCGCGACACGCTCCGTGGAGGACACGGTGGCGGCAAACTTGGTGATCGGCGTCATCAGGTCGACGTGCGGCAGGTCCTGCAGCGAGCCCATCTTGTGCTGGGTGAGCGCCCCCTGGCCGCCGATGTGCAGAATCGGACTCTCGGAACGGAATGCGGTGGCGATGCCCGTCACCGCGTTGGTGCAGCCGGGTCCCGCGGTGGTGACCACGCACCCGAGCTTGCCGGTCTGACGTGCGTAGCCGTCCGCGGCATGCGCCGCCACTTGTTCATGACGCACGTCGATGATGCGAATGCCTTCGTCCACGCAGCCGTCGTAGATATCGATGATATGGCCGCCGCACAGCGTGAATATCGTGTCCACGCCTTCATTCTTGAGTGCCTTCGCCACGAGGTGGCCGCCGGAGATCACCCCGGCGTCGCGACTCTTGCGCTGCAGGGTGTCATCGGCGGTGCTCCCCTTGGGCTGAATCGGCGTAGGGTTAACTGTGGCCATGTTGTCTCCAAGGTCGTAAAAATTCGGGGTCCGCGCCGTCGGTGGGCCGACCCCCGCAGCAGCAGGTCAAGTGGGATGTGTTCTCACAACGCCTTCCGTCGTCGGAAACGTCTCGCGGCTATGCGCAAAATGCCGCCGCCGCATCGGCTTGAGCACGAACAGCGCGAGCAATCCGGCAATGACGTTGAAAGTCATCGCAATCGAGAAAATGGCGGACCACCCGTGAGACTTCGCGATGTACGCCGCCACCGGGACCAGCAGGGCGCCGGCGCCCTTCGCCGTGTACAGCATGCCGGCATTCGCTGCGGCAAACTTCGAGCCGAATGTATCCCCCTGGGTGGCGGGAAAGAGACTGAAGATCTCACCGTAGACGCCGAAATACAGCGCGGTCACCAGCACGAACATCGGCGGATTCGTTCCCGACTGGCTGAGCGTGTAGAGCGCAGCGGCGCCGATGAAAAACGCAAGTGCCATCGTGTATTCGCGACCGATTTGGTCCGAGAGCCAGCCGAAAAAAGGGCGGCCCACGCCGTCGAAAATCCGGTTCAGCGACAAGGCGAACACCAGCGCCGGCATGGTGAAACCCAGCAAAGTAACTGGAATGGCATCGATTTTTAAATCCTTGGCGATGGGCGCCATGCTGGCGGCCATCGTCAAGCCGCCGGCGGCGATCAAGACGAACATCAGATAGAGGATATAGAACACCGGACTCTTCAAGACTTCGCCGGGCGAGTAACCATGGGCGGTTTGGCTGGCCTTCATCTTCGCGGTGGACAGTTGCGCCGGCGGCACCAGCAGCAGCCACGCCATGACGAAGACGATCCCACCCTGGATCAGCCCGAAGTCGAGAAACGCCGCCTCATAGCCCGCCGTCTTGATCATATGAGCGATGGGTCCGATGGTGATGGCCGCACCGGCACCGAAGCCGGCTGCCGTGATGCCGGCCGCCAGACCGCGCCGCGCCGGAAACCACTTGAGCGCATTGCCGACACAGGTGCCGTAAACGCAGCCGGTACCGATGCCCCCCAGAACCGCGCCGAGATAGAGCAGCGTCAGCGAATTGGCGATGGAATTCAGAGCCCAGGCGAGTGCAATCAGGAAACTGCCTGCGAGCACCACCCAGCGGGGCCCAAATCGATCCACCAAATAGCCTTCCACCGGGATGAGCCAGGTTTCGATGAGCACGAACACCGTGAAAGCCACTTGGATATCCGCACGCCCCCAGCCATATTTTGCGTCGATCGGATTGACGAACAAGGTCCAGCCGTACTGCAGATTGGCCACACAGGCCATGCAGATGACGCCGATGACCAGTTGAACCCACGGATTACCCAGGGGGGACCCAGAAACAGACCCTGTAGCTTGACGCATCGTTGCCTTACTCCCCGAATTCACCGGGCATCGTCCCGGTGCGCCAACCGTCATGAATTATTCTCTGGTATACCATATATAAAGCCGGGTCGGGGTGTCAATCCTTGGCCAGCGACAGCCCGGCGCGCCTACTGCCTTGAACGGCCATCGCCGACAGCGCCACACATGAGCAAAAACGGTGGCGCCGTTGAGCTTAAATCATCGGGACCTTTGTTCGTGTAATATAATATATCTGACATAGGGTGCTCTGTTGGTCATCCAACTGGTACATTTTGTCAATCGGACGCTCAAGGGGTCCGTAGGAACGCATATGAATACGGTTGAATTGTTGAGCGTCGTCGTCCTCGGTCTGGCGACGGTTGCCGGGCTTTCTGCAGCAATTTATGTTTGCCTGCCGGCCTCGCTGTTGAATTCCGCGGCGCGGCACGGCCGCTATGCGGGACTGGGAACGTCAGCCCCACCGGGTGATAAGCCGCGCGGGGCGGCCCTGTTGGCGGATATCGGCGTGAGATTGAGCGGTGCGATGTTGCGGTAAGAACGCGTCGTTCGGCCGCGACTGAGCGGATTGGAAAATCCTCTTACAGGGAGACGGAATGAGCACGATTGCCAGCCTGGTTCAACGCAATTCCAACGCAACTTCGCTTTCCCTCACGCCGGTCAACTCGACCAGTTTGCGGGATCAGGCCTATGCGTTACTCAAGAACGCGATCGCCGAAACCGACATCTACGATCCGAATCAAGAATTGCGCCTCGATGAGCGTCAACTGACCGCGGCATTGGGCGTCAGCCGAACGCCGGTCCGCGAGGCGCTCTCGCTTCTGGAACAGGAAGGCTTCATCCGGACCGTGCCGCGACGCGGTATCTACATCGTCCGGAAGTCGAAGCGCGAGATGATCGAGATGGTGCAAATGTGGGCCGCGCTCGAATCGATGGCGGCGCGGCTTGCGACTTTATATGCCGCAGATGCGGACATCGCCAAGCTGCGACACTTGTTCGATGAGTTTCAGTCCTCGCCGCCCGCGGAGCACCTGGACGAGTACTCCGATGCAAACATCGCCTTCCACACCGCGGTGATCGCCCTCGGCGGTTCGCAAACCATCATCGACGCCACCCGCAACCTGCTGATTCATGTGCGTGCCATTCGTCGCGCCACCATCACCCAGAGCGACCGGGCCGCCCGCTCCATCATCGATCACTTGAAGATTATCGAGGCCCTCGAACGGCGCGATACCGAGCTCGCGGAGCGTCTGACGCGCCAGCACACGCTTGATCTCGCTGCGCATGTGGAACGTTACGGCGATTTCCTGGACCTGCCCTCGAATCTAGCATTCTGAGCCCGGCGGCTGCCTACCAGTCGCCGAGGGTGGGGAAATCGAACGAGGACTTCACGATTCGGCGGCCGGTGGAGGCAGAGGCCTGCGACAACCGGGTCTCGTTGGCGACGGCGTCGATCCCCGCGTCCGTGTCGGCCGCGGTTCGCGCTTTCCGCAGTGCTTCCGAATCCTTCCAAATGGGCACGCCCGCCTGGAGGCAAAGATAAATGCATCCGCTCGGCCGATCAGCGAAATTCACTTCGCGAAACGAGCCGATGCAGCGCTTGAGAAAGCCGGTGTTGTCGCGCGCGGCGAGCAGGTTGGGATCGGGATAGAGCGACTGCGGCGCCCGCGCATTCACATTGATCCGGGCGAAACGTTCAATGTTGATCATGTTCGCGACGTCGAGTATGTAACAGGTCGTGTTGTCGCCGAAAGCGACAGTGCGCGGTCGTTCGCCGAACCGCACCGTGTTGTCCAAGAATTCGAACCGGATGCGCTTGTCGCTGCGCCGGACCCAGGTGAAGAATACGTCCGGTATGCCGCTGTAGGCCTCCACCGCATGAGCGAGAGTGTCGTCCACCGCCTTGTATCGGCCGAACTCCAGTCCGCGTTTCCAGGCGCGCTCGACCAGCTGATCCGGCGGGGTGATGACGAAGAACAGAAACACCGTCTGGCCGAACCGCGTCAACAGATTGCTGCCTGCCTCAGCCGAATCCGGCGCGAAGCTGTCGAAGCGGAATCGGTCGATCAGCAGATGCGTCATCTCGCCCCGGCCGTACTTGGCCGCCATGTGCCGGTCGAGTTTCTGATCGATGATCTGCACTTCCTCGCCGGTCAACGGGCCGGCATATTTCTGGGCGTCGCCGAGTGCGCCATAATCGAGGAGCTGCTTGCGCCAGATATCCGGGCTGATGAGGGCAAAGTCCTCCCACTTGACGCCGATCTCTCCGGCGAGTGCCTTCTGCAGCGGGCGCAATGTGCTCTTACCCGAGGCGGACGCGCCCTTGGTGTTGATCACCACCGGACGATCCTGGCGCGGCAGCCGGCGATAGCCGGCCTGATCGGCCGCTGCCGCCAGCATGGGCTCGAGGGCGCGGCCAATGGCGGCGGCACCCTCAATGTTGGCGATCATCGCGGTGGTGAGGGAGACGATGAGATCGCGAGTTCCCCAAGCGTGGCCGTGGGTCGTGAACAAGGCCGCCAACACGCGAGCGAGCGTGCGCCGGACCAGTCCCTCAGTCGGCTCGGCCGCCGAGTCGGCTCGCGCCTCCAACAGCGCGATCTCGCGCGGGCCCCAGCCGCGCCCATCGCCGGACGGCGGCGCGGGTGCCCGCGGCTTTTGCAGCGCCAGCCGCCAGAGGAAACCCGGTCGTACCGGGGCAGCCACCGTCGGGTTGCCCGAGGCCGGGATCACGGTGCCGAGCTCACGCTCGACGGCGGCTTGCACCCGCATGCGCGCCTCCTCATAGACTGCCGCCAATTCATCCAGATTGGGCTCGATGACGCGGGCCTGCATATCGCTCGCGATCTCGCGAAAGTTGATCCCGAGGTCCTCGATGCGCGAGCCGTCCGGGACGGCGAAATCCGCGGTGATGCGAATCAAGAGTTCGTGCAGCGCGAGCCGCTCCGGCCGGAATGCCACCAGGTCGCGAAGCGGAAAGCCGGTGAGCCCGTGCCATTCCAGCGCCGAGGCCAAGCTCGTGAACACGTGCTCCGGGCGGAACAAGGTCGACAGGGGCAACACCTCCCGCGGCACCGGCGATTCGATGCCCGGATCCCATGCGCACGATGGCGGGCTTCTACGGATAATAGACGCGCTCGCGCGGCGCCTCGGGGATCAATTTGGTGCTGCGCGGATAGATGCGAAGTTCCGGCACTTCGCCGGTCAGCAGCTTTTGTTGCACGTCCTGCCAGTACGCCACGCGTAACAAATCACCGTTCTCCTCGCGGAAGCACCGAAGCGCAAAATCGTTCTTGAATTGCATGCCGAGCGCGAGCTCCTCAGGCAGGAAGATCACGCCCTCCTCGAAGAACCAGCTGGGCACGCCCTCCTCGCCGGGTTCCAGATCCGTGTTCGTGCGGATTTTCACGTCGGTGAGCTTCTCGACGGCATCGTAATCGAACAAAAACACGCGGCCGTGACGCCCCACTCCGTAGTTTCTCGAATCGAGATCTTTGTTGAAGATGTTGGTGGCGGCGTTGTTGCGGATGCAGTGACCCAGGCTGCGGATCACGGTGCGGATCTTCGACTCGTCCGCCGCATCGAGAAACACGGGCAGCGGCACGATCTTCAGTTGCACGATGAGCGTACGCAGCAACAGATACTCCCCATCGAGTTGGGCACTGCCGGCCGCTTGTGTGCAGAGCTCCTCAAGCAGCTCCGGCTCGAACAGGTCGCGGTCGAGCCGCAGATTGAAGTACATCACGTTGTCCAACATATTGCCGGCGCGGTTGATTTCGTGCACCACGCGGTACTTGTCGACCACCGCCTCGACGCCGGGAAACGTGCCCCATTTATAGGAACTGGTCGGCTGATCGCGGATCACTTTCAAGTGATAGGAACAGGCATCGAAAGTGAAGCCGAGCGCCACCGTACCGGCGACCCCGGGCGAACGCCGCAGCCGCTGCCCGGAGTTGCGCACCTGGGCCTCGATCTCCTGCAATATCACCACCTTGCCCACATGGTTGTAGCCGATCGTGGAGTAATGGTGACCCAAGGGTCGGCGCGGCATCAGGCTGAACAGAAAGACGCAGGTCTGGTAGTAAAGCCGGGTGGTGACGTGGAAGTTCGCGAGTGCCGAGCTGAAGAGGTTGTGGATATCCGCCTCCAAATGCAGCACCGCATCGACGAAAATCCCTTGAGGGCCGTTCAAGTAGGCGACGACGAACGGCATGAAACCCTCGCCCTGCAACACCCAGCGTGCGACCAGGAAGGCCGAGCGATCCCGGTAAAACCCGGCCTCCACCACGTCCAAGGCTGTCGGCGGGGCGCTGGCAGGGAGCAGGCCGGCGAGACGTTCGAGCACGCGCTCCCCATCGGCATCCAGGTCGCGAAACGGCGCGTCAAATTTCGGGATCTGCAACGCGCGGCGTAGGGTGTCGAGATCGACAGGGCCGCTCAAGGGAATGCGGCGATACACCGAGGCCATCGAGAGCGCCCGCAACTTGCTCGGCGGCGGAAACGAATACGCCACCGGGCGCCACAGTCCGTGAACGATGTTCCGTCGCAGCGAGTGGACGAAGCTGAAGGCAATGTCCGCCTCGTAACGGTCGACGATCATTGCGACGAACACCCGGTCGATCGCATCCCACGCCGTCTCGTCGGCGGCCAGCGCGGGAAACGCGTGGCAGATCCGCGGGCCATGCTCGCGGATGTAGCGGCTATAGAGCCCGAGCCGCTCGCTGCTGATCTGGATGGAGGCGTGCGGATCCCGCTCTTCGAAGGCGCGTTTGGCGCGGTACGGATACTCGCAGAGCTGGCAGTAAAAAAGATCGAAAATGGCGAGGAGCAACTGGGCCGCGGCGGCGACCTTGTCGTCCGGCGCGCATCGTTCCAACAGCGAATATCCCTCGTCGACCTTGAGCGCCTCGTCGATCTTGGAACCGGTTTGCGCAAGCATGGAGCGTCGATGGTCTCGCTTTTGTGCATATAATATATCTGAAGGGGGGACATCATGCTATCGACGATGAGCCGGCGAGCATTTCTCGTGGGGAGTGCCGCGCTGCCACTCGGCTGTGCGGTGGGCCGTGCACCGCCCACGAGCAGCGCCACAGCGGATGCTGCCACCGTGCGCCCGCCGGCGGTGGGCCAGTCTTGGCGGTATGCCAAGCACGATCTATTCACCAGGGCATTGGTGGATACCGAAGATCACCGGGTCGCTTCGGTGGGCGAGACGGTGGTGATCAGCGATGAAACCGAGGCGACGGCCGCCGGCACCGCCGGCAGTCTCGCCTGGCTGAAGAAATACTTCTCCCGCCCCAGCGGGGCGAGGGCTTTGCCCAGCGAAATTCAAGGTCCGTGGGGCATGCTGCTCGTGGATCCGCACTGGAGTCAGGTGCAGGTGTATGAAACGGCCATCCCGTTGTGGCCCACGCGGCTTGAGCCCGGCTGGCACACGCATTTCGTCGTTCATTACAACACCGCCGACCAGACAGGGCTGCCCTGGGAGCAGTCCATGAAGGCTGAGGATTGGGAGATGGTGACAGTGCCGGCAGGCCGATTCCGCACACTGCGCTATCTCAACGTGATCAACTTCACGAGCAGCGATTTGTCACGGTCGAATTCGATCCGCCGGGAGACCGTCTGGTTCGCCCCGCAAATCGGCCGATGGGTGGCCCGTGAAAGCAGCGGGACTTATTACTTCGACGAATCAACGGCCGACGATCAAAACAAGGAGAGCAGCTACCGCTGGGAACTGCTCTCGTGGACCTGAACGAGGAATCCGATCCCACCCTTACTATCGAATACTCACGGATACAGTGAGCCTTAAATGTGATATATCTAATACCAGACTGGCAGCCCGGTGTGGGAGGAGACAACATTGTACGATTCAACGCGCCATGACTTATTCATTGGTGGCAAACACCTACCCTCGCGCAGCGGCGTGTACACCGCCGACCTGAACCCCGCCACCGAAGAGCCCATCGCCGAGATCGCCCAAGGGGGCGCGGAAGACGTCGATCTCGCGGTTAGCGCCGCCCGCGCCGCCCTGCCGGTGTGGGGCAAGCTGCGCGCCTCAGAGCGCGGACAGATCTTGCAGCGCGCGGCCAACCTGCTCGAGCAACACCAAGATGAACTCATCCGCTTGGAGAGTTTGGATGCGGGCAAGCCGCTGGCCGCCGTGCGCCGGCAGGACATGCCGGCGGTGCTCGATACCGTGCGTTACTACGCCGGCTGGTGCGACAAGATTACCGGTCACGTCGTTCCTTGCCGGCCCGGTGCACTCACCTATACCGTGCGCGAACCGGTGGGCGTGGTGGGCGCCATCATTCCGTGGAATTTCCCACTGATGATCGGGTTGTGGAAAATCGCACCCGCGCTCGCCTGCGGCTGCACCCTCGTGGTCAAGCCCGCGGACTTGACCCCTTTGAGCCTGTTGCGGGTCGCCGAATTGTTTGCGGAGGCGGGCATCCCCGACGGCGCCTTCAATGTGGTCTGCGGCAAGGGCAGCGTGGTCGGCGAAGCGGTGGTACACCATCCGGGCATCGACAAGGTGACCTTCACGGGCTCGCCCAGCGTCGGCCGCGGCATCATGCAGGGGGCGGCCGGCAACTTCAAGAAAGTCACGTTGGAGCTCGGCGGCAAGTCCGCCAACGTCATCTTTGCCGATGCCAACCTCGAGCGAGCGGCACGCGCCGCCGCCTCCGCCATCTTCTTCAATGCGGGTCAGGTGTGTTCGGCCGGATCGCGGGTGCTGGTGCAGCGCGCCGCCTACGATGAGGTACTCGAGCGGATTGCGGTCCATGCCCGCGCCATCCGGTTGGGCGATCCCAGCGCGCCGGGGACCACCATGGGGCCGGTCATTTCCGCCGGCCAGATGAAATCCATCTTGAACTACATCGAGATCGGCAAGGCGGAAGGCGCCTCCGCGATCACCGGCGGCGCACGTTTCGGTGAGCGCGGCTATTTCATCGAGCCGACGGTGTTCGCGCAGGTCGAACCCGGCATGCGCATCTCGCAGGAAGAAATCTTCGGGCCCGTGCTGTCCGTCATCCCCTTCGAGGACGAGGCCGATGCGCTGCGCATCGCCAACGGCACGGCTTACAGCCTCGCCGCCGGGGTCTGGAGTGCGGATATCGGCTTGGTACATCGGATGGCCTCGGGTCTTCGCGCCGGGACCGTGTGGATCAACACCTTCGGCTACACCGACGTACGGCTGCCCTGGGGCGGGTCCGGCGAGTCGGGGCTGGGCCGGGAACACGGCGAAGCCGCAATCGAAAATTTCACCGAACAGAAGGCCATTTGGCTGGCCCTCGATTCATGACACAGGAGATCCACCCATGTTCAATGCCTCGATGACGATTGCCGGATTTGATCCAGAGTTGGCCCAGGCGATGGCGCGGGAGCGGGGTCGGCAGGAGGATCACATTGAGCTGATTGCGTCGGAGAACTATGCCAGTCCGCGGGTGCTGGAGG
>Ga0209208_10004307_pt1 | contig 20261 bp, 12 predicted proteins | sample S1TSphfallax_3_FD_187694 | JGI IMG/M metagenome (GOLD analysis project Ga0209208, IMG submission 187694) | Host-associated microbial communities from peat moss isolated from Minnesota, USA - S1T2_Fd - Sphagnum fallax MG (SPAdes) (version 2) | ecosystem: Host-associated > Plants > Peat moss >...
CGGAGACATCCAATGTGCAAATACAACAATCCAGTTTAGCAATTTATCGTGAAACTAGATTGAATAAAAGTATCAGCAGTTAGATCACGGGCCAAAACACTAAACCCAAAACATTGTAGACCAAGTTTCATGTTTGAGTTACCGGTGGAAGGCAAATGAGATCGGAGTGTTACGAGCGAAAGTTGCCTAATCGCGCGGACGTTAGGCCCTCTACGCAATAATACAGTGCGTTGTGTGGAAGAAAGTGGTACAGAGCAAGCAACTTGGTGAACTTGGAGGTTACTGACGCACTAATCTTCCGGGGAAGTGGAAGCGTGCGTCACGTGGTAGACAGAAGTTCAGTCGATGTAGTAAGCAAGCATCACAAATCGATGTTTGCAATCTGTTCCGAGAGCGGCTGCAAGAAAAATCTGAATCACTTGTACTGCAGTAGTAGTAGACAACAAAAAATATCTCAGAAAGTGACAGATCTATACAAGCTGCTAGACAGAACATACATGAGAGACACCAGAACACGAATGAAGAGAACGAGCTGATTTTTGTTCGCATGCTTCAACTGTACAACTCTAGATTCACATTTGAGTTGAACGGAGTATAATGCAAGTACTGAGTTAAAGCAAGATGGATCCGAGTGGAGCACAATATTGGGTGGTCATGGGCAGCGCTAAATTAAGTATGACGACACTTCAAGACTGGATTGCAGATGTAGATCACATGGAAGCCAGGAAGAATACGAATCTGTTGGGAATATCCAATTGCGGCAGCTGTTAGAATTGTCCGCATGTGGAAAAGCCAGGGGTCTAAGTGAGAAAGAACGAAGAGAAATGGCAAGAAAGCATGTGGGGATAAAACAATGACGACTGGAAGATACGAAGAAACGTGCTGGAAACAAACAAAGGAAAGAAGAGAGGTCGCGAGGGGGATGGAGACGAGCAGGAAGTGAGAAAGCTCAAGAAAGAGGGAAGATGTTAGGGAAGATTGTGAGAGGTCGAGGAGAACGCTGGGTTATATAGGCACCTCGGGGGCTCTGACCATGAGTGTCTCTGCTTGAGGGGATTTGGTAACCGTAGAAAAATATCGTCCATAGGGTGGTCACATTCCGCCAATTCTACAAATTGTGTGTTCAGGGCTGCGGCATGTGAAGAAAATCCAGGCATGTTGGGGAGTTTCACACCGCACAATTCAGTCAGTGATATTTTTTTCTATTTAAAACCCTAGAGATTTTTGTGGTGTATCTTTTGGAGTGGCCATTCGGTTCTTAAAAAGACCCCCGCCCCCCTCTCCATTTTGTCGGTTTTTTCCATGATTCCTGGAGGGCCTGAGGGAGGAAAAAACACTAAAAAATCATAATATACTAATAATCCCAGTTGAATTTTATGTACAGTAATGCCAAAGCTGTGGGCTTGACTCCATGTCCATTGGACACCCTTAGAGCATACCCACTGGTGCTGAGTATGCAACCCTCCAGAATCTATTGAACTTTTTTGAAGTTAGCATCAATTATCAAACCTAGTCATTCCATATATTCTTGCATAAAATACTGAGACAAATTTTCTATTGCATATGGAGGGCGCCTTATATTTGTGAATATCCGTCCTTTATATGAGGAAGGATCTTAGGCTTACTTACATGTGGTAAGATCCCTAGCACTCCTAAATAGTAAGTGAAAGATCCATCCCACTCCTACTTTGGTCACCACCTATGTATGTTTAGGCTTATGATAATGTTCACCTCGTGCTTTATGGTGGGTAAGGCACACAAAGTTGGGGGGGGGCAGCGGGGTGGGCATTTTCAAAATAAGGGCAATACCTCGTCATCGTACGCCCTTATTTTGAGTATGCCTGACATTGGGGCTCAACTGTACATGTAAGGGGTTTGGATGTCCTATTCAGGCACCTTTTCATGTTGCTTCCTATGTGGGAACAGACAGCCAGCTTCTGTGCTTCAGTTGTAATGTGAACTGATAGTGGAGAGAACATGCTTTTGATGTGTGTCAGCGTTGGGAACGGCTCTGGAACAAGCCCTAGTAGAGCACTTTACCCCCTGGAGGAATGGCAGCTTGCCCTTGCAATCTCGTCACATTCCTAGGTGGAAGGGGCCGTACAGGTAGGTAGTACATTAAGTTTGGATACACACAATCTCTTGGTTTTCTCTACCAGATGGATATGGTTTGTTAACTCTGGTTAGCCTATTCCACATTGCAAAAGTATGTTGTGACCTACCAGAACATTTTTTTATCACACCAAAATCGATTAGGAGTTTTACATCTTCTGGGCTATTGATACAGTCTCCAATGAGTTGAAGGTATTCTGTGTAGGGTAAAGCCATAAGGTGGGGGGCATTCTCAAAATAAGGGGCCTAGGACGAGGTGATAGGTGAGTCCGTCCTCGCATTTTGGGAATGTCCCCCACCAATGGGCTTTACCTATCATAAAGAACAAGACAAAATTTATCATGAACCAAACCTATGTAGATCACAGGACGTATTAATGGCAGAGTTCTCATGTCTACTCCTCAATAGTGAGAGAGTTCTTACACCTACAAGTAGGCATAATTTCCCTCCCAATTTGTAGGAGGGAAATTGATGGATATAATGTGCCTTCCACATAGACTACAAATTTTCTCCGAGTGCTTTATGCAAGTGTATTGATTATGAACCAAAACCATAACCAGAACCTATACTGGTACCTTTACCTTGTTGAGTAAGGCCTCCTAGAGCTAAAAATTAGCTTAGCTGAGGAAATGTTAAATTTAAACTCAAAGATCCTGAAGGAGTCTAGGGATGGGACATGAGACATCTTTACAAGCAACCCAAAATAAATTTGAGGTTTTTCCCATGGTACGAATGTAGGTGCTGGTTCACCCAAGGCTAGGCATCATTGTCAAAAGTTAGTATCCAAAAGATCCCTTGGAATTGAATGCCAACTTTCGTCATTGGGGGGAGTGGGGGCAATCAGTTATATTTTTGCAATCTTCTTGTTATCACATGGCCATGGTTATGGAATGGTGATCCAACACAACACAACATTTTGACTGTGGTGATAGGACTGGGCACCTCACGAAGGGTTCTTCCTCTTGAATTTGTCCTACCAACCACCCTTGTTGATAGCTATTTTCATGCCTTTTTTTCATAAGTTGCATTCTTTTAATTCTCCTTTGTATATAATGTTACAATTTCATCCATTTTTCCTTTAATAAAAAGCTTTAATCGAAGTTATGGACTAAGTTAACAATTACAGGTTCAATGTCTTACAGAAGCTCAAAAATTTCATCCTAATTATTTCATGCCATGCCACTTCTCTAATTTCCATCCTAAGTATTTATTTTTGGGTCAGGTCTTTGAACAAGAAACTAGCAAATATTAATTGTTAACTGAATCATCAGTTGAAAAAACCAACAATTTCATCACAAGAGACAACTACCCTAATTAAGAGTTGACATACTTAATACATAATTATTTTTGAACTTGAGTTAAGTTTAACTTTTAACTTTTTACATTTATAGTCATGTAATCCTACTAATGGTTGTATTACAAATGTATAGTTGGTCAAACCAGGTTAACTATGTTCAACATGATTATAATTATGATTACACAATTAGTCATCATGTTGAACATAATTGACCTTATTTGATCAACTATATATATATATGAACATATGATTAGGTTTAATATTTGTTTAACTTCTAAAATTAACCTTCATTAAATTTAGTTTATAAATTTAGCATTTACATTAGCCTTTAGATTTAGCTTTAAAATTGAATATAGATTTGACCTTAAATATAAGCTTAGTTTAAACTTACAGATTTAAATTACACTTAGCTTAAATTAAATAAAATTAACCCTAATTAACCTAATTAAACTGACTTCATTTTGTTTAACCTTGCTTAAACTAACTTAACCTAGTTTAATTTAAGTAGCCTTATTTAACTTTAACCTAAGTATATTCATAAAATTTAATTTAATTTGATTTAGCCATTTAAACCTAATTTATTTTAATTTACTTAGGTTTAGCCTAAACAAAATAGTTTCATTGAATTTAATTTGATTTAATTTAACATGGTTTATCTAAATAACCTAATTTTTTCTAAATAATCTAGTTTTGCCTTAATTTTGTTTAAGTATATTAACAATGGATTTCATGTAATCAAGTTCTAGAATCTACACCAGTACTAAATCCTTGTCTACCATGCTACAAATAATACCATGTACTTGGGTAATTCAAGCAAATTACATGGAGCCACATATATAATCTAGTTTTACAAGGTAGGAGATTAAACATGCATACCTAGCAAAAAGTAATCCCAAGTAATATGAAACATTATTTATAAAACAACCTTTTACAATGAAAGCATGTCATTGATTACAAGAGAGTATGTGCAAAAAAGAAATAACATCATCTATTGTCTTCATACATTATTTTTTCCTCTTATTACTAACAAGTAGAAATCTCTAAACTATTTAATTCCATAGGCTTCTTTGTGACTACTAATTATTAGTGGTAGACTTACCATCCCTTACCCAACAAGTGAAACTAGTGGAATTAGGTAACTTGAGTTAGTGAATGGTTGTATCCACTCAACCATCTAGGAGATTTCTAGGAAGAAATTAGAATAAGGGCCCTATTTTTTAAAGGTTAATGTGAGCCTTGTGTGTGGTATGTGGGGAAGGGGGATAGAGGAAGTGGGAAAGGATGAAGGGATTCAATAGAGATTTGTGTGGGATATGGAAAACTCTCCCTGGAGAGTGATGGGGAAAATGAAAAAAGGTGTACATACTTGGTATGTGATTTTAATGGAAAGTGATTGAAGGATTCAAGTTTCTAATGTTGCATTATTATTCTATTAAGTGTGGGATGTAAAGTAAGGTATGTTATGTAAGTAAAATACTTCTTGGAATTGGTATCCCTACATTTTTTCTAGGATATGGAGAATAATGGGCTGACCATGTGTAGTCATTGGAACACCAAACTACTAGTTGCCATAGGAAGGTAATAGATAGTCCTTGGTGGTGGGAATCAAAGAAGGCACAAACCAACAAGTTATTATTTACAAGCTAGAAGGTATTGCTATAGGTAGAAGGCAAGAGCTCAAAGGGAAGCCAATTAGTTATAGAAGGTACAGAATATAAGAAAGATTTATCGAGGGTTGTAGGTGGTAGGCAAAACCACTAAAGAATTAGTGAGCAGGTGGAAAGAGGGACAGTAGTGGTAGAAAGGTCTACAAACCCACTAGGCAATATCTTGGTGGCGTTGAAAGTATTACAAAACTAGGGAGAATAACTACTCCCAAGTTCTCTCCCCCTTTTTCATATTGCTCCTTTCCCTATGTTCCATTCCCTACTCCCTAGTTGAGATTATTTATAGGAAGGTAGGTTTGGGCATGGACAATACACCCTTATCTTCCTTATTCCTAATATGACCTCTTACTTCTTACTTGAATAGTTGTACTAAAATAAGATAGGGAGGGTAGTTTTTTACATGGAAAAATAAGGTATCAACCTTGTCCCTTAATCTTACCCCCTAGATGGTAATGATCAAGGGCTACAATTTTTGCCCATAACATTTACTTATATTCACTATTTTTAGATAATTAAAACCTTACAACATATCGACAATCCTAGCCACTTCAATAGGCCCTAAGTAGCTACACAAAATTCAATAAGCTTCTATGAACACCTCTTTCCAAGACTCAATAGGGTGGCTTCTTGACTTCAATTATAACATTAACACAATTCAATAATCCATTTTATTATGTTAAATAGAGTCACAACCACTTTAGTAGGTTATCTTTTAAAGATTGTTACAAGACTGCAATAAATATACTTTGGTAAGTTGCTAGCCTTTATACATTTTCTTTCACAAAAACAATTCTTCCTAACATTATCCCATCTCTTAGGATCGTATTATATTCACAAGGTCTTCATCTTTCTAAACTTTCACATTATCCATTTCATTGAAATACTCACCAAGATCAAAAGATGTTGGTTAGAGTCAAGAAAATCGTCAATCTCATCATTAGATTCCACTTTTAATTCGAAACTCTTGTTTGGTAATTTCCTCAAAAGGAGTCATCAATACATCTTATCTTTCTTTGACATTAGTGGATTTGGGAGGCACTACTACAATTATTGTGTCGATAAATTCTTAGGTTTTTTTTTAAGCTACCTAATTAAGTGGTTTGCTCAATAAATAACTACATGCAATACCAGTGGAATCTTATTGAAATGAGCTTGCACCACATGCAAGTTTGGTCCTTTCATTGCATAGCACCAACCAATCACATTCATTGTTTCATATAATAAACTTTTGAACACACACACCTTCTATACATCTCACAACTTCTACATCCATTACCATGTTTCAATAATGTCATTTTTAACTATATTTTCGATCGTATCTAGCATGGGATCTCTTTTGACCATGATGAAGGTTGGCTTATGATTAATTGTTGTCATATGCTTGAGATAGTATTTGTACACCACCTCCCATTGACAATAATATTATAACACGTACACTCCAAATTAGCCTATAGGATGTTCTAGCAATCCATAACCATGTCCATCATTGAAGATAATGTATGCACAAAGGATGTTCTTCATCTTGTATCTTCCACATACATTCAAAATCATCAACCATGATGTGGGTGTTGAACATTGGCAGGGCAAATCTTACCAAGGTGCACGTTTGCAAGCATTATATAAAATAGTATGCTTCTAGATGGGGGGTGATTGATAGAATGTACTCCAATTCCTTTAGGATGTGCAGCACATCATTTGACTACATGGTTTTAATCCGATCCAACCTCCGCACCCAATGTAGGGAGAACAATGTTTGTTTGTTCATTGCATATACGGAAAAAAACATGAGACTACGGTAATGTTCCATCATGGGAAAATGCTCACATTGTGGAAAATCATCAAGTTCCTGTTATAAGCTCTTATATTCTTCCATGTTCCGTACCTCCTTGTGGTTTTTCTTTCCACACTTGCCACTTTCTATTTGTTCCTTCCTTCTAGGATGTCTTGTAAAGTGTGGACTAGATATTTCTTGCATGTCATCCTAATTTTCTTCCTCTTTTTCCATCTATGTTTCCTCATATTTTTCTTGCATTTGAAAGTGCGCATGTGCAACATTGAACTCTATCACCATATCACACTCATGTTGGTAATATAGTTACACTATGAACAGTTGGGCTTCATTCAACACAACAAAGAGCTCCTCACTTTGACTTTGAAACATTTGATCATACATGACAACCTTAACTAAATGTTCCACTACTAGCACCTTCCACTTGGTAGTCTCCACTTCATGTTTATGCCCTACTTCTTTTTGCATAGTTATTTACTTCTCTTTGAAAGCTACAAGTTGAATTTACTTCTCAAGATTTTGTATTTTTTCTAGAAGAGATTTTTCATGTGCCTAGTTAATCTTTGTGCTAATTTGTTTTTTTTTTTAGATTTTACATTACCAACTCCAAACTCATGGATTTAGCTTGCCAAGTCTCCTCATCAATTTATGTCTCAAAGAACTTTTGTTTGATTATTTTTAAGCACACTTTGACCAACTCCATCTCCTCCTTGTGTTTAATTGTTGTTGTTGTCACTTTTCCTTCATGTTGCATTACACCACTTTCATTTTTTCTACTACTTGAATGAGTGTGCTATTAGTTTTGCTACAAAGCATCAAAGTTCCTTTCATTTTATCCTCTTGCACCTTAACCTTTTCTAACTCTTATTGAATTTCATGGAGTTCTTGGTCTAATTGTCTATGAATCCTAAATTATTTATTTCCCATTCCTACTAATGAGCTTCAAAATCTAAAGGATCAATGTGTCGTTCAACACATTTTCATTCATACAAAACTACAACCTACAAACGTTCCACTTTTAAAGGGATTGTTAATCTTTTTCCCATAGGATCTCTTCACATCCCTTGCCTTCTTAGTTAAAGCATGAACAAACTCCACCATTTGCACTTCCATGGAATCCTCGTGGTCTAAAGAATATTCCATTTCAGCTTCCTCATCATACACCCCCTAATTGGTAAATGGACTCATGGTTAACATCAGATTGTTTAATAAATCTAATCACAACTCCATCAATAGGATGTTTTGTGTATAATTTAAGCATCTTTCCCAAATTCTACTATGTCACAACATTTGGTTGGTCATTAGTTAAGATGCCCTCCAAAAATGGGTGATCAACAACGACAACTCCTCTTAAATTCAGTTGATATTTGGTGAGGATGCCTTTCAAATTCAATTGACCAAGGGCAACTCCTTTTGAATTCAATTGACTAGTGGTATTCATGCCTTCCAAATTTAGTTGGTCCTCTTTATGATTGAGGTTGGTTCCATCCCTTCCAACCTGAGATGCATCCTTCAAAGAGAAATCATGCAATATCTCATCCAATTCAATCTATTGATGAGCCTATGCATTGGTTTGAGTGGTATCCCCCTCTTGGACTAATGTTGTCACTTGACATGTTTCCTCTTACATGAACTCTTCTACAACATGTGGAATTTCCTTTTGTACCAATGGTGTTAGTAAGTTGATGCCTATTGTTGATGGCATCAATGGTACATAAAGTGTCTTTTTCCTTGTGTTCTTTAGGCACTAAAGGTCCAATTAATAGTTTTTTGTCTTCTTTTGTCTATTCGAGTGTAGTATAACGTTTCACCACCATGGTAAGAACTGGACCAAATGAATTGTTCCCTACCTTCCTTCAAACTATAATCATTTCCTTATGCAACCAAACTTTGAACTACTCAACCCAATTCTTTTTAGTAACACTTACTATAGACACCAAATTCTAAAAATGTAATGAAATGTTGCAACCTTTGCCAATGCGATCAATCACATCTGCATTCCAGAAGTTCAGACCTTTGTAAGGATGTAACTTGAATCCTACTTATAGTGTTCTTCCTCTCCACTACAAGGAATTTGCATATTAATGACTAGTTTTTTTTATTAATTTTCAGTCGTAAATGCCAAATGTGACTACAATTTGCTTTAGTTGCCTAAAATAGGTTGCATAAAATTACAGTCACAAAAAACAATATGTGGAACAATACATGGCACCAAGTCACAATGGCAATCGCATGAAGATGTGACTTACATGAACATTTCATCCATCCAAATTAGTTTATGTGGCACTGTCATTTTACAACTGCTTTTACAAATAAATAATGTAGTCACATTAATTATATAGATTTATTTTAAATATTAAAATATAAATTTATTATTTTTGTATATATATAGATATACATATATTCAAATATGTGTGTGTATATATACACAATATATTGTTGATAATTTCATTAATTTCAACTTACCATCGTTGACCACAACCCATGTCATTTGTGAGGTTTGATCCTTGGACCACAAGGATGGATATCAACTCCTTCACCACTAAACCACCTCACTTTTTGTGATGATATGGCAATGTGCATTCTATTTATCCTACTTGATTCAAAACATTACACAAAACATCATTTTCGATATTTGATATCTTATTGATAATTTGTCCAAATGGCAAGATTTATAGTTTATCTTAAAGGTTTTCCAATAAAGTACACAACTATGTATTTTTTCTTTCAAAACTATAAACTAATTTGGAAAGATAAATACTTGTATTTTGTTATTGAATACCATTATAATGACCATTCCCTGGAAAAATTTAATTCAAGCACGTGATTTATGAATGGAATTTTTTTTTTGTGGATAATATAATAACAAATAAAATTTTATATTTTGTATCTTAAACTTTCATTTGATTCTAAAAATTACATTATAATTTTTTTTTTGCATATCATAATATTAACACTAGAATTTAATTTAGATGTGTGATATATAATTTATTCACATATACTATTTAAAAATGGATATAAATAAATTATAATTTAAATATAAAAGAATATTTTATATTAAATTTTTTTATTTAAAAGATTAATTTGAAATTTTAATTTTAATTTTTAGATATTAATTAATGCCATCTAGTTAATTGATTTTATGGAACTATAAATTTTTTTACTTTTACATTTATAATATATTAATATTTAAAGTAAAATTATGATTTAAAGAAAATGTAAAAGTATATTATATATTTTTCACATCTTAAACCTCTATTTGATTTTAAGAATCATATATATATATATATATATATATTTCTTATAATATATTATAATTGTACTACCAAGCCTAATAGCTAGATTAATTACATAGTCTACCTAATTAAGTAATTAATTTATACAAAACTTTATCACATATTAATTAGCCTACTTATATATTAGTACCCAATACCTACTACTTATTACCTAGTCTACCTAATCAATTAACTAATTAAAAAACACTATGACATATCAACACAATAAAATTTAGTGTTCGAAATTCCAAATAATCATCCATATTTACCATTGCCATGGGTCCTCTAAAGTTTCACAAAACTCCCAAACACTATTTCACATTTAATGGCTAGTTCATTCAAGAAAGCTAAGGAAAAAAACTAGATGACAAAATCTAACAATTTCATTGGCTAACTCATTTTTGTTACATTTAATTTCATGTACATTTGTAACTAGGATTTATAATCACAATTGAAGTTGAATAAAATGCCACGTGGTGTTTAATGAATGGCCTATGAACCACATCCCAAGTCACAAAAACAACTACATTTTCATCTAATTTGAAATGCCACTAAAAATAGATGATGTATGTTCACTTTTCATCATCATTTTCATCCAAACTCACATTAGTCACAAGTCATAGTTACATATGTATCTACAAACCATTTTTTAGTTGTTTTACAACTACAAGTCGTTCTTACCATGGTGCCATAGAGGATAGTCACATCAATAGTCGAAAAAATGGTTGATTTTGACATAAGTTACAAATGTGTGGGTTGGTATGGACAAAATTCCTTGTATTGTTCCTCCAAAATATTGCCCCCATTCTTCATTATATGATTCTCTTATTAATACAATGATATTTTCTACTAACAGCCTGACAATTTATTTAATGGCATGATAGTCCCACGATCTCCTTGGAGTGCAAAACATTTCCTTCAACAAAAACCTAGAAACTAAAAATGATCTCTTTGATCATACAGAGCTTGCGGAATTCATTAAGTTTCGCCTTAACCATCCAATCATGATCCTCCTTCACATTGTAATGTACATGCATGTTGGGAAATGGAGCTAATCCAACAATGCAAATTGAATATCCACAATTGTATCTTTGGTTTCAAATCACTTCATATGCTTGGATCCAAAAGAGGTCCCACCTTCGAGCTTATGCTTCACAATGGTTAATTCCAAGGGCTGTTCGTTGTAATAATTGAACTTCATGTTCCATAATACAAGAATTGTACTCATAGTTGGTAGACACAATAGTTGTTTAATGATGCTAACAAAAAAATAATCGAGACCTAAATGATGTATCAACCGTTCTATCCCTATTCTCCCTTTCACTATTTATTCTTCTAGGAATCCATTTCATTTGGCATGTTAATATTTCCAAATTTTAAGAAAATTTTACTTTGACTCCTTGTCAATGTACTCTTTTTTTATAGTCATAAACATTGGAAAGTTTGTAGGTTGCAAAGTTCTTTCAATGCACTTCAACTTTTCCCAATGATCTACTACATTAAAATGAGGGTGAAAAAAATATATATTGTGCCCAACGTTTGAACATTTGGGTGTTTGTCGTTTTATCTCCCATTCTAGTTCTAAATCCAAAGATAACCAAAGATTTTCTTGTGAATATGTGTATATACTAGATGTTCTTTTCCACTTTTAACACTATTGTTCTTACATGTCTTCTAAATTGTGGTTAGAAAAATTCTTTGTTTTGTTCTTTCATGTCTTTTTTATTATTCAAAATACTCATTATGAAGCTTTTTCCATTATATTTCTACTTCCAGTGCAAGGAATCCTATCCATTCCAACCCATGCATTTGCCACTTGTGTCAAATCAACCATTTTTGTGACTATGGATGCGATTATCTTTTATGGCACTTGGTAAAATTGACTTGTAGTCGCATAAATGATTACAAAGTGGTTTGTAGTTGCATATGCAACTTATACTTGTGATTAATGTCAATTTGGATGAAAATGAAGATGAAAAATACATTTATATCATCCATTTTTAATGGCATCCCAAAATAGATGAAAATGTAGTTGTTTCTATGACTTGGAAGGTGGTTCATAGGCCATTGGACACCATATGGCATCTTTTCAACTTGATTTGCAATGATAAATCCTAGTTGCAAATGCATAGGTAATTAAATGTCAAAAAATAAATTGGCCTAATGAAATTGTTGGATTTAGTGCTCTAATTTTTTTCTTTTAATTATTTTGAATGAATTAACCATTAAATGTGTGGTAAGGTTTGGTGGGTTTGTGAAAAATTTAAAGGACCCATGGCAATTAATCCTAAAAATAAGGCTAGGTAATAGGTCATATGTACATGGGTTAAGTAATAGGTATTTTATCATGTTGAAATCTAAATTTTTGAATCAATTACTTAATTAAATAGGCTATGTAATTTATTTATTGAATAAGCTAGGTACTACAAATAATTTATGATCCATTTATAAATATCATATTTAAATTAAATTCTATTGGTAAAATTATGATATATCAAAAAAATTGTGTAATATAACTTTTAGAATCAAATGAAAATTTAAGATATGAAAGGTATATATATATATTATATTATTCATTTATAAATCATGTGATTGAATTTATTTTTTCCATGGAGTGTGGTCATTGAGATTATATTCAATAACTATATTATTTTATTTTATTTTTTCAAATCATTTTATATTTTAAAAAGGAAAACATATATTTGTGTACGTTATTGAAATAACTTTAAAGAATATATTTGGATAATGTTGCAATGTTTAATGTCCAATGTTGTCATCATGACAACTCCACAATTATTGTACAAATCAAATCATCACCATAGATTATTTCCTTCTTCATTACAAACTACAAATTTGAAGCTTGAAAAATATTTGAACTTGGCAATACTAGAAGAAGATTTTTGGACAATTGTGTATTTTGCTAAACATGTGTAATGATATGTTTTGAAAATGGCAATTGCTAAAGATACTTATGTGTTTAGATTTGTTATGGCAAATTGATTCCAATTGATTAGAATTATTTTTTTTCCAAGTTTAATGCTACATCAAATATTGAAAAATGTTGAAGGAAACATATTAATCTTTACTACTACTATTTATTTCAAAGTTTTTTTAGCTCTTTATTATTTATGTCAATGTTGAAAATTATGATTCTAAAGTTTATCATGTTATTGTATAGGTCAATGAAATAGAAATGTTGACTCCAAGCTCTATCAAGTTCAATGCTCAATTGGTAGATTGCTTGAAATTGATTAAAACTATTCTTCTTCAAGTTTAATGCAACATCAAGTTCATAATTGAAATGAGGAATGTTCAATGGAAGGTAGGCTTGATTGCTATTATTTAGTTCAATGTTGTTGTACAGTTCAATGAAATTGAAATGTTGAATTGAAATTCCATCAAATGGCAAACTAATTCAACTTGGAACTATTTTTCTTCATATCAATTATTAAATACAATTAATCTTCATTTGTGTCTTAATTGTTTAACAATGCTAAATCATCATACAAGGATTTAGACATGATGATTCGTGGAGGCATTTGCACTTGTATTTTTATGAAGGCATGACACATTGCAAAGCTAAGGTTTGATAAAACACTTACCATATTCTTATTCATCTTATGAACCTTCTTATTTCTCTCCTTCACATACTTGAGATGCTTGAATGTCTTCTCATGAGGCTTGGTCATATTCTTGTCAATTTCATGTTGATTTGTGTTGATGTGGTTCATGGCATCCACAATAATCATGTTGTTTTTATCTGTGGCTTCAATGACCTATAGGAACATTGATGATATTTTTATTTTGACTCTAATGATTCCAAAAGTTATAGGTTTTGTTGCTTTAGGTGTTGGATGTGTCTTGGGTGTCAATCAAGTGTCATAAAATCATAATCACTAAGGTTCACAAATGCATGACATATATTATGAAGGTTCAACATTACTTAGACTTCAAAAGGATTATGAGAAATCATTTAGGTTGATCACATTATTTGTAATAGCTCCATGTTTGTTGTCCTAGTTGAATTGAAGAGCCTCTTGGCACATCAAAGATCAATTAAGTTGTGTAGGAAAATGTTCTTCCTCCTCTTATTTATGTTGTACATAGATTCCATCACTTTCTATTTGTAGATCCTTCAAGTGGATTGGAGCATTAATATTACTATCCTTGTGGAAAAGCTCAATCACATTATAACAATCTTCATTGAATCATTTTGGCAAATGAAGTTTGTCCCACTCTTCCATTGCCAAATCCTAGTAGGAAGTGTTATGACCAATGCCTTTGTAGTAATCAAATATCTTCTTGTGGTCACCATTATTGCAATTCCATTTGTCCTTGCACATCTTGTCAATTCCTAGAGTTTTTGAGTGTGTGATTAGTTGTAGGTCCTCTAATAGTTTGTTCCACTACTACATTGTAAGAATTGTGTTTGCTTGTGGATCAACATTTCTTTCAAAGTGACATGCTCCTTGTGTTTATAGCTAATCAAGGCCATCACCTTCTCATGATTCCAATTCATGTCAATGTGCTAGCAAGAAGAACCTTCGTTTCTTCTACCTCTAATTTTCACATTGTCTAATGAATTATCTCTTGAATTTTCCTTTACATCCATTTTCTCTTTGTTCTAGTTACATTGTTGTGAGGTATTTCCACCTCCTTTGTTTCTACCACATCTTCTACTATTGTTTGGTGTTCAATTAACTCTTGTTGAATTGTCCATTTTTGCTACAAAATCTATGATGATGGCATTGTGAAAGATGTAAACATGAAGATGCCAAATGTAAAGAAACGAGTGCACTGATGTTGTGAAAGGCATATAATTAAAAAAATGGTAAATGCAAAGAAACAAACACAATGTTATAACACAAAGAGATAGATGTAAAGGTGCAAGTGCAAAGTTCACATGCAAATTGTGATGGTGATGAGGCACAAATGAAGCACAAGTGCAAAACTTGAGGATGATGGTGAGGTGTGGGAAAACAACCATTATCAATAAGTGACATTGTCAATAAACTATTAAATAATATTCCAAACTATTAGGTGATTGGTGGCATTAAGGATTGAGATCTTCATTTTTTGAATTTTTTAAACATCATTATAATAAATTAAAAACCTTAACTTTAAAAGTTAAATATATGATAATGGTGCTATGTCATTTGCAACATTAGTTATTTACAAATAATTTTCTCCCTATTTGAACATAGTTAATTATCATTTGTTTTATCAACCACATTATCTTCATATTTTAATTTAAGAATTCTTTTTCCTATGTTTGTTACTAGGATTTTGTTGAACTAAAATTCTATATGAATTGCTTACAATGAACAACCCTATTTTTTAGTAGTTATTTATCAAATTATCATTTTTTAACCCCACATGTGTTTTAGGGATTTAAATACATATGTGAATATATCCCATTTTATCTCCCTCACAAACTCCATGAAGCAAAGATATTCACTATTTAATTTAATTGGATCAAAATTGTAATTGACACTTGTGTACATAACACCCAAAATGTGGAAATACTTTTTTTAACACCAAAAGAAATGGGGTCCCACCATCACTTTTATTTTAGCAAATTTTTCACTTGGAAATTAAATAAAAATCCATAATGATTCACACAAAGGAGATTTGTGAAAAAAAAAGTTTTTTAATCACCAAATTTTGAATAATTCTTCTTGTGAAATATGATGGCTATATGGTTACATCACAAATTGAAAAAAAACCCTCCAATTTCAATGTGTCAAACTCAAAAAAACTCAAAACACTAAAAAAGAAAGGATTATTGTAAAATAAAAACTTGTGATGTAATATTTTGCAATTGAAAATAGATATTACCAACTATTTTTATTTTAATGTAAAATGACCATTTTGATGTATCCTTAGATTCTTTGTTTTTTTCCCCAACTATTCATTTCACAAAAGTGGAGAATATTTTTTGGAAAAAAGTCTATTTTCTTTCTGATTTTTTGAAAAAAAAATTTAATCCTAAAATAAAAACTTGCACAATATATGTCCAAAACTACTATTAAAAAAACATAATACAAATTATTTTCCCTAAACATTTCCATTTTGAGTATTGGGTATGATTTATTAAAATAATATGGACATTATCAAAACATGATGCAAAGTATAAATGGATATGTGAGACAAAATACACCATCCTAACATTTACAATACAAATGTTTTTATTAAGGTGGAAAATGGGGTTACATTTTATCAAAACCAATGATAGTGAGGATTTACATTGCTTATTGATTTTGGACACCATGTCTTCATATGCTTTTGAATAGAACGGTAAGGGTATTTCACTTTGCAAATTATTCCACATTCGAAAAGCATAATTATAGGTGCAAAATTCATTTTTGATCACACCACAATTGATTAAATGTTTCACATCTTTTAACCCCTTGATAAAGTCTGCCATGAATTGTAGATATTCGCCAAATGCACATTTCTTAGAAGCAAGGTATTCATAAATTGTCTCATACATTGTTAGATTGCAAAAAGAAGATTTTATGTTGTCCTACAAGATTATGATTGGGAGCAATGAAAAATGTTTACAAAATTCCACTTTATCCAACATTCTTTCGATTCCTTTGATTTGAATGCTAGCTTTCTTCAAAGTTATTGTAGACTATATGGTAATTTTAATATTCCAACTTCCTTTTTCCAATTTTCGCCAAATAATATTTTTTAAACACAAGCTAAAATGTGTGAGCATTCTTCCAATTTGCATTGAAGATACACCTTTTTGGCCAAATGGTCTTTAATTAGTACAAAATTATTCCCACACATCTTGAAAACACTTTCTTTCAAGACCACGTCCTTCAGTAACTTTTGTTCCATTAATGTCAAATTTTATATTATCAAATTTTCATTGATTTTCCTCATTAAAGCTACAAAATTTTGATTATTTGGCAAAAAAGTTAGTACTTGGACTTTACCTTTTTTTTTTACAGAAAATTTTCAAGTATAAGAATTCACATTTTCTTTAGGCAAGGCTAACAAATTTGGACATTCTTTTGAATAATGTTTCATTTTTCAACACTTATAACATTGAATTATTAACAAATCCTTTTATAAGTTTCTGATCTTGTTAGCCTTTAGTTGTAGTAGATGGAGGTTGAAATGGTTCATTTGATTTATCATTTGCTCCATGGTTAACTCCATGCGAGAGTTCACCTCTAAATGCCTCCATCATGCCTCAAGTTTAGTCAAAAAATGAACTATTTTGGCCATGGATTGCATAGTTAATCGTGGAACTTTTTCCATGTTTTCAATTCTTTTCGACCACCTTTGCCACTTCATTAAATGTTTCCACTTGTTCATATATCATTTGTTGTCACATCTTTGACAACAACCCAATGGTGAAATGTTTTAGCACCAATGTATTGATTATAACAAAGATTAGATCGATTCATTTATGGCCCTCTACTTTAAGACACCCCTCAAATTTATTCTATAATTTCATTGTTTTATCATTATATTCTTTCACCAACTCTAAAGCCCCCTACATTAATCAGCCATTTTACAATTATTCAAAGCCTATTACTAATACAAATTTTCTTATATTCCCTTAAAAATACTTTAGGGTCTTCACCTTTGCTTCCTTTAAAAATTGGAATAACCATGTTGATTAAAAAAAATTCTTCTAAAAAATAAAACACACACCAAATTAATTAACTCTCTTTGATTAATTATCATTTAACTTTCATAGTTTCTCTTTAATGAATCCAAAAATTCTCAATTATTCGAACCACACTTGTAATAAAATTCTCCTTATCCTTTCAATGTAACTTTCAGAAAAGGACCAAACATTTCCAACCTTGCAATTATCTTATTTAAATGTTTAATTTAAAAGACAACATTACAATATCATAGTCATTAAAAATATCAATGACACTTCCACTCCACATGACATGCAAATTATTTGTTTTAACATAGTTTAGAGTTGCATCTAACTTATTAAACCAAACAATTAATTGTTATTTCAGTGTGATCATCATTTGGCATTGCCTTACAAGTTCAGGGTCAAGTTGGGGTTGAAATTTTTCCCATTGTTTATGTAGTTACAACATTAACTCTTTTAGTTCATTTATAATTTCAAGCTCTTCAACAAGTCTCTCAATGAGTCTTTCAATAGGTAAAATTGGCCCAATAACTACTAATGTCAATGATGGACAATGCTTATTTTTTGAAATCTATGTGCCAAGAGAAATGGAAGCATCTTTTAATGTCGACATTAATGTTCTACTTGAAACATTAGTCCTAACATTAAAACATATATTTATTTATTTATCTTTCTGAAAAACCTACAACATTTTTTACATTGGAAATTCAAAAGTTTCAATAATAAGGTTTCAATAGGGTCCAACAAATATGAATTTATTTATGTGCAATGAAAGCCTATTATTGTTTGTGGACTTTTTATTCACATTTTTTCATATGGATTAACACATTGTGCATGTAGCCTTTCTATGTGAAACTTATCAAAATTTCACAAATTTAATTCTAGTTGGTGCCTAGGATTATGGGGGAGATCTAAAAGAAAACATGGGGTTAAACATAATGATTCATGCTTATGGTTTTTATGATGTTATTTTACATGTTCAATTATGTACAAAATTTGGTTTGGCTTGCCTTTCATAATTTCCATCTTCACAAGTTGAACCTCCTTAATCCATGTTGTCATTTTCATTCATAATTCGGGGATGAACAAATCACCTTGTATTTGACATTCTAAAACAAAACAAATGATTTATATTTTTGCCAAAGTTTTGACAACAAAACTAAGTTTCACAACATAGAAAACATAGATTCAAGTCTTCATTACGAAATCAAAAATTGTAGAAGATAAATGGGTATAGGTTTGAAACTATGTACTTTTATTACTAGTTATGAAGATTTATGTTTTTGTTTGCACAATATCTATTCGCTTATTTATTTTTCATTATAAATTTATAATTATTATGCCACAACCATTTTCCTACCATGGATTTTACACAATCTGTTAAAACCTTTGAAAATTAATCTTTCAATTATCTTTAAAAGTTTATTTTATGAAATTTTTTATTCTTATAACAAGTTGTTCTTATGAAATGAAGGTGTTTCAAAAGTTCTAAACACCTATTCATATACTAAACAAAAAAAAATTAAACAAGAAATTTTCTAATGTCTTACACATCACAAGGCTTATCACATGATATTTGAATCATGCAGATTAATTTGTGCAAAGACTTTTCTAATAATTATCATGTTTGAGTCATGTATATTAATTGAAACAATGATTACTTAATGATGATTTACCAAACCATTCTTAAATTATAAAAATTCATCACCTAATAAGTTACCAATGTTAATTATTAAATAATTGCATAATTAACAAGCTATTAACATTAAATTATAGACAATTCAAGTTGTCCAAGCGAAAAGTGAACAATGGATAGTCCATTCTCCACACCAAACACAAATTGAAAACAATCCCACCCCCAAAAGAAGAAGAGGAAGCTCCTATACTCCATGATGCAACTTCTCATCGGTTTTGCATGAAATTCTATTCTTAAAATTGGCTGCCACTATTTTTGGCCTTGATTAATAGCCCAACATAAGAACACCCTAACTATTGAGTAAAAAATTAAAACACAACGTTGTGGGCTTACCCAAACCTCTGTTGGGTTATTATTTTGGTAAAACCTGTAACCTGAGGTGCTTTACTGACAGGTCTTTCTAATACTGGCACGATTTTCCCGAGTTTCTTGGCGTGCCTTGCTCGCAAGGCTTTTGGATTCTCACCCTCGTCTAGCTTGGGCTGGGCTTATCCCCCAGTTGTGGACTTTTGGGACTTGTTGGAATAAACTGCGTCGGTTGGTTATTTTGTTTTTGTGGCAGAGGACTTTACCAGAATTGCTCCACCTTATGTGGGCCCTTCTTCCTGGAAAGCCCACAGCATCAGGATTTACTTACCAGGTCTTTCTAATATTGGCAAGATTTACCTCCTCGTCTTTGCCTTCCTTATTTCAAGGCTTTTGAATTCTCACCCTCATATCTACCTTGGGCTCATGGGGCTATCCCCCAGATGTAGACTTTTGGGACTTGTTGGCAAAAATCCCCCCCCTTGT
>Ga0209208_10004309_pt1 | contig 20253 bp, 10 predicted proteins | sample S1TSphfallax_3_FD_187694 | JGI IMG/M metagenome (GOLD analysis project Ga0209208, IMG submission 187694) | Host-associated microbial communities from peat moss isolated from Minnesota, USA - S1T2_Fd - Sphagnum fallax MG (SPAdes) (version 2) | ecosystem: Host-associated > Plants > Peat moss >...
TGGGTGCCGGGGGCATTTGCCTCCGAGGTGTAAAGGTGCGTGTAGAAGGAGCGAACGTAATGGGCCAGGTCCTCCTAGCCTGTGACCTCTCCGTCTTCGGTTGACAGCTCCTTAAGGAGTGTTCTTTTCCTTCCTATTCGGTGGAAGTCAAAGAAGCGCTTTGAGCACGTGTCACCGTACCTGAACCAGGTGGCGGCGTTGAGCTAGTGGTTTCGTACCACTTGCTCTTGCAAGGAGTCCGTCAATTGGCCCTGTGCCCTCGAGAGGATGTCCCGGAATGGTTCGTCTTCCGGGTTACTCTGCAACTGGATCTCTGCCAGGTGGATTTTGTGTTGCAGTTCTCTGATTCGGGTTCCTTTTGCTCGCCTTTTTTCTCTCGTTAATTTGCCATTGCAAATGAGTACCCTTTTGTTGCGGAGCGACGCAGAGAATACTATATGGGGGAAGGTGGTGGCTACACTTTGGTGAACACTCAAGTGGGTTCACCCCGGGACTTGGGAGTGCGTAACGGCCCATCATGACACTCTTTCAAAATGATGTCCCTCATCTTCCCTTCCGGCACATATAGTCAATTTTGCTTATACCACACTAGCCCATTTCGCAAATGGAAATGTGACTTGGCTCCATTTTGAATATTTTGCCTCACCTCTTTGGCAAATTCATCTTGGCGGCTCAAACTCGTCCAACACCTGCATAACACACATCATGCCATAGCCTCCCACACATTCCTTTTCCCAAGCCTTTCCTAACATGAAGTGGATGGTTGGTCCCCCCACACAAGGCAATTTGTGTGCCTTCACCCGCACTATCCCACTTTTAGATGGGATTCTAACTAACCTATTGTTGCGGAAAGAGGGACTCGGAAGGGCGCTCCCGACTTCCAGCACTATAGAGGGGTAGAAGGGCGTGCTAGAAGTCCCTGGATTAGACTAGGAAGAAGGTTTAGTAGATCAAGCTTGAATTTGCATCAAAACAAACCACAAAGTGGTTAGTTCACATTCCGGGACACCCTTGGGTGTTGGGACAAGCCACGGGCACTTTGGACCACAAGACACACCACGGCCCGGACTCAGGGGAAGCTACCCATTTGTCTTTCAACTAACCATTATGGACAAATGCAAGGCATGGACCACAAGTACGATGGTCATGTTTGGTGCAAGGTGAAAACCTCCAACATCAATAATAGTTTTGGTTTGGGATTTAGAAACACCAAGTGTTTGGGGCACTTATGTTGCAATATTGATTCCTACAAGCATTTCTTTCGCTTTGTTCTCTAAAACAAAGTAAGTTGGATCAGTGATTCTGCCCAAATTTCCCTAGCTAGCCTGTTTGCACCATGACCTTTTATTTATACAATTGCTTGTAGGTTTTATTTTGTAAGTCCTTTCTATGTGAATACTTGGCATGTTAGATGTACTATGTTATCCACAAACTTCAATCCCTTTTGAGAGCTGTGATTCACCTTGGCACACATGAGCACCTTATTGTAAAAGGTATGGTAGGGAGGCTCTGGACAAAATCAAGGTTTTGGTAGAAGGTTAGGTTTTTCATACCCTTAACGCCAATATCTTTGTAATCACCTTGAATGCAAATAAAACATTCTTGGCACAAGTTGCAACCCCTTTGTTCTCCCAACATCCGGAACCTCATTGTATCCCTTGACTTGCAAATCTTAAAGCTTGGCTAGAAACTGGCAATAATAAGCTTATTTTGGCAAGCAACAATGTTTAAGCTTTCAACACAATAGACAAATAAGTGGGAGGTTAGACTAACTTTGGAGGTTGTTATTTTGCCACCTACTAAAGTTCCTCCACTGAAGTATGGATAGATTTACATCATCAATTCTGGTCCACCTCTTAGCACAAAGTAATATGAGGTGACAATTATAAATTTCCCTAGTTGCATTTGTGTTGATTTCATACAAATGATGGTAGGTTCCTTGGGTAGTTGGGGGAAGTGGGTGCATTGCAAATATCTCTATTCAATCCTACAAAATGTGATGTATTGTGGCCAAACAAAACCTTTCATTCATTTCTTGACATAGAGTTGGAATGAAGTGTAGTGCCTAACGAATCATGTTAGGGTGATAATTCTAAAATAATTTATCTTGTTGTTGAATTATATGGCATGGGATAAAGGGATTTTCATAAGGTACGTTTGGAGGTAGTTAATAGATATGAAATACTTGTATGTAGTGCAAGATTCCTTAGCATTTTTTGAAACATAAAAAAATGAATTTAGAATTGTTCTTGTTTCTGCAAGTGGATTGCCCACTGGGCATTGGTTTTTGTTTTTGCATATTAACCTAGATAGTTTAATTGCATTCTTTTTCTACCAAAACAAAATCATGTTTATCTTTGTCATGTGTCTTGCTAAAGAATGAAAATATGCATGTTTTGTAATTTAGTGATAAAATATCACCTAAACATTTTGAATGTCATGTCCAAGTATAATTTTTTACATGACATCAACCCTCTAAGGAACACTAGTATATTATTCAATAAACATCAGAGAATGAACAAGTTGTGGTTTTAGGGCTAACAATTTACCAAAAATAAATTCATTTGGAAAGTTTTGTCAAACATGGTTATTTATGATGAATTTCATCCATGTCCACCTAACAAAATATTTTGCCACATCATTTTGGATTATAGCTTACATGGCAAGGAATATTCCAAAAATATGTTGTCCACATCATTGAAATATTCTTAGAAACCTTCTATCATGCTCACGTGCTCACGTTCACATTCACACACTCATGAGATAACATAATTGTTAACAAATAAGGCATTTGCATATAATGGTGATGTAATGAAAGTACATAACAAATACAACACCTAAGCAAAAAAGTAAAAAATTCCCTTTTAAGGTTAGCCCACTCAGATCTAATGAAGAAAATGGTTATGAAAAAAAAAACAAAAAAAAAAAGCATATTGGAAATTTTATGGACTTATGAAAATATTTGTCATTTTTTATGATTCAAAAATCCTTTTTTATTAATTGGTTAAAGGTTTTAGGGATTTTTTAAAAAATACAACTTATTCATGTCATATTATAATAGATACTAAATCACCAAGTATAACTTAAAATAAAAATAAATCAATTTTTTCAATTTCATGATTTTGCAGTTAACCGACCATTCCATATGTTTGGATTTCAAAAGTCCGTACTATAACCTGATGAACTTTTTATGCATAAATAATAGAAAGATGTTTGTAATCAAGTTATTAGTCTAGATCCAAGTCCCAATGAATATGTTTAAGAATATATTAATCACAATAATTATTTGAACAAAGGGCACTTGGGAAACATTACTACAAAATGTGGGTGTAGTTCACTAAACCAGTGAATTCATTGCTTCTTCATTGGTTCCCATTCACTACAACCAATGAATTCACTCAAAATCCAATGAAATCACTTAGCGTACATGGACACCTTTTGTTGTAGTGAAAAAATTGCATTTTGTCACAAAAGAAAGCCATTTGATTGTGCATTTACCTAATAGGTATATGTTAAGTAAGTAGGTATGTAGATAGCTTAGTAGGCATATCAAGTAGGTTAGTTAACTAAATTATTATTGCCAATTTTACTAAGCATGGCCATTTAGTGTGGCCAATTTGACTAAGCCATGGGCATTTTGATCAACCATTTAAGAAAATTGTCTTTCTTGATTAGATACATATGACTTAACACTTGGTCAAAATTGTCACTATAGTAAAAAAACCAACCAAAAGAACCATGTGTCTTTCATGTCCCATGCCTTTAACCAAAGTGGACATCCTTTTGGTCAATGCAAACATTTTAACCAAGTTGAACATTTTGAAAAGTTAGGATTTGTTATAGTGATTCCTATGAGTCCATATTCTTCATTTGATCATGTTGTTCATTCTTATTAATTTGGGTTTTTATTTCATCTTATTTTATTATGTGCCCTATTTTTGTTAGTGTTTCATGTCCATATGATTGTTCATTGTCTCTTATTTGTGACATTGTTTTTGTTTTTTCTTTTGATTGTAAATTGATTCCTATTTGCAATATTTGTAATGTCATGGTTTTAGGATTTGAATTTGGGGAGGGGACAAACCCTAAGTTTCTTATTAAGGATCTTGTTTTGAAAAGCCACATTCTAGATCTTGATGAGAAGGAAGTTGAAAATGTAAATAAAGGAGGTTGCAGAGCTAGTAAATAGTTAAATCTTGGTGAAGAATGCATTTGATCAATGGAGAATCTTCAGTGATCTTGATACAACAAGATCAATCATTGATCTTTTAGAAAATGAATCTTCTATTAAATATCTAGTTGACATTGGATATGCATTCATCTTTTCTTTTGCAAGTTGCAAAAAAAATGGTAGCCTATATGCTCCAACTAGGTAACTTCTACTCGCTTATGTTTTGAATTTGATTATTTTATTTGTTTTTGCAATTTTGTTTTAAGGCTTAAAATTTTATGGCATTTTTTCAAACCATTAAATTATTTAGAGGTTTCAATTGGTTTTCTTTTGGCTTTCAATTTTTTTTGCCTTTGCAATTCTTTTGTTTGGAAGATCCAATAAGATGTTCTTTTACATAAAACATGGTAGTTTTGTTTTTGCCTTTTTTTATTTTCAAGCTATGCAATTGTACAAATTGTGCAACCACTTTTTATGTTGTAGCTAATATGTTTTGGGACTTACATATGAAACCTTAAACCTAATGTGTTTTTTCTTATTGATTTTTGGCTTCTCATTGATTGTTTATTGTTTTCATTAATTTTTTTGTTTTGTAGGAATTTTATTGTTTACTTTTTGCAACATATAGTATCTTATACAAGGTATTAGACAATTGATAGGGCAAAAACAACAAGGATGTACTAACCACATGTAATTCCCTTTAATATCTTCACAAATGTAAGGTATCATCATGTGAAAGTTGCTAGTGAGGAAACAACTTTGCAATCTTCAACAATTGGTTTTGGTAAGACTATTAAAAAGTTAGATGTGTTGTCTATTGAAAATGAATGTATAATGTTGGCATAAGCAACATTGTGTTAGTTTACTTCCCATGATCTGGCTTAAACTTGAGATTTGGATACTTTGTATACAAATTGTTTTTATAAAGGGGTGTTTTGAACATCATGTTATGGATTTTGATGAATTTAGTTTGTTGTCTTTACATAATTGTATTCTTTTGAAGTTTTATTAGGGCATTTTCAAAAATTGGAGGATAGACATAATTCGATGTTTTGCAAATCAACATCAACCTATGATTGATTGCCTAGTGTTTAATGTGATTGAGATTTATAAATAATTTACTTGTTGACATCCGATTCCTAGCTTGTTGATAAAACAAGGCCACATCCATTGTTTTTATGCTTTAGGCCTAGGTGGATGGCTTTCAATGATGTATGGTTTATGAATAGTCTTATTGGTCATAATTAGTTTCATTTCATAGTGAACAAGTTGATTATTGATTTCCCCAATTTACACAAAAAAATTTGTCAAACAAGATGGGTTGAAATGTTCAAATTACACAAATGGAAAAAACACTTATACTTTGAGAGTATGGTATGGAGGTAACAGGCCATAGGGACCTTATTTTGTATGGCAAGTAAGTTTCTTATTTGTTTTCTTTTTTATTCATTTTTTATTTTTGACTTTTTGTATTTGAGTTTGTATAATTTTTTTTTGAAGATATGCTTTGGGGTAAAACCAAACTAATAGGAGCTAATTTTGGCATAACTAGTCCTTGGTTTTATGTTCATAAGTTTCATAAACTAAATTAATGTTGAAAGTATATGTTGTGTTTATATGAAACCCTTTTTAGTATATTAATTTAGCACTTAAATAAGTTTGAAAGGTAATTAGGGTGAAAATCCTTTAAGGTGTACCACATAGGATGAAAAACGCCTAGTCTTTACTACAGTCCTTTTCTACCCTATATTTTAATCCCCATAAAAAATAATGAATCAAAACTTGTCAAAAATTTTAGAAGGACTATATTTTAAACTATTACAATTCTAGATTCCATCATAATCATCCATAAATGTGTTTTTACATGGTAAAAAAGATTAGGTAAAAAAGATAAAAAAGGGCGATGTTGTGACAAGATTTTGGTACACCTTAAAGAATTTGCACTCTTCGACAAATTTTTAAAGCTCATAATTAGTCCTCTTCAACACAATGAAATAGTGTAAAATCATTGTTTAAGCATTGTTGTTTAACATTATTTCAAAAAAATTCATGCAAGGGTGTATGCACTCTAAGGTGGCTCATTTTTAGCGGATGTTCCACTCCTTGAAAATATGGTAGTGTTAAAATGGCATTATATTTTGATATCAATAATTTAGTGGGGAATTACATGGTGGTTAATGAACTAGAAAGCCCATATGAAATAAACCATTCTAAACAATTCTTTTGTTAAAAATAAATAAATTGAAGTCCACCCAAAAATGATTATGATATGGACTTATGAAAATATTGTTCATTTTAAGGCACTCAAAAGTCCATAACTTTTTTTTGGTTAATTGTTTTTGCACATATGTTCTTTTTGTTTTAACATGTCATATATTGAGTCCCTATAACATATCCCAAATAAATTTCATACACAAAAGTGCATGTATATAGAGTCACAAATAACAAACTAGTCATATTTTTCGACTTATATATTTAATGTATACATGTTGTAATTAAAAAAAAATGTTTTCTTCTTCAAGTTGACAATCTAAATCTAGCCACAAATTTGGAAAATTATTATTTTTATGCCATGTTAATATCATGTAAATGTATGCCATTCTACAAAAAACTAGATTGTGATGTAAAAAATGAGCCACCCTACTTTGCAACCACCCCCAATCCCATGTTGCCACATCATCACTCCATGACTAGTCATAGTGACTTAGGAGGTTGGCTTTGTCTCCTATTTGCCCATTTTTACTTTTTGTTATTTTTGCAGGTATAGGATTGAAAAATACAAAATAATTTAGTGAATTTTTTAATGAGTTCAAATTTGGTCAATTATTGTGTTTTGAAAAGGCTTTCAATGAAAAGAAGGTTATGTTTATGAGAAACTAAGGTACATGAAATAAAAAGTAAGTGATGTGTTATGTTATGTGTTTGTTTTTGTTTGTTTTCTTCATTCATGTTTTGATTTTGTATGTAGGTTGATAATAATTTTATTGGAGAAGATCATGTTGATATTGGAGTTGGTGTCTTTGGTGTTGTGTGTGATTGTGCAACCTGAACTATTGTTAATCCTAGGGTTCATGATTCTATCATTATTGGTCTTTTAACATCCTAACTAGGGTTCCCTTTTCTAACTATAATGTTTTTATTGCTTTTGTAGATAAGAAAAAAAAATTAATCAAGTTCTAGGTGTTGGTTTTATGGATTGAAAACAAATGTGGTGCAAGTTCCAAAGTTTGGCATTGGTGGATTTGGATTGATGATGTACTTTAAAGGTGCATTATGAAATAACATGTTTGAGAAAGAGCTACCCAAATATAAGAATTGCTTGGATGCAATTTTTCTATGTTGCCCTCTTGAATCAATCAATGTTAACACTGCTTTTGGGCATGTATGTAGTTTTTTGTAGTTTGCCATATTAACATTAGGTATGTAATTGATTTTAAGTTTCTACCTACATTACAAGTATTAGGTGGAGGAGACAAGCCTTGATTTTGCTTCATTATGGATGCTTCGTATTTTTTACTAACTTCATTTGTTTACTTACATACCTTGCTTGTAACATATGCATAATAAAAGATTAGGGGGGAGGTATGGAAAGGATGTAAATCCTAGGTAAATATTTTGGATTTCATGAAGATGTTGAGGATCTTGGGTTGGGTTGTTGGGAGTTGGGGATGTCATGTGGTTAGGTTTTTCCATTGTTTTTGGTGTTTGTTCATGAAGGGAAGGTTGGGAGGTTTTGTGGGAGTTATTATCTTTGGGTTTGATTTGTTTTCATAAGTGTTGGTGGGATTTGGAATTTGGTGAATGGAATCCATACAAACGAACACTCAGCTCATCAATAGTTTTCCCTCTTATGAATTCCTTTGTACATGTGATTTGAGCATAGGGGTTGCAAATTGAGAATTTTGATCTTGTGATCTTGGTTTTTGTTTTATTTTGTAGTTTTTCCATTTTGACAAATAAAAGAAATCTGATTTTTCTTCTTGTTTTGTCTTGTAAATTTGTTGCCTTTGAAAAGAGTTTTCAGAGCTTGAAACATAAATGTAAAAAATGAAAAGAAAATACCAATGAAAAGAAATAAAAGAAAAATGAATTATTAAGTAAAACGTAAAGAAATAAAGAAACCGAAATTAAAAAAACGAATAAAATTAACTAAAGAAAATAATAATTAATTTAAAAAAATGAAAAAAAATCTTAAAAAATATTCAAATTCAAATTTTAAAAATAGTCTGGTAGGTAATTTTTGAACATGTGGAAGTTCCCCTGCCAGGCTGGCAGGTACTGTCTGACCCATGGAAGTTACTCTGACAGGCTATGAGAGAAATCTTAGGGTTAGAGAGGGACCTCAAAATACAAACAAAAAAAACTGGCGGTGCTTTACGTTTTTGGAATGAGCGATGAGTAGCCAGACTTCCAATGGTTTTGGGCTTTCAGTTTTGCGCATGTTTAGCTCTGATCATTGCTTGGACCTGCAGTAGGGGTATATAGTCAGGCTTACAATGATTAAATGCAGAATCAATCAAGAACCATTCTCCTCAGCCAATGTACCCACTTGATTCTATCGATTTATGTATATGCGTATTCAGTCAGGACCGTGATATGAATGTTACTACTATGGCTGTAGCATCAAATCTCCAATAGCCAAAAAGTACATATCCAGAATGCCTGGAGGAATAAGTAGGCAGGGTACCTAGTATAACTATAATTTAACATACAAAATATGGTGTATTGTGTGACCGTGCCGGAGTGGTTAACGGGCATGACTCGAAATCATGTGGGCTTTGCCCGCGCAGGTTCGAATCCTGCCGGTCACGCTTCTTTTTCTAAAATAAGTCATAGAAAGAAAAATAAGCTGACGAATAATTCTTTTTCTAATTCAATAGCTTATTTTTCTTTCTGTGACTTCTTTTCTGTGCAAGTTGATGGATTCCAATTTGGCCGCTGCGGACCGTCCGCTTGTCGAGATCGTGGATTCTGTATCGTCGATGAAACGGATCCCTCGATGTCCTGCAGTCTGCAACTCCGTCTCCGCTTCCGCCGCTGTCCTTCCCGCACAGATAGGGCAAAGTATAGCTCGCAGCTTGATTCTTCACTCGCATTTTCACTTTCCATTGCGGTGGATTCAAAGGTTGCCAAAATTATACACGATTTTTTACGTCAGCTCTATTGTGCAAGCTTTCCATAATTTCCTTTCGATGTGCTTTGCGTCTGGTGATGCTGGGAATAACTGGTCCGCATTTGCAGGCGAGGTTTTTGATATACCGGTTCTCCCATCGTACTTCATTCCTGGTTCCATTTGCTCAGATCCACATTGTTTGCTCCAGATTATGCGATTGTTAAGAGTCCTCGCCCAAAAAATCAGTTTGGATTTGAGTTAACAACGCAGACGACTTAGGATATACCATTGAAAACTAGAGACGAAGTTCTTGGTGAACCAATTTGTAACAATGGAAAAGGTAGCATTGTGTAACATGAGACCTAAATATATAGGAGCAGTCCTGGCATGGATAATGGTGAATGTGATGGTGCATTTCGCAACAAATGCCCTCTGAGTAGATCATTCTGATTTGGTCACTAAACCCTGAGCACGTTAACACTGTCCCCTCAAGGCTGAAGAGTCTCAAGTATGTTAACTTTTTCTGACCTACTCACTACTGAGGAAACAAGAATTTTGAGAAAACAAAAATCATATGTAACAAATATTTTACAGGACAACGCACTGATGCAATGGCTGGTTGCAGGAAGGCAACTCATTTCCATTGGTTTTTTTTTAATGCCTCTGATCTCATGCGCTCAATCTCTTCCACGCTTGACATTGTTTTTGAAACTTGATCTGATGTGTAGACCCAAAGGCATCCAAATTGCAGGACCAGCAATTGGCCTTGGGCAGGAAGAAGGGTGCAAGCAGGTGATGTAGTAGAGAAATCTGTAAAGTGACCCTGCCTTTTCACCCCCTACCCCTTATTTCAACCTCAAAGCTTGCTAACCAAGAGTCATTGCTTTGTTTGCTGTTAGTGGTTGAGGTATGTTATGTTGTATCAGGTTTGTAAACATTGGATAATTAGGTATCCATATTTTCCTGGTCTGATAGATGTGTTTCTCATGCTCAGCTTGTAGCAAGAGCACACTCTTTTCAACTTAGATCCAAATGAGCAGTGAGAGGAATGATGTTTCTGTGCATTAAGCATGGTCAAATGTCCAATTGTGCAATTTGTTCAGTCATCATGACCTGGCATTCAATCACATGGCGTTCTCAAAACATTTCTGACTTTCTCACTCTCACGCCTGAACTTTGAACACCTTCGAAGTAATATTCCTTTCAATGGCAATAGCGGAATCAAGAAATTGAAAAAGCAGCCAGGTGGTATAGGAATAATTTTGATGAGATAATGCCATTTGACTTCCAATTTTGATGTCCAGTGAATTTGGACTGTTCCAATTCAAAGAAAATTGAGAGGGTTCATATTATCTTTGATGCTCAAAACAAGCAAATCCCCATCTGTGTCTTATGAATTCCCTGTCAATTATAAGCTTTGGTGGTGGTGTTACCTTCTGCACACTGAACTCACACAATTTACACATCATATCCTAAGCCTAACCCACAACATGGATGTTTCCATAGCATTAATAAAATAACAACAAACTTCAAAATGTTGCAGACACGTGCACTGAAGTCTTTAATGCGAAGTCAAAATTGAGATCAGAGACACATATTCAATAATAAATTTTAATGTCATTACCAGATTTATGCAAGCAAGATGCTGGAGATACATTCAGCCCCATCAGATTTTTATTTTTTTTAAAAGACACGTGTGAAGTGACATTCTTCTTTGGGCAAATCCATCCTTAAGTGGTACCACTAGGAATCATTTCAAAGAATACTTGAGGCGACAAAATTGATCAAATGATTTTTTTGGTTAAAAAAAAGAAAAAATCATCATTATGATTTTTTTCTTTCCATGTTTATCACTTACATGCATTAGTATTTGATCTTAAATTTTTATTGAAATAAAAAAAGTTGAAAATCATAACAAATTTGTATTCTTAATTGTCATGGCCCCTTCAAGAGTCATGCTCTTGAACTTTGAAAATTCATAAACTAAGTTATACCTACTCAATTAGTTTTTTTTAATTAAAATTTTAATTTTCAAAGATGCTTTAGAAAAAGAATTCCCAAAAATTTTAAATCAATTTTTTTTGCAAACTAGTGTTGAAAAAGTTTCAAAAAAGAAATCATTACATTGTTAAATTTGTTTTCTAAATGCAATGATTAGAAACATCAAAATATAGCATATTTTAATATCATTGAAGTTTCAAAATTTATACAACTTAATCAATGTACGCACAACTGTTTTATAATAATAAAATATTTAAATATTTATAATTATCTTTTATAGTTCAATAAATCTAGTAAAATGAAGGTGTGACATTCTAGTGGTACCACCCAAGGATTGGGTTCCTTTCTCTAACTGAAATCCAACAGTTTACAATAATGCATTGAAACTGTCTTGATAAAAATAAATACTATTTTACAATTAATTAGTGTACCCAACACTATTGATATTCTAAGGGTGGGTTTCAAAGGTAGAAGTTTGAGATACCTCAGCTGGGCCACTTGACTGGGGAAAACACTCAAATTTCCAAGTGATATTCATGAAAGTGTTTTGATCAGCAAATTCATTGCAAATTGTTTTGATCAACAATGAATTGCATGTATGTTACCAAATTTGCAATTGAGCAACCTTGAGGCTCGGGGGAAAGAGAAAACCAAATGGGTAGCTAGAACCGTGAAATTTTGGCACAAGCTGGAGAAGCCTTGTTGCAGGGACTTTTGAAGGTCTTGTTTTAGCAGCAGGCACAGTTCGATCACTGCCAGCAAGAATTGCATACTTGTCCTTGCGAGTAAGATTAGTGCACTGAAAGCCCAAGATGCCTGCTAGTATCCTTTGCGTGTAATTTGCAACATCGTGTGGTGATTTTCCAGCACCAAATGTGAACTCCTCCGGTAGCGGCTTGAGGAAGATGATCTTGTAAACAGGCCTAGGGTTCATGAAGGAGAAGAAAGGATCCATGCATTTCCATCCCGTGGCGGTGGTGTCGGGAAACATGGACATTTTGATGTTCATGGCTACTGGGGTAATTTGGTCCGTCAACTCGGCGAAGAGGGACGAGAAGCGTAGTAGATATGGTTGGCGGCAAGTGGTGCCTTCGGGACAGAATTCTAAATCTTCTTCCTTTAACAGCCTGCAAATATTGGCAGCATCTTGCGCTCTGTGCGGGTGAAGGCTGCAGTCTTAATGGGTGCTATCATGTGAGAGAGACGGGAAATGGAGTATGTAACTGCAGTGACGGGACGTCCCAGTGCGACTGAGAGAAAATGGGATCCAACATTGTCCTGTGAGAACAAACGAACAACACTCCGCGTTTCCCGTTCTTGTTTTGCGCGGGAGTTGGCAGTTTTCCCTTGGTCACCACTCGGACGAGAAAATAACTCTAGGCCATCGGGAACACGCCTGCAGCTATGCTTATGACAGCAAGCACGAAGCCCATGGGCATCCAAAGGAGCATAATGAGTGCGAGGAATGGAGTGGGACGTTGCACAAGACGCCCGTCGTAAAACACTAGTCTCTTTGGGAGATTGCCTCTAGTTGTAGGCTCCACATTTGTGTTTGTGGGCACAATGTAGCCTTCCTGGATCACACAGACGCATTTGTGAGTTCGCATTCAAATGCCCTCGCATAATTACACCGCAGAACGCCACAAGCTTCGAGCGCCACCAACATGAAGTAAGGAAGCGTACTCCGTCCTCGCAACAAATTCCCGAAAAATTCCGACACCACAGTCTGCTCTTCTCGGCCATCCTTGCAACAACTCGTCAAGTCCCCAAACTTGCTATTAACGCGAGTATAATGACTGGCTTTGACAGCCGTCTACTGCTGCTTGACCTTCTGCTAACCCCTGCAACACCATTGCAACGTCGACTAAGCCGACCATCACGGGCAAACGGCAAAATTGACAACCACCTCCTCACCTCAAAATGCAACAAACCATGCTAAATCTAACAAATGAAAGTTCTCGAACACTTCTAACTGACTCGAATCACTAGAGGATACGCCCGACGTACATCAACACTCACACCCGCTTTTAAAACGAAATACAGCTTAAAATTACTCATGTCGCATGAACTTTTCGTGCTACAATTCGGTTGTTCTGCAATAGAGTTCGTCTATCTTCAGGTCTGGAAATGGCAAGCTGCACGTCCGTTCAGTACTTCTTCTGCGTTTAATTATTAAGAACTCACCTATTATTTCTCCTCCCCCTCTCTCTCGCTCGTTTAAAGGTTGTTGCAAAATGCCGCTTCAAACTGAGAAATGAGCGAGACACGAGAAAGAGAGAAGCAGACTCCAGAGGGCGATGTATTTATTAATCTGTTACAAATGCACAATCGCAGTGATGAAGAAGCAAAATGGGAGTACCACACGCGGATACTGCAGACACGTAAAGTCCGTCGCTGGTTCTGAATAAATATGTGCACAAGCTCGCTGCGTATTCTAACAGCGTATAAAACCCCGTCGAGTCCTCGCGTGATCGGCATCATGGCTACATTTTGTACAGTACAATGGGTGTATTGTAATGTGAAATACGTCCAATGAAGGCTTCTCATGCAAGAATTGAATTCGTTATTGGATGTGTTACTGTGTTGTACTATATTGTTGTGACCCCGATTCCAAGTTTGCAGCTGCCATGTTTGCTACTCATTGCTTAACTTGTAGTGGGTGGGTTTGTTGACCATCGCATTCCAAAAAAATTCCAACTTTTTACTTATTACTCACTATGTTTGGTGGGTGGGGGTTGTTGTCCGTCCCTCTTTACCAGAAAGTCTGTAAAGACTTCCAACTTCTAAGCTGCAATCGTATGTAGCCAGCTTCTCTGCCCCAGAGAAACAGACTAGTGATGTCTATTCAGGTTCCTCGTTCTGCCTGGTTGCCGAAGCCCAGGCTCCGGCACTCTCACTGGAGTTGGCAGCAAGTGTCAATTCTGTACTGAGGGCGACATTCTGCCATGCCACTGTCCACTCCCTGGCGAAAGATCTGTAACAGGTTGCAAATAGGACAAGATAGGTAGCAATTTACAGAATTGGCCGATTCTGCCATTTAAGAAGACCTGAAAACCTGTAGAATCTGCAGGTACAGACCTTTGCCAACTTAATTTGTCATATATTCATTCTTACTTTTAACACCAGGAATTAGGCCTATGTGACCAGCTTTTCCAGATGCATCCTCATGGCGCGCACCCTGCTGAGTTTCGCACAGTAAGAAGTTACATTGTGGAATTGGCCATAAAACAGCCACAGAGGGCCTGCTCCCGATTACATTTGCTTTAGCTGCTTACTGTAGCGTAGGGTCAGTTTCCACATTGACAAAACGAATAATAATAATTTTTCATGAAATGATTTTTGTTTTTTTTAGTTTTGAAATGATTATTTTTTCCATCATCTATTATAATATTGTGATATGAGTAATGAAATTATTCAGAGTATAGCCTATGATAATTATGATGATTTTCAACATGTCAACTTCATATTCTCACAAAATTTCTTTTCCCTATTCTGAGGATTATTTAATGATGAAACTGACCTTAGGGTAAGGTGAATCTCCTATTAGGTGCCTACCAAGTTCAACTTTTTTTTTTTGCAACGAGCCAATTTGCAAAATCACTCAAAAAAAAAAAAAAAAACTATCAAGGCTCCCCAAAATATAAGGTTTTATGTTGATGTATAGAGTTCCTCCCCTTTGGCCCACCTACATAGGTGAAAGGAGGACAACATTTGCCAAAAGCATATGGGATGAAAGTGAGGTGCTATGGAGAACATGTTGGGGACATATTGGGAACCTCAAAGGAACCCATTGGGAATTTAAAGGGAACATACTAGGAACACATTGGGAACCAGGGAACAATGAAACACCACCCTCCCCCCCAAAGTTAAAAGGAAAAAAATGCAAGGCACCTTGAACGCATGCATGGCCTTCCCATTGGATGCATGAAATTTCTCTTCCCAAAAGAGTTTGTCACCACTTTTGGCCTGACGTGCATTAACATGATCCATGTTATATGCTCTTTAAATTACATTTTAGAAGGGGAAATCTTTTCTTGCAATACCTTGGATCCATGTTGTAGATGAACAAGGTTAAGAGTGGGGGAAACTTGAAAAGATGAAATTTGTAGTATATTCTTGCATAAGAATTTGTCTTCTTGAGTGGTTCTAAGTGAGCCTGGTATCTATTGCTCAAAGTCACCTTCAAAACATTTAAATCCAAAGGTTTGTAAGATTTAGGTTTTCAGATGAGAGATTTGATGTTATACTGCATTGTTGCATTAAGTGGGAAAATGGTTAACAACTCATATGGACTAAGTGAACCTTGAAAGTTCTGACCTCAAAGCCATACCTTAATAGATTCTGGATTCTTCGTGGTATGAATTGGTGCTTGGTAGCTAATAGTACATGGCCACTAATGAAATGTGTGATGAAGATCCATATAGATATAACAGATTTGCAAATCTGCATGTATAGAAGTTGGTTCTGTCAAAATAAGTAGCCATTAGAAGAATCTCTTCCTGACTGTGATATCACAAGTCAAGTAATGGAATTGGCTGAAAGGTTCTAAAGAGTTTGACTCTATTGAAATTCTTTCCTATGCAATTAGGCTTGTTCTTTTAATCTTCCCCTTTCTTTTTGGCTACATCTTTATTTCTAAAGACAAAAGAGTAAGAAAAAAGGGATATATGCCAAGAAATGTTGCAATATTGTCAATGACATACATTGATGATATCTTACAATAAGGATGCAACGTGAATGTAGCACATGGATGTATTGTAGCCAAAAGAGAGGGTACTATTATATGTCAACACCATGATGCAACTTTAAATGACAAATGGTAACTACTAAACGTTCCAGAAGGTAATTGGGATTATTGAAAGAGTATACCCTTTTATATCATCTTCCTAATCTTTCAACCACACACACATTAAGACAATTTTAATCTATGCACCTCAAGGAATAAAACATTTTGATTTTATTTTTCAAGAGCCCATTGGTCCTTTCCATGGTGTGTTCATACTTCACAAAACACATCCCCAACGCTAACTATATAGAAGAAATAGCAAATAATATTCTCCTTCCTGCAACAACATTTAGCGGTAAAAGTTAGATAGAGGAATAAACATCTTTGAACAAATCATTATAGAAAAGTTCTTCATATCAAACCCATATTTGTCCATAATATCCCATTTTCCCTTTGAAGCTCTGACAACAATGCAAGTATTCTCTTCTAAAAACATGAAACATGGTCATTTCCTTCAAAGATACCCAATGTCTAAACACAATTGAAACATGCCATTTAAACCACTAATGAAATCCCTAGGTTTTTTCATCATTTTTTTAAACAACCTTTAAAATCAACTTCTGAACCTATTTCTTTTGAAGTTCATGATGCAGTGGAAAGGTGAATGCATGTTATGGTGTAAATAAAAAGTTATCATAGTTTGACAGTTTTCAATATTGGTGGAACTTTGATATATCATGGTGGATGTTTGAAAAACATTTTGTAACTAAAATTTTCAATTGATGGTAGTTTGCATCCCAATATATCATTGTATCATGAAATTGGAGCAAATATGAACAAATTAATTATTAATTGAAATACATTTTCACTTTGCAACAACCCTATCACAATGTTATAATTGTAGAAAAGGACTATGAAGGACTACATTTAATGGTATTTTATCCATAAAAAATTTCACATGTAAAAAGACAATTGTGATCAAGAATTTTTTTCACCAGGATTTTCAATTTCTTTTCAAGTTGTCAAGTTCATATCATATGTTTTTAAAACATTTGTTAGTATATTATGTTATAATAATGATAATGATTGTGATTTTTTAAATTGTAAAATGTTCTTCCATTGAGATGTGGTTGGGTTAAGTGTTGTTTTTACCATTTTACATTTTAAAAAATGGACTTTAAATTATTTTTTAAATGGTAATATGCTATCAAATAAGGTTTTTAAATCAATTTTTATAAAATTATTGATGTGTTTTTACGTAATGATACAACTACCAATCAATTGCATATTGATGGGTTGAATAATTTATTTTATATTTGAAACTCAAATTAACTACATGTGATTTCTAGAAAATTTCAAAGTGAATGAAATCTTACATGTTCCTACTTTTTATATTATATGTAGTTTCAATTTTCCCTAAAATTGTTTACACCGTACTATACATTTACCTGAAACAACAAAGCTCTAAGAAAAAAAACAATAATTTATAGTAGGGCATTTTCTCCCAACCACACAAAATATAAATTCATTACACACTTTGGCATTCAATGCTCACAAACTTTCCAAAACACAAAACCTGAATAAGGTATTTAACCGTTTTTTCAAAACAAATAGGAACCCCTTAGCCCAAGCAAACTTCCATTTCTTATAGTCCAAACTTCTCCAATTTCCCACCACCACAAAATCCATTGAACTACTAAGTGTCAAAGTTTCACAATTTATCATCAAGAACAAACTATAACAATGATAAGCTTGTGAACTTACCAACAAAACAAGGAGACTAAGCACCCACATTTCCTTTACTTCCATGAATGTAGATATTTGCAACCATAATGCAAAACAAACAAAATGCCAACTACTTGGAACAAACATAACCACCATACTAGTGAATGATCAACACTTCAAATTAGATGTTAATCTAAGGTAATCCTTATGATCTTTTTCATTTTTTTGCTTTAATGTTGAATTTAGATCACATAGGTAGCCACTCCCATCATAGAAAATCTATGTCCACATAAATTGACACTTCAAGGCATATGATGATATAACTACAAATTGTGTTTAGTTTTGTGCCAAGTTTGTCCATCATCACCCTTAATAATGCAAATTCTTGTTCCATCATTCTCTTCATGCTGCCCTTACCCATCAAATAGGTAAGGCCCTTCCCAACTTACTAAAAGGAATTTCTTTTTACCTAGCTTACACATTTTCAACCATATTTTTTTCTTTTCCAAAAAAATGAAACATAATGCACCCTTTCTTAATAACATATGTTACTCTATGTTTCTTTTGGGCATGTTCCACATTCTCCAACAAATATTCATGGAGTTGAATCACAATTAGCTCCATCTTGCTGACCATTTGTACTACCAAATCTTGAAATTCGACTTGATCATCAATCACTTGTGTTAAGTTACTTAAGCGATTATCAATTGTTCATTTTAAAATCGTCATTATTAAAATCATTCAAAGTGAGTATTTGGTACTTGCCTAAATATAATAACAATATCCAAAAAAAATCCTTGGAATTTGAACATCTTATCTTTAGATGTTCATAGCAAAAAACAATTAAGTCCATGTTTTTCTTAATCATTATTTACACCATCCCATTGCAACACGGCCACTATGGAACAATGAACTATTGAATGTTTCCAAAAATTTTGCACATCAAATCAAATATTGCCATTGATTCCCCACCATTGTTAATAATCACATATTTTGGAACCCCAAATCTATAAATTATTTTTTCTTCGAAAAATTTGGCAATAGTTATAACAATGTGTTAGGTAGTTACAAGTTATGGTGGCATTACACCAAAATGTGTCCTAGTTCACTATGGGTTTACTAGATTTTGAATGAATTTGGACATTTTTATCATGGTGGAATTGGTCAACCCCCTAGTGAATGAGGACCAGTTGCTACATACAGTGAATTAGTCCACTAATACCTACTGAAATACAAATTTACCGAGCCATTTCACTTGTTAGTTAAACTAAGCAACATGGAAATTAATTAAATTTAAAATATTTAATGTAATATTTAATATTATTGATAATTTCATACCTTTCAGCCTATGAATTATTGACACGTGTCACTACTTATTTTAGGTTTAAAACCTAGCCTAGGTACATAGCCATGTATTCAACCTAAGTAAGCACCTACTTTAGGGAAGTACATAAGAAAATATTCGGTCAACTTACCACTATTGACCACAAACACACCATTTGTTTGACCCTTTCCCCTCTAAAATGGAGGCAAACACCCTTACCATCAAACCACCACACTTGTTGTGGTAATCTGTTACATTGCATTTTATTTATCAAATATTTCATTTTAGACATTACAAAAACATAAACGTTCAAAATTCATATCTTATTGAAATTTTGTCCAAATGAAATGATTAAAGTTTAATTTATTGTTTTTCAAAAATGTACATAATTACATTTATTTCCATTTGAAAATGTAAAAATCATTTGAAGAATTTTTTTTTGAATATCACTATTCAATAACATTTCAATGCTAATTCTTTTTTATAAATTTTTTTTAATAAATGGGTAAGATTTTTGCTAATATAACAATATTACCTATGTTAGGCTACTTTCAACTATTCTAGGGTTATTTTTCATTGTTTTAAGTTAGTTCACCTTACATTATTTACAGTTATTTATGGTTATTCTCAATTAGTTTTGGTTATTTTTAACTAGTTCACCTTAGGTTAATTTCAGTTATTTTTTGCTATTTTAAGTTATTTCACCTTAGGTTATTTTCAATTATTGTAAGTTATTTTTGGTTGTTGTAGGCTATTTATTTTAAATTATTTATGGTTATTATAAGTTTTTTTTAATTTTAAGTTATTTCATCTTAAATTATTTTTGGCTATGTGAAGGTTATTGTTGGTTATTTTTGGTTATTTTTGGTTATTTCATTTTATGTTATTATTGATTATTATAGGTTATATTACCATAGGCTATTTGTGGTTATTTTATTGGTGGCTATTGTTGGTTATTCTATTGGTGATTATTAGTGCATATTTTATTAATGGTTATTAGTAATTATTTTATTGGTGGATATTAATGGCTATTTTATTAATGGTTATTGTTGGTTACTAGTGATTATTAATGGTGATTATATTAATGGCTATTGGTGGTTATTTTATTAATGGTTATTGGTGGTTATTTTATTAATGGCTATTGGTGGTTATTTTATTAATGGTTATTGGTGGTTATTTTATTAATGGCTATT
>Ga0209208_10004310_pt1 | contig 20250 bp, 18 predicted proteins | sample S1TSphfallax_3_FD_187694 | JGI IMG/M metagenome (GOLD analysis project Ga0209208, IMG submission 187694) | Host-associated microbial communities from peat moss isolated from Minnesota, USA - S1T2_Fd - Sphagnum fallax MG (SPAdes) (version 2) | ecosystem: Host-associated > Plants > Peat moss >...
AATAATATTATTATTATTATTATTATTATATTGAATTTGGTGTCTAACTTAGATTAAGTATTTTTTCATTATTATTTTTCTTACTATCTTATTTGTTATAGATCTAATTCATCAAATTTCATATTCAAATAACAATATTCAAAATTGAAATGTCCATTTTTAGAGTTAATTAATAGTTTTATGAATTGAAACATTAATGTTTAAATTCAATATATGAAAATATACATACATATGCATTATATATATAATATCATAAATGTAACTTTAATACATACACAAAAAATACCTTTAAGTCACTATAAAATGCATTTAAGGTGTGACTAATTTGTTTAATATTACAATTAATGGGACATATCAATTTAGTAATGGATGAAAATACACCTAAAAACCATCCAATTAATAAAATGAAAATTTCAATAATTATAATAAAGTTGTAGGAATCGACAAAAATTTGAAAATTTATTTTATAATTGCAAATACTTTCAAACCTAATTATAAATGACTATAAATCAAATGTACTTGCAAATGGAATGGTTACATTTTGGTTGATTTTTACTAGTGTCATGGTTTGACCAACCTTAAAAAATTCAAATCCAAGTTGGGGTTTTTCTTTCGTTTGTTCAAAGAAAAGAAGCCTAAAAGTAAATTTATTTAAAGCCCAATAGTAAAGGTCATAGGTTATTCATATTTAAAGCATGAAAAGTCCAATGGTAAGAATGGAGGAGATAAAATCTTCAAAAATGAAAACTGCAAAAGTTGCAAAAGAAAAAATTATACATGAACAAAATGCAAAAGTTGAGCAAATGATAGCTATATAAGTAAAGATGGTGGAAAATGTTGTAAAAGCAAAAGATGACATAAAAGGTGAAAAGGTTGTTAGATTTTGTTGATAAATATGAGATTTGTTGAAGTTTGATTTATGTGTGTAGGTTTTTTTTAATACATACTTTCTTATGTATAAAATATGATGACATTATTTTTTGAATTGTGATTTGAATTGGATTGAATTTTTTTTGGACTTGAACAAAATTTGTTTTGTCTTGGACTAATTTTGAATAATGGGACTTGTTTTTTAGCTAGGGCTAAATGATGGGTTTTGGGTCATTCTTACATTCATTACACCAAAATTTTATTGTTTTTCATATTTTAAAATATAGTTAAACCAATATTAACATCAATTAACTAAAATGTAAATGTTGTTTTTACAACAAATAGAAGTTTTGTATTAAACTTTGTGTTGTTTTAATAACTTCTCCAAATATAAATATAATATTTTCCAAAAAATACATGGTAAAATTGGTAGTTTTAAAGTTTTAAAAATATTGCCATAAAGTTGAAGATTGAAATTATTTTTTAATTGTTGAACTTTTTTGCCAATATGATTATTATTTTTAATTCATAATATAATTGTGGTACTACAATGCGAAAAAATGGAATATTTTGAAGCAAGAATGATAATTATTTGAATATTTGAAAGACATTTGCAAAGAAAAAACAACTTTTAAAAATTAAACTTGATTCATAAGTAGTGAAAGACATATATCATGGATATAAATATGAAATTGAATGAGTTTAGTTTGCAATGAATCATTCATTTTAAACACAATGTTGGTGAATGTTTGTTTAATGTTATAACATGTTAAAATATTCAATGAGTTCAAAATAAATTCATAGAAATAATATGCAATATTTACAAAATTATTTAGATTTTGATGTTTTGGAAACATTAGAATGTCATAGGCAAGAATTTAATTGTGAATTCTTACATGATTTGCACCATGTGCATTGGGCAAAAGAATGACAAAGACCATTATATGCAATAAATGTCAAAATCTGCAATAGAAAATGGGTTGTGGTGGAGATTTTCCAACAATACATTGGGTATCAAAGTATTTACAATGTTTAATTCATGTATGGAACAAAATAAATGCTTAAATGATGATGAAAGTGGGAGATGAAAATGGAAACACAATTTTAAATATTGTATTAAAAAATAATCATTTTGAACCTATAGATATATTTGATAATGTTTCAAATAACATGGATGTTTTCCACAAATGATGTGTAGATAATGACACAAAATAATTGTACATTTGCTATGGACACAAATGATGAAAAAAAAGACATTCTCAACATGAAAAGGATTTACTTGGACTTTCCATTTAGTCAAAATACAAAAACTCATCCTGAATGGACAATATAAGAAATTGTGTTAACATTTATTCAAGAAAATCTACATTGATCTTTAAATACAACACAAGGCAAGTGGCATTCAAAAAATATTGAATGTAAAAAAAATGTAAGAAAATTAATAGCTGTTCAATATTGGACAAAATAAATTAGAATGTAATGCAAATTTGCCAAAATGACATGGTGGAAAATACATTTTAAAAATATTTTAAATATGAAAAAATTTATTTAATGAAAAAATCATAAATTATGAATATATATATATATAACTATTTGAAGGAAAAAAATAAAAAAGAATGATTGTTTGAATCCAACAAAATAATGATGAAATGAAATTTAATAATAGATATATTTTGAAATATAAAAAATTACATTGAGGATACTTTTTGACATGTTTGTTATTGTTGTCAAAGATTATGTTTTGGAGATCAAATTTATTATGCATCTCAATCACATATTAAACAATTCCTTGATTGTATAAAATTTGTGAATTTTAATGATAAAATATTGATGTGTAAGTCTTATAAAAAACATTTTGATTAAAAAAACCTTTAGACATAACTTTACAAAACCATATTGTAAATAATAAAACAATATGAATTTTTTTTTATGTAAATAAAATATAAGAAGGATTAATTGCAACTTGTTTTGCACAAATTTTCCAATTACGTGAATATGGACAATATGGAATGCATAGTAGAATCATAAATGTTCCAAAAAAAATTAATTTGGTGCAAAATGTATTACCATGAATGTCATATGATGATTTTAAAATTTACATGAAAATAATTAGAATACATATATTTATGTCATGTTACATTCGTCCAAAACTTGATATGAAAGTTTTAAAACAAATCTATCAAATTCCAATATATATAGATGCAAAAGTTTCAATTAAACCAAGGTTATCATAATATCAAAACATTTTTCACAACAGAATATGTTAATTTGGAGGTTGACACAACCCAATGTCACATTATAATAAGGTCAACCTAGGTCAAAATGATATTGAATTATTCAAAAGACAATTAGGGGTGATTGAAAATTGTGTCATTCTATCGTTTTAAACCTTATGACAATGGAAACAACTTTTGATCACCACAATCTTGTGACAACAATTTTTTTTGGTTAGAGATGAAATGATTTTTTCTAAGTGGCAATCAAATTTTTTTTCAAACAATGATTGAAATGTTTTTGGCAAAAATAAAAATAATTTTTTTTTCATCAATGGTAAAGATTAAACCATGGTCCATTACATGGCTGAAAGTTTTTGAGCAATGCTTGAAAATTTTGGTCACCAAATTTTTGATTCCTTGATTTAGTGATCGAATTTTTCAGTTGTCCAAATTGGCAATCAAATGTTTCAAGCATTGTCATTTTTTGAACAACGGATTTTATTTTCAGTTGTTGGATTAATGATGTAAATCAAACCATTGTTAATCAAATGTCTGAAAATCTTTGGGTAGCACCCAAAACATTTTTGGGTAAAGACCAATTTTGTTTTGGTAGTGATCAAAACATTTCAATCACCCTATTGAGTGATTAAAGTTTTTTGATTGTCAACCATTGTGATTGAAAGTTGGCAATCTAAAATATTTGGTCGCCCAATTTAGTGACAAAAAAATTGGGCAATCAAAAAAATTCGGATCTTAGAATTAGTTTGATCGAAAAAATTTGGTCACAAAAAGAAATGGTTGACATATGTTTTAATGGATGAAATTGATGTGTTTAAATGGATGCTAATGTGACAACAAACACAATTTTGTACATCACATCAGTTTTGATAGCCTTAAATTAAACCAAATTGGCAAGGTTTTGATGAACTTGTAAATATAAATAAAAAAGACTAATTGCAAAAGGATTAATTTTTTAAAAATCATCATATGGATAGTTCAAACAAATTTGAAAAAGTCATAGAAGAAAATTGTGAAGACACATAAATACAAAACATTTTGGATGTGGAAAAATGATTATTGATGACTTAAGATTGCTTACAATTGCACTTGTAAAAAGATTTCAACCATTAGGATTATTGCATGACAAATATTTTGAGAAAATAATTTTACAATGTTATTTTTTGGACATCCAAGACCATATTTTCAATGTTCATATGAAAAAAATACAAGTTAAGCTAACAAGTGTTAATAATATTTTTGCATATCATGTCAATAACGTGTTTTTAAAAATACATGTCATTTTCTAGAAGATCATTACATTAATATTACACTAGTGATGCACATGAGAGAACACAAGGAGAAAAGAAGAGGAATAGTGGGAGGAAGGCAAATTAAACAAGATAAAAATTAGAGAGGAGGAAAAAGCTTGTAGAGGATAGGACTTTTTTGTGTTCGTGATTGAGCAGAAAAATCATGTTGATGTAAAATTATTTTGAAAGAAATGTAAGCGTGGTATAAGCGTCTTTGATGTGGTTGTCTTTGCATCTAGGTTGAAGCAATGAATGGAAATGGCAGAAAGAAGGAAATGTTAGATTAGTTTGTTAAAAAAGATATAAATGGCCACTAAAGTGGACTAGGTTTTATAAAAGGCCTTTCTATGAGGATAACCAATTGACTAAAGTGGTATTTTAGGAGGGCGTTTTTGGGAGTGGTTTTCTACTTTGTGATATTAAAAGATTGTTGGAAACAAATTATTTGAGAATTTTTAAAAAGTTTTAATTTAGTTTGTATTATCTTTTGCATGGATGCATATTTGAAACAAAAAAATATTAGATCTCATGTTAATAGCTAATGATGTATCAACTATGTTAATTTTGAAAAAAAATTAAACTTTGATTTAGGTTACGAAGAATTAAGTTGTGTCAAAACATCTCCAAATTATTTAAATTGGCTTCAGAAATATAATTTCACCATGATTAAACAACTTGGACCTTCAACATTTTTTATAGGTGTAAACAATTGGTCAAGTCTTAGTAAACATTAAAAGATTTGTATGTTCTTTATGGTAAAAATGATGATACATTGGACCTTGAAATAGAATGATAATTTGGTATGTGTATGATATTATGAACATAAAATGAATAGTTGTCAAAAATTATTAAAATATTCTATCTTTTTTTGGATAAAATAAAATAATATTTTTTCATCATAGGATGTCTAGCAAAATGTTTAGCTCATGACCATTGATTATTATGGTAAGAGAACTCCCTTCAATTTGGTACTTCTTCAAATGAAAATATTGAATTTTTTGTTAATAAATATTTAACCATTAATTAAACTATACTTAAACATGAAATTCATCATACTCAAATACATCAACATAAACAAACATGTAAAAAATAATGTCAACCAATTTATTGATTTCAATATCGAAAACCACTAATGAAATATACAAAAATATTATTACCTTCAAATAAAAAAGCCCATACAATATATTTATGTTATATAACAACTTGAATATTTAGCATACTCATTGACATGAAATTGTGGGGGGTTTTTTAATTTTTTTTTTGCTTAATTAAATAATTTGTTTAAACTACAATGTACATTACAAAAACTAACATTATTTTTCAAACAAAACCAAATGATATACATACAATGTATTTAACATACATGTCGAACTATTGTGGGAAGCAAACACAAGTGCACAATTTATTTTAAATCCATTTGTAATTACATCCTATTGCATTTTTTATTTGAAAATAAAAATAAAATTATAACACAAGAAATGCAACATGTACTAAACAAATGGCAAAATGAACAAATTGAAACATCTAAATGAATAAGAAAAATCAGGAAATGCACTTTTGAATGCATAACAAATGTTAATACAATAAACAACATACATATCATTATCAATTATGTTTTATCACTCAACAAGATCATTTCAATTCATAAATACATATGAAAAATGTGATAAAACTTTTATATTATTACCATAAAAAATGTTCCACAATTTATCACCAACTTCAATAAATGTCATGTGCATGAAAAAAACTAAACAATAGGGTTTCTAAACCACATGAATGAAGGCAAACCTAGTTTTAAATCTAGGTCATGGAGTAAAAAATCAAAACCAAAAACACAATGTGTGCACAATGTGAATGCAAAAGGATTTTATTACAAAAATATGATAAGAATAGAAAAAGATCATGAAAAAAATATGTCTTCAAAATTAATGTTGGACATATTCAAAGTAATGTGAAATTTTATTTTTATTTATACCTACTAGACACATAGCTCAAGGAAGTTTTTTAGGAAACTTCCAACCTACATGTGATCCATGTTCACCCATGTGTGACCCATGTCTATCTATGTGAGAACTAATAATGAATTAATTGTTAGTTGGAAGCTAATTGAAAACTAACTAAAAATTAACCAAAAATGAATTGAAATTAAACTAGCAATTAGGTACAAGTTAATTATAAGTTATGGATGAACATTCATATGAATGAACTTCATGGTGTTGGCATATGTGACAATACATGTACATTGCAAATCAATTATTGACAAATATTAATAGATTTTATTATTTTATTATTATTATTATTATTTTCCTGTATTGTAAAATTTGTGGCTAATTATGATATGAAAAAAAAATCATTTAATGTTTTTAAAGACCTAAAAAAAATTACAAAGAATTATTATTTCTATTTAAACCTTTTTGTGAATTAGATGATGATCTGAAATGCCATTTTTCTGGGGGAAAATGAACATTTATATTGACAAAAAAATTAATGTATTTTTTGGCAACAAATGGAATGATTTACAATAAAAATAAAAATATGAAATAATGAATGAAATCAATAAACGATATTTTTAAAAAAATGAGATCAATGTTAATGCAATTGCTCCACCTAAAAAACCATTATTTATTGGGATTAAAAAAATGAACATTATGATTTAGCATGTGAAAATATAAAATAATTTAAATTTTAAAATAGAAAAAAAAATTGTTCATTGATAACTTTTTCATTCATATAAATGAACAAATACCATATGATCAAGTTTTTCTTCAAACATGAAAAAACTCAATCACAAACAAAAACTTATTGTAGACAACAATATATACAAAAAATAAAGATCCAACAAAATTCTTGCATATTTTTTTGACAAGAGGTGTAGGCATATGCAAAACATTTACATTAATGGCACAACAATACATTTTACATTCATAATTCCATTAAACAAAACTATAGCAAACTCAAAGCATTAAATGATGAAAAAAATGGCATTTAATAAAAACATTTGATCAAGATTGTTAATTATATATGAAATATCTCATGTAGGTAATAGAATGTTCACATTTATTGATTATAGGTTATGTGTTATAAAACAAGTTCACAACAAATTTGTGGGTGGGTTTGACATCATAATGACAAGTGAATTTTTATCAAGCTTTTCTAATACAAAATTCATGAATTTTCAAATAAAAAATTGATGGATTTAATGTTTTCAATCTATTTTTTGGGTCAAACATGTAAAATGTTATGAATTAAAATATATATCAAAATGATTTAAAAAAATTTAACATTTAAAACAAAATTTGAAATACATCACATAATTTCAAAGATATTAATTTATTAATAAATGTTTTAAAAAAACCCCTGACCATTGATAAGACATTACCACATTTGTTTTAGACAAATGTCAAAACAATTGAACATAATAAAAAAATCTTCCAAAACACAATTGGTGAAACATTTACATTTTTAGCACGAGATATATATTTTGACACATGTCTTCTTCATTTCAAATTATCAATGATACCAAATCAAACTACATGCCTTCATTATGAATGAAAAAAATATGTGATTGAAATTATGCAACATTTGATGGTAAATGATACTAAAGGTATTTTAAAAAATTATACAAGACATTCTTCTAAATTATATATATGGATAGATTCCAAAACCGTCAAATCAAGGTTAATAATAAACAAAAATATGCACAATTATATGAACAATTTCCAACAATTGATAAGAAATGGACACCTATTAAACAAAATACAAATTAGTAGTAATCCTTCTTATGTAACCACAAGAATCCAATTAGCTACAAGACACACAATGCATCATGCACAAGGTTTAACTCTTGATTAATTAGCATTTAATTCAACTAGTGTAACAAAAGAATTGATTGACATATACATCATTATTTCGAATTTGTTCAAAAGAATGTTTACTTTCAAAAAATTATTGAACAATAAAAATAATAATTCTACTTCATTAGAACAATTTACTTTCTCTATTATCACACAAATTTTTTATGTAGATCCTCTTGTAGAAAAAGAAATGTTTTGTCGCACAATGATTGCAAAATACAAATTATCCATTGCTTGTTCGAATGTCTATTGTGAAAAATTTATTGTTTTACAATCTTTTAACACTTATTCTTTAAATTACATTTTCAAGATATACTTGCAAATCCAAATTTGATTTCATCAATTGTTCTTATTTAAATGGAACAAAAGTTCAAATCTTTATACAAAAGAATCAAATGTACAATGCAATATCAAACAAATTTAACATTTTATGATACTATGATCAATGTGGAACAATAATACTTTATGATAAAATGGTCTTTATCAGATATAAACTCGATAACAAATTTGGGTATAGAACTCATCATTGCAACTTATAATAAAGATACATGAAAAACCTTACATTTAATGCAATTTGTAAGCCACCAAAAATGCAAGCCAATTATTTTATTTCTATTCTAAACACTACACTAAAAAGAAACACCTATGAATTGTCCAATTATAACAATTGGTGATTTCAATATAGATATGTTAACAAACACATCACAATCAACAACATTACAAAATTTCATGAACATATATGATTTCAAAATTGTATTGCACAAAAGTACTACAATTTATAATACACAATTAGACCATATATAGACTAATGCACCAATACAACAATGCCACTTCAAATTCATTTTGCATAACAATGCATTGAAGTGGCATTGTTGTATTGGTGCATTAGTCTATATATGCTCACTTCAACTTACTTAATTCACAAACAAATTCATTTTGCATTCAAATTATCAAATTATGTTCCCCATTTTACAATCCCATCAAAATAAATCATTTTATTATTATTTAAAGGCCTGCATGTTCCTGATACCTTGTCTACCTTGGATGTTATGCAAGGGAGGTATTATTGTTAGGGCATTTCACCTTTGACCATGCAAAATCCATCCATGAACATCATTCTTTCATTCACAAATTCATTCATAATGGATGAAGGTCATTCACCAATCCGCACTTTTTATTCATAACATGGTCATTCTCAACTCTTAGGGGTTAAAAAAGGCAAGAATCTTAGTTGGATTTAGGTAGCAGAACCTTCTTCGCGCTCCTTTATTTCACCATTCCCACTTTCAACTATTAATTTAAGAAATTTGATTGGTGAAGTGTAACTTTTAAGGGTGGGTTCACCATCAAAATTAGTTCTGAAATGTTAAGACCAAAAGAGAGCAAACAAAATGCTGGATGGCAAACTTCAAGTGAGTGAATCCAACAAAATCACATGCCTTCCAAAGATTGTTATCTTTGGTAGGGAATAACTAACCTATCACTTTTATATCATTTATGGTCAGAATTGCCAACCAACAATTACAATTAGAGTTTTAAGGGTTTAGGGTTTAGGGTTTAGAGCTCTTACACTTGACAACCAATCAGAGACTGAAGCTCATCCATGGATATAACCTCTTCACTTCTGTAACAGCTCTCAGAGGGAGAGAATGCACTCAAATATAAACTCAAGGCAATCAAACTAGTAATCACTGCTACATTGTTTCTGGTAGGGCTTCCATGACTAGTTGCCCTGCTCACAATTGTCCCCTCGGGTATTCAATTTAGCTAGTCAACCATCGCCTGTACCTACTTTGATTTCAAAACAGCATGGTTGGTGGCTGTAATGTGCTTGAACAGCTGAGATCTGTGATCCATGACAAACAGGATACAACACTCAGTATCTCTAGTCAGAATGATAGAAGTCATGACCAAAAAATCTGCATGATACTATCCCTCCAAACTCTGAAGAAAATCTTGCATCTGGACAGGCTGCATCATGTATCCTATAAAAATGCATCAAAACACACCAGAGATTGTGAACCCACCTTGATTCAAAATCTTGACCACAAGTCTGACAAGTGTGTGCGTATTGCTTGGCTTCTCCCTGCTATGCCAATTAGAATTGTCAAAGCTCAGATCAAAGTGTCCATATTGACTTCAGAGCAACAATTGTATATGGAATTGCAAAGACAACAGATGATGATTGCTGCCATACAAGCATCACAACACATTAATTCAGATTACTGAAGGCCAAGGCATAAAAAGAAACTACACTTGCTGTACATGGTCTTAGGCAAATACCTTTCCCTTCTTCATCTTCTTCCCTCTCTGACTTAGCTTTGAACGGTTTTGCTGGGCTATTTCCTTTAGTCTCATAGATTCTTCCCACCCTTGTTCAGCATTGGAGACTTCTGTGGGGGGTAAGTCATCTTTTCTATCCACTTTACTGTCATTATCTAATACTTCTCCTTGCATCTGTTCTTTTGATGCAAGTTCTGCTGCTGTTGCAGCATGCCTGTCAAACACAGCTGCCTGCTTTTTTTCCTGCTTAGCTCTTCTCCTTGCTTTGCCCTTTCCCACACTCTCCCCCACCTCCTTATTTGGATAACTGTCTTTCACAGTGAATTCATCCTGAGAAACTGACACACCTGCTTCTTCAAAATTGTTGGTCTCATTGTCCTTATGTGTGTCACCATCCTCCACAGAAGATACTATCTCAACTCTGTCAGCAGCAACAGCTTTTTGCTTGTTCTTTTGAGAGCTTAGCATAGCTGCAAGAATACTATCTTCATGCTCATCATCATTCTCATCCTTCTCACCATCCTCATTAGAACAATGTCCAGTGTCATTGTGTGAAGGAGGTGGTGAAAAATGTTCGGTAAATTCTTCAATCTCTATGCTGCCATTTGCAGTTCCAGACTCTGACCTCTCTGTAGACACATTAGTGGCTGTATTCTGTCTTAAGTGTGATTTAAGCATAGCTGCAAGCATGCTATCTTCATCATCCTCATTACTGTCATTTTCCTCATCAACAGAGTCAGACTGTGGATGACTTCGCTCAAGGTCTACAACTTCTGGCCCATTCTGCCCAGTATCATCTTGTTGGAAATTGCTGGAGGGATCACTGTCAAGTTCACATATATCATCAACCTGCAACAAATGATGCAGAAAATTAAGTAACATGGCCACCAAAACCATGTCTGCACAGAGACAAGGACCAAAAGTGCATTTTTGGGCTAGAGAAAATGATTATCAGAGATATAAACACCCTATCCAACAGAGCAGAGGGCTTCAAAATCCCTGTCAGAGATGAAAAGACAAGGACCATAGCAATTCAGATCTCAGTTCTATGGTCCTCACATATACCTCTTCTTCAGAGTCAGCACCAATGGTGGTCTGCCTGTTGTCTATCTCAGACATTGCTTCACGTTCTTGCCTGGCAGCAGGAACCTCAACTCCCAGGTGCCTCCCCAGCATTTCTACTTGCTCATCGTCTTCCATGAAGGCATCCTTCAATGCTGAAACTCGTCCTATGTGTTTCTTAGATTGTTCATGGTTTTTCCATTGCTTTGCTGATCTAAAATGCTTTCCACAAATTATACAATGAAATTCTTCAGAGTCATCTTCCTTTGGGATTTCTTTGTTTTTGCCAGCACGGTCCCAATCATCCTCAAGGAAGCCATCATCTTCACTCTCATCACTATAATCATCTTCAGATGGTTTTGTCCAGTCTTGCTCCTTATAACGTCGGACCTGCAGATATTACCAAGGCAAATGAACAACAATGTCACCAGGTGATAAAAGAAAATTCTTCATGTATTGAGAATTTCTCCCTACTTATGCTTTAAGTCAACCTGAACAAAATTCAGAAATGACCCCACAACAAGGTTATATCAGATCTGACAACATATAAGCAAACATGGACAAGAGGAGACCCACCCTAAAAAACACAGAAAAACTAAGTAGCAGTTTGAACAATAGCAAAAGCCACATGATTGTTCAGTGAACTTCTGCAGCAACCTCAATGTTTGACCAGTGACCAGACATCCACTGACTACATCAGCTCCCAACAGTGGGTGAAGGTCAATATCATATGTTAACAAAAGTGCTGAGTTCCTGTCACAGCAGTAGCAGTGGTGGGAAGACTCAGCCATGATGCTGAATAATTCAGCAAAAACATAAAGGATAATAACTCATGAGTATTGGGAAATCTGCATAATCACAATTAAGAAATCCAGCAAAATGCAAAAAACATTTCCTTGAAGTCAAAGAAAGACTTCCAGATAAGGACTGAAGAACCAGGAAGAAGGAAAACACAGAAAGGTAGTACTTGAACTTGTAAAGAAAGCTAGCAGTCTGAACAACAGTGACAGTATCTCACTTGTTGAGGGACCATTGACACAACTTACCCATTGACTCCATGAGCTCCCTACAGTGGGTATAGACCAGGACTCACTTACCTACATACTTAGTCTGGAAACAATAGGAAGACTCGCCCACTATACCGGCTAGCACCTAACCTAAAAGAGAAAGGCATTACAAGGAGACTAAGAAGAAAGCAGAACACCACAAAACACCCAAACAAGGGAAGAGGATGGGAAGCATGAAAGAACCACCAAAAAATCACAAGCAAGATATTTTGAGGACAACAGGGGCTATGAAATAAAATCTGCAACACATCTCAGAATCCTTGACCCTGGGAGCAGCTCTAGAATCTTAGCAAACTTTGCTGACAAAGCCCTAAAGGGCTCTTCTGTGTTATATGTGGAATGAATTCTGGAATAAATCTGACTGACTGACTGACATTCACACCACTCACCTGTTCTTGTTTCTCTTTCTCAAGTTGTAGTTGACGCTGCTTTCGCATCTCGGCTTTCTCTTTCTGAATCCTTTGGAGCTCCAGCTGCTTTTCCCTCACTCGTTTGTCACGTTTCTTCACAAAAGCTGCTAATTGTCGAACAGAGTCACTATATTCCCTTCGCTCTCGTTTTCTGATCTTCTTATTCTCCTCCTCCATCAGCCTGCGCACCTTTCTATTTGGTGCTTGCATGACATCATACTCATCACACCATCCAAAGTCCTTCTCAGTTGTAAATCCTTGCCAATAGTTATAAAATACAGTGACATTTGCATACAGTGTACCAGGACCTCCAAGATCTGGAGCCTCTCTAACAGATCCAGTTCCATAAACACGAGCAAACATCTGCTCCTGCAGATGCACTTTCCTGAATACTTCACCATATACGGCATAAAATCCTTTCCCAGTCTCACCAAATCCTGAAAAAGCAGTCGGTGAGAAGTATGGCCAGACATTGAACTCAAACTCGCCTGGAGCTGCATTTGAAGAAGATGATGCAGATGAAAGAATAGCAGACCGATGAGAGTCATACCAAGCTCGTTCTACTGGATCTGAAAGTACTTCATAAGCTCGAGAGATTAACTGGAAACGAACTGTTGCTTCCTGGTAAGCTTCTGGATTGGCTCCACTTTGCTGGATTTTGTCAGGGTGCCATTTCATAGCCTGTTTCCTGTAAGCAATTTTCAATGCATCGGGGGTTGCAGTCCGTTCCACTGCTAGGACATCATACAAGCACTCTTGCAGGCCTTGCACTGGTGGGGTCATGGTGAATTCTCAACCTGTTACAATACTCACTTCCTTCACCAACAGGAGCTCTCAATCATACTCCATCAAATACTGTCCTACACACAACATCATATGCAAAACATTGTCAGACACTGCAAAATAGTGGATACACTGGAGGCACCTGATGAAGGTTCAAATCACCAGTTCCACAGAAAACTGGCAATGCTCATATGTCCTGAATTGCCAGTTTTCTCTTGCTGTTTGTGTCAGTTGACTACGATGCTCATTCGGTAACTGCTTTAAGATGCAAGAAGCTGTAAAACTCCTATCTGTGCTCTCTCACAAGAAAACTCTTAAGCAATAAGTCTCAAAAAGAACAACTCCAAACGTTTCCTTTTCCCCTCAAGGAATGCTCTCTGTCCTATCAAACAATTACAGAATTCTCACTTTGTAGACCAAAAATGTCCTGAAGCAAGACCAACATTGTGCAAGTGATCAAGCAAAAACACAGATCCTTTCTATGCTTCAAGGCTTTGAACAAAAAAATGAGCAGAAATATCATTTCAAAATGAAAATAAACAAGGAGTTTCCGGAAGCACATAAATTGTCCAGGAAACCAGAAACCCTAGCTGGATTCGCTAGGCGCCGAACACAACAACAACAACAAATGAAGAAAGAACTGAAGACCGAAACCACAAAGAGACTGTGCGAAAAACTTGAAACCGGATGCAGTTCACCCTTGGCATTCAAGATACCTGCAGCCTTCTTATGCAGGACACAACAGATGTGTTGTAACTATCAATTCTTTCATGCAAAAACAAAACGTTCTCAAATAGTTCCCCCTCTTCATCTTGCACGGAAAAAACGAAAATCTCGCCGATGCCCATTCTTGTGTGCCACCCATTACTCCGACGTGAGGAACCGATCAGCAAACATCAAACACACCATGAAACTTTGGTTGGAAAAAAAAAGGTCTTACCTTTTTTCTTGAGTCTCTGAGAAGCTACAAAGCTTTTGCAGCTCACTTTCTGTCACAGCTGTTTCCCGACGCTGCTGCTCCTGCTCCTGTTTGCAAAAGCCTGCTGCAAACTTGAGCTCGCCGCCTGCAACAACAATCTTTCACCGCGCGAAACAAAGCACTGACGCGCAAACTACAAACGCCGTAAACCCTAGAATCGCAAGACGGAGCTTATTCTTCAGCAGGAATCGAAACCCTAAAATTTCTGTGGATGTTTGTTTTGTATGTGTTATGGAATATTTTGTCATAAGATTCCTGTTTAATTTATTTTTTTAAGTCGTAAAAACTGGGGGCAGTTTTGGGTCAGGTTCATCCCATTTTTATTTCTAGAAATATTAGGTAACCAAATATTACCTTGATAATAAAGAAAATTTCCAAGTCCTCAACAACAAGGCAACCAATCCTTCTAGTTAGTAGTGAATTCTCTATTACAATTCATTATTTTTTTAAATGTCTAAGTTGATTATCTTCTCAACTTTTAATTAATAAACATGTCCATTTTCATTAAAAAAAACATGTGATTTGAATGACATGTGTATTTATTGATTAGTGAACTTGATTAGAATGATTTATTTAATTATTTAACACATTGAAAATTCAGTCCAATTGAACCAAAAAAAATTGTTCACTTTGGTCAATTGATTCTAATCAAATGAGATATTTATCAAATTGAACATCAAGTTAGGTTGAACGAAAAATGTTCATTTTGTTCAAAATGGTCAATGGATTCTATTCAAATGAGATATCTAGTCAAGTTGAAAAAAACAAAATAACATGTTTGGTCCAAATCACCAATGGTTTCACATTGGTTGTTTTATTGTAATTAATAACTCAAGTTAGCTAATTATTACCTAGGCTAGGTAAATAACAATATACCTACCTACTTATGTACTTAAGCCTACCTACCTATTACTTAAATTAAGTAGATAGCCAAAACATATTTACTTACATAAACCTACTTACTTACCTACTTATTTTGTTACTACTTAGGCTAAATAGGTATGCTCAAGTAGGTAGGTAATTTAGGCATATCTACCTATTTAAGTCTATTTACCTACCTTATACATAGGTCTACCTACCTACTTACTTTCTATCTCTAACATATTTACATACCTATTTCTCTTATGTACCTACACAAATAATGATTTGAAATGAAAAAACTTAACAAGAATTGTCATCTTTTAGAAGTGTAGTCCATTGGTAAGGACTTACTTTATCATTATGAACGTGAAGGGTTCAATTCCTTATATTTATAACTTATGTGCATGCTTAAAGGATTAAAGCAAGTAGATTAAGATAGGTTAGGCTTATCACCTACCGACATGTTTATCTTTTTTTTTACCTACCTAAACCTATTTTTAATAATAATCCAAAAAATGAGTAAAATCTAAATAAAAATTGAACCAATCAAATGATCCATTGTCTATTAGTCAAAATGATCAATCAAATGGTCTTTTCCTTTGATTATAAAAAAGACCACCCCAATCACAACAATGAGTCCAAATTGACTTAACTAGATTAATAAGGTGGTTTTTTTATGCTTGTGAGTTTGGGTATTTTTTACTAGAAAATGTAATTAAAAATGTTTTTTTGTAGTAGTGATTTTTCAATATAATCACAAATTTGACCAAATTTTGCATATCCAATTAACAACATTATAAATTTGGACTATGTCAATAATTTTTTTTTAATTATTGATTTCAATCTACTATAAGAAATCACAATTTTTTAGAAGGCTCAAATGTTCATATTGACAAAAATGATGTTTACATTGATTAAATGCCATGAAAATTAAGGCATGAAAAAAACATGGTTCTTTTGATTTGTAATTTTGATTAAGGTGACTTTTTTTACCAACTGTCAATCCAAATTCTCTAGTTAAAAAGGATAAAAAAATTGAAATGGTCAATCACAATGGCTAAGGCTTAGTCAAATTGGCCATACCTACCAAGAAATGTGCAGCCTAAGATACATTTTTATTACATAGGAAAATAATAAGTAGGTAAATATATAACTTAGATTACATACTTGGCCTATAATATACATACTAAATCCTTCACAAAAGAATATATGACCTTAAACCATGTTTATTATTATCTCTTAGGATAATGGATGTTATAGTATAATTATAAAGTTCAAAAGGATAATGCACTTGAGAACTTTTCTAAATTATGTTTTTGCAAGTGTAGTGTGAAAACAATAATCATGATATGGATTCAACAAGTTTGATGTTATATTCTTGTGTAAACCAATCAATCATGCTGAACATTGCTTATTTTATTACAATCATGTTCTTCATTTTTACATTTTGCCTCCCTTGGACTTTGAGGTGGGGTTTTAAAAAATTGCATCCTTTTCATATTGTTTTTTGTTATCTTTAATGATCTAGGTGTGCTTCAAAGTTTTCGATACAACTTTGCACATTTTGTTGACTTGAACTTGGCCGTGTGAGGGTTCATTCCCTCACAATCTCTCACACTCTCAGGAGCATGATATGTGATTCCTGGGCTTCCCTTTTGCCCCGCACCCTTGCAAGCCCTTGCCTTGGTTGCGAGCCCAAGGCTAGGGTTGCGACAGAGCAGGTAAGAAATAAATACATGAGGTAGTAAACCATGTCACATTTGATTAAAGATCATTGGTCATTTTGATTAAATGTTCCGTTTGATCAAAGAACATTGCTCATTTTGTTTAAAAATCATTAGCCATGTTGACTAAATGTTCCACGTGATTAGAAACCATTGGTCACTTTGACTAAATGTTCAATTTGATTAAATATCATTGGCCATTTTGATTAAATGTTCAACTTGAGTAGAGACCATTGGTCATTTTGATTAAAGTTGTACAATTTGACTTTATGCATCTAATCAAATTAACCATTATAGTCAAATTGATTAATCAAACAACGCATGTGTGATTCAAGCCCTTAGCCTTTAGTCAAAATGTACATGTCCATTAATCAAAATGACAAATTAGTCAATTTGAACCTCTTAAATAACCATGAGGTCAAGATTTACTAAAAAGGAAACCACACCTACCAACAAAGAATGTGCAAAAGACGAAATGACAAACACTAATGAAGAAGAGCCAACCATGCCACTGGCTTCACAAAGGTTAGGAGTAAGTTCCAATGACCTAAACATGACACTTCCAAAAATTGGTTTTGTGCAATACATCCATAGCAAAGTTCAACATCACTTTTGAAGTTCGTAAACAATGAAACCAAAAAAACCAAGAAGACAATAAAGTCAATATGAAATCAATGAACAATTCTAAGTGACCTAGCATATTTAATATTGGAAAATGATTAGATCAAAGGAAAAATATGGGAAGAGTGATTAGAGCAGAAACCGCAAGGGATTATGTTCCAAACCAATGGGAGATGAAAAGAAGAAAAGTTTCCAAAATGAAGTAAAACAATGAAATATGGTACAAAAGTGGGATAAAGAGGTCTTCAACCTGAAAAATAATCTAAAGCATAATATTGATTACAAAAAATTCCAAGAAAATAATTAAGCAATGAAATAAAGCCCTCCACCCAATCATAGGATCACACAAAGGGTTCAAGCACCTAATGATCCACCCCCAAGCTCAACAAACAAAGTCTACCTCACACTAGAGCTTTTTCATCAACTAAAGATCTAATAAAAGGATCATACCTAACATTCTTTTTAATGCTAGGTGGTGAGATTAAGCCAACCATGAACTAGGCTTGAACTTTAACATATGAAGGCTACAGAAAGTTTATAGATGGACTAAACTTGAAGTCCTCCATCAAGAAAAAAGTAAAACCCTGAGGAACAAGCGATGGAAGTCTTCTACAATAAAACAAGAGGAGACAATTAGGGGGAAAAAAAAGGAATTTCCACAACAATAGATGGGAAACACAAAACAAGAAACGGACTTACTCACAATCCAAATTCCTCCTAGATCATTTTGGCAATGGGGAGTTCTCATCATCTAGGGGCATAACACAATGTTTGCCTAAAGGGATCCAATAATTTCAACAAGAAGTTGCAACACTTCTTCAAATACCTCCATGTCCGGCTCAAAGGCTAGAATATGAAGGTGAAAGGTTTGGCAAGTTTTACTGTTACTGCCTGCTTGGAGGATGCAAGTTGGAAATAGAAAATGGAATGAAATTATGGAAAGGACCAATGGAAAGGTGTGGGAGCAAACCTATAAAGGCAAATAAGTCCACCACAAGTGATCCCAAGTGATAGTAGACTTCTATCAAAACTTCAAGAGTCACATGATGAACCTCCTTAGTTGCCCAAAATGGCCTTCCATTTTTGGACTTACTCATGGAAAAGACATTTGTCTAGTTGTATAGGACATCTTCATCCCAAACATTGACCCCCTTTTGTAGGAAATTTTCAAACGTGGGGGAAAACACAAAAGACCTCAATTGTGAGTTTGACTTACTAGGATTCCTCACCAGAAGAGTAACTTGACTCAACAAGGTTTGTCACATTCTAGAAGAAAGTTAAATTTCCAATTTGCTTCATTGCCCATTGCCTCAACAACCCATAATACGGTGCACGTTTAATTGATTCACACATTTTTCTCCCTCACACCTTCATTAATTGACCTTCTAAAGGTTTCCCCTTTACTCAGTTGAATTTTCTGTTTAAAATTGTTATAATGCTTATGTTTTTCTCTTCTTTAAATTACTCCTATTTGTTTTCCATTTTCATCATGTTATGCTATCATGCTCTTTCACAACAACTTGAACTATTTTCCCTTTTGTCTTCATAATTTCATTTCATATTGAACATTATAAAATGTTACAGGGTTGTGGGTGACAATGTATTTTCTCATTCCTAGGAAACCATCTTGACGCTTGGAACAATAACGTCTATGGTTAGAACTATGAGTTCGAGAAGAAAAAAAAGGAAGATAATTTTAATCTTGATGTTGAACAACATACCTATTGTCGCAACCCTAACTTGGCCAAGTGTGGGGGTGAAGCCCAACACTTGGAAAAGTTGAGGACTTGGAGTCCTCCGGGACTCCCGAATGTTCAGAGCTCGACAGCAGGACCCAAAACACCTCGCATTGGAGTGTTCTTGGTGTCATTGGAAAGGTCTTGAAGCGTAAATATCGAAAATGCCCTCGCATTGGGCATTTGGACATCTGTCGCCCAAGTTATGGGCAAAAGAAGGGCCGGGAGTCAAACTAGCAATTTGACTCCCGACCACTAAAAGTCGGGAATCGACCTCTTCCCGAATTCCGAATTGGGAGTGCGATACGTTGTTGGAAAGATCTCGACGAGGGCTACAAGTTCGGTTTAGACCTCGTCGCGATCCGATCTCGCAGTCGGGAGTTATGAGCTCCCAAAGTCCCAGGACTCCACCCGGGACGATTTCGGGACAACTTCGGGACTCCATTTCGGGAGTCCCGGGAATTTGTGCCATTT
>Ga0209208_10004311_pt1 | contig 20249 bp, 19 predicted proteins | sample S1TSphfallax_3_FD_187694 | JGI IMG/M metagenome (GOLD analysis project Ga0209208, IMG submission 187694) | Host-associated microbial communities from peat moss isolated from Minnesota, USA - S1T2_Fd - Sphagnum fallax MG (SPAdes) (version 2) | ecosystem: Host-associated > Plants > Peat moss >...
GTTTACGTGGGATTGTCATTTTATGACTACTTTACAACTAAACAATGTAGTCATATTATTGATATAATATTGTTTAGATATTTATTATTTAAATATTTAAAATATATATATGTATATATATATATATTATATTATTTATAGTTTCAGTAATTTCAACTTATAAGTTGTTGACATGTGCCATTACCTAGGCTAGGCTAAAAGCCTAGTTTAGATAAACCACCTACTCTACCCAATAAACTATATATGGAAAGAATGTTTGGTTAATTTGTCACCATTGACCACAACCCATGTCATTTGTGAAAATTGATTCTTGAACCCCAGATGGAGATCAATTCCTTTACCACTATGCCACCTCACTTTTTGTGACAATATAGTATTATGCATTCTATTTACCTTGCTTGATTTACAACATTACCCAAAACATCATTTTATATATTTGATATCATGTATGAAAATTGCTTTCAAATGTTTAGATTTTGAAGTTGTAAGTTTTAGTCCTCTCCTTTTACTAAATCCACATTGTGTTATTTCTTAATGTTTTGATGAATTGTAGCCCTTTACCAAGTGGCGACTAGATAATCCCATCAAACATATGAAATTTTCTTTCAAATGTCCATAATTTTAAATTACAAGTTTTCGGTTGTTCATTTTGTATTTGGTTTCGTTTCGCAAATTCTAAATATTTATGTTAGACCAACATTGTATATTGACGATCTTTTTGTTATATATGTGATTATATTATGGTTGGCATTAACATATATATCTCAAGTCCTTAAACTTACCCAAATGTAGCACATAAGATTAGAGGGAATTAAAAAATTGACAATAATTTTGCAAGTTTTATTCAAATTTTTTTATATTTGGTGGCCACCAAGTGGCCCTCCTTGTATTCATATGTTGAGTTAAGTCCAAAATTAATTAAATACATGTTTAGAATCATTTGTTAAATGTAAATGGAATAATAAGTGTATGACATATGAATAGAGTTTTTGCTTATGACACAAAAAACTAAAGCTTAAAATAGTTATTGTATTTTAGCATGATTTGAAATTATGGTCATTTTTCAAAATGAAACATAAAATCTAATAGAATTTGCACACTTTTAAGAAATTCATATTTATTCAAAAAAAATTAATACATGCAATCTAATTTATTGGGGGACTTGTCAATATTTTTAAGAACATGTTGCAAGAAAATCATCAAAATTTCTTCATTTGACTATCATTGTAACCTTTTAATAATTAATTAATGCCATATAATTAATTGATTTTATGGAACTATAAATTTTATTACTTTTACACTTATAATATAATAAATTATATTTAAAATTATGATAAATTTTTTTATGTAAAATTAAATTAAATATTTTTCACATTTCAAACCTCTATTTATTATATATATATATATATATATATATTTTCTTATTATATATCATAATTGTACCAACAATAAATAATTTAGATGTATGACATGCAACATTATCACATATAATGTTTATAATTGGATCATAAATTAAACCTATAGCTAATTAGCCTATTCAATAAATAAATTACATTGCACACTTAATTTTAGTGATGATGATTTCATCATAGTTGCTTTAGGAGGGATGGGCTATAGTTGTAGGTTGTACAAAACCAAATTGCAAATTTATTAAAAGTCAATTCCAAATTAAAATGTATAAAAAATAACCATTTTACAAGTTGTAATATTTCAAAATGTCCTTATGGATCCTAAAATATTGAAAGAGAAACAAATTTCTTTATTTTTTTCAATGTCTTTTGGAATCTTTGTGTCCTTTCAAGAAACATTTTGAATATTTGTGTTTTTCCAATTTCATACAAATGTAAATATGTGTTATTTCATTTGAAAATGTTGAGATTATTTGAAAAGATTAACATTTTTTTTTTTTGAGATTAAACTAGCTTCCAATAAAAAAATTATCCCTTAAATACCTAACTCAAGGATTTAATCCCCACTTGTGTAGCTAGTTTAATGTTTATCCATGTACTAATTGCTTCCAAAATTTCAATGAATTAAAAATAGGGGTGGCTGATTAAATCTCCCCTTGGATGATAATTAGGCAATATTTTGTACAACTTGAATCCTATATATATCTAAAGAACATTTAAAAATAAAATGTAAACCCTTATTTCTTTTTTGTCATCTCATTATCAGTAGTAGTTTGTAGCAACAAGGAGCCCAAGTTAAATAATTAATTAAAAAAATATCACATATCAATATGACAAAGTACTTATTATTTAGCCCACATACATATGACCTATTAGCTATTTACTACATACTACCTATCTTAATAGCTAGATTGATTATATGACCTACTAGCTATTTACTACATACTACCTAGCTTAATAGTTAGATTACTTACATAATCTATTTAATTAAATTATTTATTTATTCAAAATTGTTATGACACATTAATTACCCCTACTATCTATTATTTAACCCATGTACATATTTCTTACTACATATCTTACTTAATTATTATGTACTACTTAACTTAATTTATAAATAAATTAATTGCATAACACTATTTCATTCAACATTATAATATACCTACTTATATATTAATACCAAATACCTACTACCTATTACCTACCCTACCTAAATAATTAAAAAAATTATGATATATCAACATGATAAAATTTAATGTTGAAAATTCCAAATAATGGTCTATATTTACCATTGTTATGGATCCTTTAAAGTTTCACAAACCTACCAAACCCTACTACAAATTTAATGATTAGTTCATTCAAGAAAGCTAAGGAAAAAAATTAAACCACTAAATCCAACAATCTCATTGGCCAACTCATTTTTGTTACATTTAATTACATGTACATTTGTAACTAAGATTTATAGTCCTAATTGAAGTTGAATAAGATGCCACATGGTGTCTAATGGCCTATGAATCACATCCCAAATCGCAAAAATTACATTTTCATCTATTTTGAAATGCCATTAAAATAGATGATATAAATCCACTTTTGATCTTCATTTTCACCCAAACTAACATTAGTTGCAAGTCATAGTTGCATATGCAATTACAAATCACGCTTTAGTTGCTTTTATGATTACAAATTGTTTCTACCATGGTGCCATGGAAGATCGTTGCATCAATTATAGTTGGAAAATGGTTGATTTGGACACAAGTCACAAGTTATGTGTGGGTTGGAATGGACATAATTTGTTGTAGTGTTAATAGTGTAAGATTATTTTATTTAAAGTCTAATCATAAATACTACATAAATAGTGTAATCATATTTTTAAACAATTGTACATCATCATTGAAAAACAAAACCAATGTTTGTTGCTAATGTTGTAATAATGCAATGCATATAGTGCAAGAATGACAACTTTGACAATGCTTATTCCTTATAGAAATTTAATGATAGGACATATAATTTGACATTTGACATTTATGTAATTGGTTTCAAATCAATTTGAAATTTGCAAATAAGAGCATTATTTTAATCAAAATTATGATCTAGTTGTGGGATGTAAGAAAAAAAAAACTAATGTCTTGCATATTGGCATTACAATGCTTATAATGTAAAATGAAATCATGAGAATTGTTACTCATGTGTCAACCAAATATTAGAGATAGGAAATATCTAGATTTTTCTTCATTTGTGTGGTAGGTGGTTTGTGTGTAAAATTGGGGAAGACATAACATCACCACTTGAAGTTCCAATATTTGTAGATGAAAAGGAACATGGGGGAGACTACTTTAACCTCGAACCCTACTTTGCAAAACCAAAATGAAGGGGTTGCAACATGACAAAATTAAAAAGGGGTAAGGAATAGAAGGTCACCTAAAATGTGTTGTTGAAACTTTCAACAAGGCAAAATGATGAACACCACCATTTTTAAGCAACCTCTATATAAAGGGGAACAACATAACAAGACTCATAAGATCACAATGAAAGAAGCTTTGCAAGATATCATTCTTGCAAATTACTTAATTTTTTCTTCTCTTCTACCTCCATGCTTGTTTTTCCTCATGCCTATTATTTGTCCCTTTCCTTTTCTTTTCCTTCTTTCTTCGTTGAATTAAATCCACTTCCACAATTGTTGTTTTGAACCTTGAAAACATAGGAAAAAAAGGAAAAGCATGTAGTATTACATATGTTATTATGTTTTGTGTTCATTTATTTGTTTACATTGTTTTATAAGGTTTTCACATTGTGTAAAACCATATAAATGCATGTGTTTCTTTGTGATTTACAATTACACTATAATCAAAAACCATATACATGCACATTGACACCAATTTAAATTATTTTGCATTATGCACCTTGAGTTTAATTTCCTCCATTCTTGCATGCTTTGTTGAATTTTGAGTTGACCATGTTGTCAACTTAATATTTTCAAATAAACAAATTCTTCAATGTATTTTGGAATGTTCTATTTCTCGACATGAAATCTTCAAAATAAAATAAATATTTGGCATTGAAATATTGATCTTAGACCATGATATCATACAATATTATTATTGTACAATAATCAATATTTCAATAAGTGATTATTTCAAATGTTCACTTGCAAGTTGTAAATGATTGGATTGATTATTGAACCAATGATGGCTCAAAAATCACTCTTACATCAACACTTTTTTACTCTTGGGGTGAAGGGAATTCAACAATCATGACAATCTTTCCATATAACAAAAATATTGTCCATTTGTATACAATTTGATCATTGAATTGAGTAGAAAGAGTTATCATCTTTATGATGGAAAATAATTTTTTTACATAATGAGTTATTAAATAAATAAATATTATTTAGTGAAAAAATGTCAATCATGTTTATTATGGTTATATAAAAAATAATTCAATGAAGGTTTATCTTATGACTTGAAAATAAAATGCCATGATTTTGTTCTAGATAGTGAAATTTTCAAGAAAAATTATATGCATGGCACATATAAAATATTTTATGATAAGAATTTGACCTATGATTATCAGATGTTAAAAATGTAGAACTATTTTTACTTGTAATTATATATTTGTTTGCTTGGAGTTTAGCCACATTATTAATCAAGTATCAATATTGCCTCTAAATCATGCTTGTTGCATTTAAAGCGTACCTTAAAAACCTATGTAGCTACAATGACATGTATCAAAGAAATTATGCACCTTCTACAAGCTTTAATAACCCCCCCAAACTAAGCCTTTTCAAATCATTACAATAGCTGAAGATGCTCACTCCAAAAAATAAAAAATTGAGAGGTTTAATGGTGCAACATTAAAATGTGTGTGAAGCATTTGTATACGACATAGCTTGGGCAAGGCAATCCCCCATTGGATCACTTTGCTCAAATTTTTAACATTTAATTTAGGGGTCATACCATGTGAGGAAGTCATTGGCTAGGGTTCCTACAGATGATGATTTCATCAACAGTGCATTTAAGATCTGAAAACACGCTTTAGACCTGTGTAAGTTGTATAATGAAAGGAAAGGGAAGAACAAAAGCAAGGAACCCAGCCACCAAGATTATATAACCAAAAACAAAGTATGAAACGAAATGGCGATTCAAAGTCCTGCTATAATATCCACAAGCAACTTTCCAGCCAATTATAGACAAATATGTAGCACTATCAGAGGAGGCTATTCAAGTACTGTATATCTAGCAACACTCCAATAGTTAACCCGCATTTGCTATAAAGAAATTGTAACAAAAAAGTATGGCAATTGAAGCTGACATCTGGATTCCATCAATTCGCCCAACAATTTGTTGTCATGTGAACATGACAGCAGAAGCAGAAGAAAATCTATCCTGAAGTGCATAAACCCCAACTTCCAGTATTGCACCTAGTACCTTGCAATACTGTGTGTTGGAGGACAGCAAAGATACATCTCCAGGAAGAATCTGTGTGCAAGCAAGTAATCTCAGATTACCATGCAGGAAAGGTTCACCTGGAATTACTTCAAGGGAAAAGAGCGTGCACACTGTGTGTTTTCAACGCTCAGGTGTCCAGGATAATATCTACTTCTGTGTTGCAGCAACACCTGCATCCAACCATAACTTGGAAATGATTGCACGCAGTAAACTTGGGGAAAAAAAATTGGTGACTCAGCATTCCAATCAGATTTACACGACAAAGTCTAAGGCAGAGGGGGGGGGGAAGCAGTACACTATGCAAAAAAACTCCTTGTACAATGTTGACCTAGCCAGGTATCAAAAGACTTGTGAAAAAAATACTGGACAAAATTGTCATCAACAATGGCACAGTATGTACAGATTGCACTCTGCTTCCAAAGCTCTCCAGAAGCCATGAGAAGTCAAGACCCCCCACTTTTCCCTTTCACTTAAATGTTGAATCTGCCACAAAATTCACCAATAGAACAATCAGTCAGTAGAATATTCTGCTGGGATGTGTACCTCTTGAATTCTTCAGGTCCTACAAGATTAGTAGCCCCAGCCACAGCTGATTTGAGCTTGCACTGGTAGCCTTCTTGCATCCCATGAACGCAACACCTATGTCTCCAATTTTATCAACATTGATGCCAAAGAGGAACCCATGTCCAGTGTGGGTTCATGGGACTTGAAATGACAGATCCATCTACTCTTGGGGTCTGTAAAGTATCAAAACCTTAGCAGGCTGAGCTTTTGAAATGCAATTGAGCACAAACATGTGTACACTGCAAACTGAAATTCAATTGAGATGATCCAAGAAACAGAAATGATCCCCAGGCTAGATTGAAATGTACCACTCTTTGGCGCCCTTTTCATTGACTATTAGTCTTGACTCCTGAATCTGTGGCATAAGTTGGGACTGTGGAAAACTCTAAAGAAAGGCAAGCCAAAATCTTTGAGCAGAAGAAACATGTGCACTACATACAGACTGCATCCGAGGACATATACCTTGGTCACTGATTGGTTTACACTAAAATACATACCCAGAAATGTACCACTCTTAGCTCTTAGTCTTCGCTCCTTTGATGTGCATTTCTTGAATGCCTTGTGATTTGGATGTAGAGTGCTCTGCTCACAAAAATAATCTCAAAACAGGTACATAGTTCAGGGCCAAGAAATCTCCAGATAAATAGATAGGATTCAAGTTTCTGAAGTTTCTGAAAGAAACTGTGAAATTAATAGAGCTATCTTCATATTGTTTCCATGATTTCTGCAACGAAGAAAGTCAGGGCCAGATAGATACACATGTGACAGATGTGAATATGATTTTCAAAGATGTACAGAGACGTGTACACAGGAATGCAGTATCATCTACCTCTTTTTGGACTTTGGTTGAGGTAAGATCAGTCAGATTTGCAGCGTTTTCCTGATCCTCCTGCACAATCCTCAAAGCTATTGATCCTGCAACTGGTGCAGCAGTGGTTTTGGCAGCAATCTTGAAGGCCTTCTTGGGTACCCTATGTTTCAAAGTGAAGCCAGAGATTTTAGGTCAGTTCATGTCCAACTATGTCCACGCAGTCTCTCCACACTGCTTGCTGGAAAGGCAGTGTCTGTGAGACATTGACAAGCAAACAGCAGCCCTGAGGTCATGATTTCTCTGAAGATCTTCTAGCAAATGGAATGAAAGAACCTTAATGCGAAGCAAATAAGAAAAGATGGAGCAAGTAAGAAAAAATATAGAGGAAAGTGTTTGAAGAGTAGAGATGATGCATGCATTGAATTTGTTTCCACTGTACATACTCTTCTGAAGTAGATATTCTGAGTTCTTCAACTGACGGCATCGACTCCTCTTTCTTGCTCGCAGCAACCAGCGTCCTGTTTAGCTCTGTGCGGAATTTGGACTCAGAACTTTTGCTTGTCGACACTCGATTGGACCTTGCGAATGGCACCATGATTCGCTTCCCGCTGCGGTTCTCCCCAGGCTTGGACGACGAAGTCTCTGCAGAATGAAGAGGTCCTTTGGCAGATGAAGGGGAAGAAGAAGCTAAGGGACGACCACCCCAACTCTTTTCACTTGACCGATGAAGACGGCAACGAAAGGAGCCCGCATGATTTGTAGGCGCACAAAGACAGGGAGCCATCTTGCCTGCAGAACCTGCAATTTGCCTCTTGAAGCGGGAAGGATTCGACTGGGCAGTGGAGATTGCACACCAGCGATAACAGTCGCAAGGAACTACTACGTAGGCTCAAACCCTCGGCAGATCTGGAACAAGCAAGCCTCATGAAGTTATCAGGATAATGCTTTGATACTTGCAACAGACTATGGTGATTACGGGCCGTTTCCAGTGACCTCTTGACATTTGCAGACCTTACCAAGGGAAGATGTCAGTACAACATTTATTAAAAGCGCGGGGCGCGCCGCGCAGGGTCTCGCGATCCACTTGTCCAGAGAATTATAAGTTGCAGCATCGGTCAGTGGATCATCCCTGTAATTGAGAATAATAATCTCGCGAACTCGTCTATTCATTCATAAGGATCATCATATGATGGGACACAGAAAAAAGTCATGTCGAGCTTTTGATAAAAGCAAACATTACAGCATTTTGTAAAACGAAGAATCAGAGAAGAAAAAAGGCATGATAGGATGATATGGCGCATATTTCACGACACATCATGATCCCGGCAACTGGAATTCCCTGTGCAATCAGCGAGGCGAGTGTCGTGGTTCAAGTCCACAAATACTTGATAGCACGACATACACATAAGTATTAAGGACATATAAGAATGTGAAGTAACCCCGGATAAGCGTTGAACGTCGTACACTAAGCATGGCACGTCCAGAAATGGATATCGGCGCATCATGAAAATTAGGCGTTGTTGATTGATATCACAGATACTCAAGAGCGGAAACGATAAGTTTGATCCATAAACAACCACGGGAAAAAGAGGAAATCCCATACAGAAACCAAAAGATGTTGAAGCACAGACTCAAGCACATCAAGCAGGGATCACAGAATTTCACGAAGAGATCAATGATTGACGGTATCATTCAACGAGAATAATAGGCGCTGAAATGGTTCCCCGACGTTTTCACGGGCCCAAATTGGACACACGCACGAGAGCAGAACTATTGAATATATCGTCGAAATGAATACAAGCACAATCATGAGAAATCGCAATTTAACACAGGGCTCCGTCCTATACAAAATTCGTGAATTGCAAAGAGAAAGATGATGCAGAAATATAGGTACCTGGGGTTCGCGTCATGCGCTCAGGGCTTCAAGCTTCTTCACTCCTGTTGTCGTCAGCACGGTACCACGTCTGATATCTCACAGAAGACAAAACTGTTGTTCCGATGTCTGACGTCGGTCGTTTACACGGTTCACACAAGCACAAGAAGTAACAAGCGTCGGCTGCTACTGTTGATGCTGCAAGCGAGAGAGAGAGAAAACTATTGGCATCCAGCCCCTGATTGATCAGTCTAACGCCAAGGAGAAGAAGCCTCCAGGAAGCGTGATATCGATTGACCTTTGTATGTGAAGTCACAGCGAAATCAACGTGAGTTACGCAACAAAAGAACATACCATTGCAACTACACCTGCAGATCAATGCGACAAACTGAAACCATGTGAATTCGCCGCCGCATCGAGAGAGAAAGCGAGAGAGAGAGAGCGCGCGTGATCGAAGGCGAGACGATAGAAGAGACACGAAAAGCTCAGAGAAAGCCGGAGGGAGAAGGGAAAGCGAGGGAAGGGGTATGTTCTTATAGGAAACCCGGCCCGTGATTGACGGCGCGGGACGGGACCGGGTACAGCCCGTGGGTGTGTCCCAGGTGCCAACGGAAGTATTGTTAGGGCCGAAATATCCAGGTCTCAAATCCACATCTCAAAATATCCACCGAGTCCCGGACCTACTAGTAGTACTAATTAGGCAAGCATTGAACGGTTACGTCTTGAAGAATCGGCGTCCCAAAATCCAGATCCCAAAAAACGGGATAACCCAAATTAAACCTGGGTATTATATTTTCAATTTTGTGATGTAGGCGAAGTTGCAATCATCCATTAGATGATTTAGCCAGATTTGGCGATAATAATATGAAAGGAAAAATTTAAAAACTAGCATCCTTCTATATTTTTGGCTACCTACTGGAACTCAGAGTAGAACCTGGCGATTTTTAAAACTTTCAAAGATTTTTTCGAAATTTGGCGATTAAGAAACTAGAAAACACTTAAGTTTCGGCAATTTGAAAAGAATCGCCATTTGGCGAATTTTACCCCCAAATCTAGATATTGGACGGTTACGATTGCGAAAAATTTGATGACCTGACGTGAGGAAGAACTCCATTGGACGGTTAAGATGTGAAATATCCAGGTCCCGATTCTAGATCTCAAAACTACTACATGACCCAAACGACGTGAGGAGCTACTACTCTATTTTGAGCTTTGACGGCTGAGACGCACCTATGGTGCATTGGGGATTGTGGTCCGTGAGATCTGATTCTAGGGTTTGGAGCTCACCACTAGCCTCCTCTTTTGCTTTGCAATTTTGGGTTTCTTAACCGTTTTTAGGGTTTGGAGCTCAAGCTCGCGAACAAGAGCTTCTTCGCTTTACAATTTTGGCCTTGTAACCGTTTTATTGTTTTTGTGAAACATCAGCCTTTATCCATCTGATTTTGCGATGCTAAACATAAATAGCTGAGAAAATTTGGAAGATTTGCAGTAATCAAAACATCATTTCTGTGCATACGTCTGTCTGTCGAAGGGCTTTCTGTCACTGTCTGGCCTCATGTTTGCCAGTTTCTGGATGCCGAGTACTCCTGTTTCATGGGGTTTTTACATGGTGGCTTTCTTGCTCCGTTTGAACTGATATCTCACACACCAGAGCATTACAAGTTCTGATCACTGTGACAGAAATCTGTCCTGTTCTAGAGCATTCTATGAGCTCATAATTGATGGAAGCTCAAATTGTAGACTTTGCTTTTTCTAATTTCAGAACACTTGCTTCTAATGTGAATATTCTCTCTCTCTGGAATGCAGTCAGTCAGTCAGTACAAAGGAAAGAAAAACAGTCTCCAACTTATTTGTGAATTGTCTTTTATTTGTCTGAAACAGAGGAAAAAAACAACATTACAGGAATGAAGGCACTTTCAAAAGCCTGAGATCCCAACAATGGAGCTATGATCCTTCTGATGCTGGCTCCAACAGGCTAGATTCAAATGCTAGTATTGAAGGTTGGTTGACTTCTGTTTATGATTGAGAGGGATTGTAGCAATCTATTCATTCCTCTAGACTGAAGCAGCAACACTGTATTTCTGATCACATTTTTGCACTTGTAACCTGTGCATTTTCTAAGCAAGTACATCAACCTCCTGCCCATTTAGCAAAGAGTGGTATTGCATGAAATGGATATATATACCGGCACACCCAGTGCCTTCTGTTTACAAGAAGGAAAAAAGCACTCGGATGTGGCAAACGATTCAGCTGCCATTTTTCCTAAGGCAAAAGAGTTTCTCCTTTTGTTGTGAACTAGGTGGAGCAAGCAAACCCTAAATGTGGTGTTTTCATGGATTCTAACAGCTTAACAAATGCTGGAACACTGTAAGCTAACAAAGATGCCTCCTACTTAAACAATTTTGCACCACAATACTGAGAGGTATTACTGCCTTTCAGTAGACACCTTGTGGTTTTAGGACGTTTCCAAGGATTGGGTTACTGCTGAAGCTGTTGTTTGCTGAGATTCCTTTCTCATGGTTACTTTGAGTGGCTGGTGCATCAGGGTGGTAAGCTGCGTCATGTACTCCCAAGGCTGCTCTTCCAGATGGATCCAAGTTATCAGCCCATGCTTTGTCCCAAGCTATGGCTGCTGCTGTACTGCATGCAATGCTTGGACCACCAGGCACTGTCATTCTTGCAGATTCCTGCTCACCAACAGAAGAGAAAAACAAAACAGCTACATCAGCCTTCCCAGATATTCTCACATCTTGAATATTGCATGCATCTTGAATATTATTGAATACAGTAAAACACAGTCTAAGAATTTTCTATCCAAAATTAGAAGAAGCCAATAAAAAGGCTCAACAAAGGTGTGTGACTCACTTGTGGGAAGTGTTTCTCAAAGATCATTCGGTAGAAATAAGCTTCCTTGGTGTTTGGTGTGTTATATGGGTACATGTGCTTAGCATGTTTCAGCATCCGGTCTGTTACCTGCACATTTTTTCCATTGACCCAGTTACAAATTTCTGTTAGCACAGATGACCAATTTAGATCATTTTCAGTGAAAGGCAATGTCAATGATTACCAAGGACAGGGTCCATCTTCCATAAAACCTCAAACTTTCTTTCTTTGAATTGGCTGTTGTCTGTTTCTGCTACATGAAGAATACATCAACAACAGGTCTAGATAGTCTGAATTCAAATACCCCTAGAATTTGATGGAAGAGGGGAGAGAGAGAGTGAGAGACAGCAATAACATTAGAGTGAGTTACCTGATGGGCTGCATGTGCCTTCAGACCATCAATCCAGCTGTAGCCAACTCCGTCACTGAATTGTTCTTTCTGCCTGTAAAGAATGTGCTGCCACCACCAATGTCACACCATTCTACTTGTCAGCACCAAAATTACTCCCTCATATGCACAAGACCTTCAACCAGATTTAGAGATGGACCCAACAAGTCCACACCGTGCTTCTTGATTCCAATGAGATCCATACTGGTTTGGGGTCTACACAATACTACTGAATCCACCTCTGTAAGTTCCTTTGGGTTCCAGGTTACTGAAATTGTTTGAACTAATAATCAGAAAATACATAGACTGTAGAGCTTACTAATGTCCATGAAACCAACCGAAATTGAAAAATCAGTGGGAAGGTCACACAGATATAGTTCTGATGCAGTGTGTGAAGGGGAAACGAAAAAGGCATCACAGAATCTCAAACCTTTGGCAGGTAGGGATTCTCTGGAGTGTCAAATGCTCTTCGCATAATCCACTTCTCAATTCGTCCCTCATCTTTTCTAATCTGCATCCAGTAGTCAAGCAAGTCAAGTGTTTGTAGCTGAGCAATAAGTTTCCATCAAAATGTTCAGCTTCTGAAAGCTGCTATAAAGCAGAGAAAACATGTTAATCATGGACAAGATTCACTTTTGCTCATGAATCTGAGTATAAACTTTGTACCATTTTCTCAGCAGGGTCGATAGCCATGGCAACAGTCATGAAGTCCTTGTCCAGAAATGGCACACGAGCTTCCAAACCCCATGCAGATGTTGATTTGTTAGCCCTTAAGCAGTCATACAAGTAGAGGGCTTTGATCTGCAAACACAAGAACTCCCATCAGTCACATACCTATGATACAAAATGTTTTCTGATTCTGTTGTCTGTACACATCCATCACTCTTGGCATGCATAGATTTTGCATGCTCGACAATCCTCAATGTTAGTTGGAAAGAACCAAAAACAAAACAAAGATTGACATTGAATACACTCTCACCAGCTTGCAAACCAGAAGTAGAGCATACTGCATGCAGGCTGTTAGCTGAAAATTGGGAAAAGGCTTTAAGGATGGATGGCCCAGGAATCTATCTACCTACCTTGCGTAGAGTCTCTTTGTGTAACTCTTCCTTGCTAGGTGCTTTGTGGAAGTAGAGATAACCACCAAAGATTTCATCAGAGCCTTCACCGGAGAGCACCATCTTCACACCCAGGGCCTTGATCTTTCGAGTCATCAAGAACATGGGTGTGCTTGCTCGGATGGTGGTTACATCGTATGTTTCTGTGTGGTATATAACATCAGAGATGGCATCCAATCCATCCTGCAAAAATTACCCAAAACAAGAAAAGAAACATGGTGGTGCAGTGTGTGAGATTCTGCCACAGCTGAAACTAGTATGCATCTAATCTAGAACATCTCTAAACTCTTAAGGCCTCAAGGTAGTGATAGATCATGTGTTCAACACTTCAGAGAGCTAAATAAAATGGGCAAATAAACCATATGTCCACAATGAATGACAATACTTAAACAATAATTATACCTGAACAGTGAATGTGAATTCATGGTGGTTTGTTTTCAGGTAATCTGCAACTTCCTTTGCAGCTCGTAGATCAGGTGATCCCTATAACCAAAGCAAAACACCCACCCAGATTTCAAGTCAAAATATTGCTCAAGTAATCAGATCACCAAGCTGAATAATTCCAACTTTCAGTGTACTCCATGATGACAATGAATTCTAATTCTTTGAAAAATCAATTTACAAAATCATTCATGCAAAATCCAAACATGCATCCTGTTATATACTACTACACCTGAGTAGGAATCATATTGAGAGCTTTTAGGTACTAATCAAGATCTATCATCACCTTGAGGCCAACAGAGAAAGTGTGAAGTTGGGCACCCCAGACATTGGCAGCTTCAGTGTCATTGAGATATCGTGATGCCACTGTAGCCACTAAAGAGGAATCCAAACCTCCAGACAAAAGCACTCCAAATGGCACATCAGTCATAAGCCTTTTGATAACTGCCTGCTAGGTCATGTCCGGCCACACCCATACAATAGATTTTCGTCAATATTGGATTTGAAAGCTCAAGTAAAAATGCCTTACAATAATGATTCCCCAATCAATCTTCAGGAAGTTTTTTTCCAGATTTTCTATCAGACTCTGTCCATGAATTTCAGAAACAATTTTTTGTTCTTGAAGCTTGTGACAAATTCTAAATAACATGGATGGAGACATACACAGATAGAGACAGACTCCAAAGCGTCAACAAGAAGAAAAAAACATGGGTGGAGATCAATCACCTTCTCGAAGGCAACACGGAGCACAGCTGGATCATATGGAGTGTAAGGGATGATGGACTCTGAGTACCAAGGTGGATTGAAATATCTACGAAGTCCTCCTGCATGCACCGAAGATGATCAAACAAAAATTCCAAGAAACCTCAACATTTGGCATGATCAGACATGGCCTAAGGGAATTGGGAATTTACTCTTGAAAATAGAAATTTAGAACAGTTTGCAACAAGAAGTCTTGATTTTCATTTAGGTTTCGTAACACAAAGTTCTTGTTTGCTGCTGACCTGATTTGCTGGAGTAGATGTGGCCTGGTGGGAAAATCTCAAAACGTTCACAATCGTCCTTCAACGCCTTCATCTCCGAAGCGAAGTACACAGCCCCTGCACCAAAAAAAAACAAGCAGATGACAAGATGTCAATCCATGTTGTTAATCAGATTCTTGACTAAAGTTCTCCTACTTCGATTTTACAACAGTAAGTCTTGCTGCCAAGGTTGAGATGAAATTGCAAGAAGGAAAGCTGATCGAGATGGTACCATCGTTTCCCCAACCCAAGTAGAGTGGTGTTATGCCAATTGGGTCACGAGCAGCGATGAAAGACTTGTCACGCAAGTCTACCAAAACAAAGGAGAACATCCCATCAAGCATGCCCACTACTTCCTCGCCAACATCCTCGTACTGCAGCAGCCCAGCCAATCATCATCATCATCACCCACCCAATTCCTTCCTTTCCACAACAAATTCAGGTCACATGCAGATCAATATTGATGTCATGACTCAAAGCAGAGCAGAATCTGGAACTAGTCTCAGAGAGGTAGTTGTATGCCAGGATAAATTCGTAAGAAAGAGATCTCTTGATCGTCAGATTGTGATTCAGGAAGAAGAATTGAACATTCATGTATGTGGCTAGCAGGAGCTTACCAGATGGGCAATGACTTCACAATCGCTGTGGGTATGGTAGTCGTGCTCCTTCATTGATTTCTTCAGAGCCTCGTGGTTGTAAATCTCTCCATTCACCTGTTACAGTAATGACAGTTTCAGAACAAGAATCCCCAAAATGCCCAAAACCCACAAAACCCAACATCATCGTCATCAGAGTCCAGACTGACTATTGTTGATCCATCGGATGATGATCTGTAGAAAACTAGTCTAGAGCCGGAATCATTGTGCACGATCAGCGGGGGTGGGAAGAAGTAAGTAGTCCTCACAGCAACGACGATGTTCTTGCTGCCATTATAGAGAGGTTGATCACCGGATGTGGGATCAATGATGGCTAGTCGTTCATGAGAGAGGTAGCAACCAGCTTCCTCGTCCACGAACAACCCACTCCAGTCAGGTCCTCGATGCCTCAGCCTGCAATACCACATACCATAGCAGCATCATCATCCACATCACAGTACAACTTTACTCATCACGACTGCTGCTACCCTCAGTCCACAGAAAACATGACCTTCATCGCCTTGATCGATCAGACTCTAGATACTAGTCTAGCTTCTTCCCCCTTGGAGCTAATACTCTAGAGTCTGAAAAGGAAATTAGGATGGGAGTGAGTGAACAGACAAACCTGCGAGAGAGCTCGAGAATACGAGCTCGCTTGGCAGGGGAGTAGTCATGAGAACCTAACACTGCCAAAATCCCACACATATTGAAGATGGCTTACTAGAGAGCTGGACTAAGCTGTTCAAAACCCTCACGAATTCCGCTGATGATTTCAAATTCACAACAAATGACACACACAAGCTCCCAAAACTACCACCTAGATTTGAACCAGAATGGAGATTGAACTCCGGGGATCAAAAACCCAAAGCAAGAAAGCAAAGAAACCAGATGATGAGATGATGGTAAATAGATAGATGGATAGATGGATCGATCTTGAGTAAGAAGGAAGCTCAGTGCGAGATGGAATGCATGAGAATGAAGGAATGAATGTTGTGTTCATGCAACAAAAGGGTGAGAGATTTGGTTTCTGGAGATGGGTAGTGTATAAATATTGCAACGAAATTGTGTAAGGAAGAGTGGGACCCGGGGACGACGATGACGACGAAGACGACAACGCGCGGACGACGACGATGACGACGAGGAGCACCCACCCCAACCACGCAGCCACCACCCCCGGGGAGCCTCCCAGCCTGCGCGCGGCCAATACGCCTCGGCGGCGGATTTGGGCTGTCCCCAAAGCAAGCTCCAAAGATAGCGGGAACTGGGATCGTTCCTCCGGAACAAACGCTTCTTCACGGAACACGCCACCAGTTTAGTTAGCTAGCGCCAACTTTAGCTTAGTTATTATTATTATTAAAAAAAAAGGCTAGCCCTTGTGCTCGGTCTGGGCAGCAACTAAAACCAATTTTTTTGCCTCCAACCATGCCTTGTAAAAGAGGGGTTCTTGTGCCCATTTTTATTTTTATTTTTTTTTGATGGCAATGCAAAGGGGAAGGGTAGGGGAAGAATGTTGCTTTGAACCCACCTATGAATTAATTACCTTCCAACCCCACCCATGAACGGCCCGTGAACCTTTGAACCACATATGAATCACCTTTCAACCCGCTATGAACGGGCCACCCATGAACCGCCCGTGAAGCTTTGAACCACCCATGAATACACATGGTTTTTGCAAATGGTGGGGGGTGGGGTGGGTAGGAATTTGGTGAATTCTGCTTAGACTCCCATCCCTTTTAGTGGAGCAAAGGGAGCAACAACATGTTAAAAAACCAAGGACTAACTAACTATGGTCATTAACAGAAATAATGATAAGTTCTATTGGAAACGCTATGGGAACATATGAGGGAAATAAAAAAAGGGGGGGAAGAAGAGGGGATATTATTAAATTGATAAACCTTCATCTCCTTTACCATTATTCTTTTTTTTTTCCTCACATTTTCAAAACCACAAAGCAACCAAGAACCCAAAAAGAATCTAAAAAATGGCTTTGTTATTAAAAAAACTAGACAAATTAAAAAAAGGGCTTCAAGTTCTTTATCTTAATCGCCTCTCCTATTAATTAGATGAGGTGCCTCCCAAGTTCAATTTGTTTTTTGCAACAAGTCAATCTGATTGGCCCATCACTCAAAAGAATGGAACTATGGAGGCTCCCCACGATAAAAGGTTCAATTTTGGAGTACAGACTTCCTCCCCTTTGGCCCACCTATATAGGTGAAAGGAGGACAACATTTGGCAAAGGATAGGGGGATAAAAGGGGACCATGTTGGGGAACATATTGAAAACCTGATGAGAACCCATTGGGAACTTAAAGGGAACACATTCAGAAAAATTGAAAAAAAATCCTAGTTTTTAGAATTACATATGAGTTCATTCTATGGAAGGTAGAAAATTATCACAAGCACTTAAGAAGTATTGTTTATGTGCAAGAGGGTTGGGAACTTATGATGCAATTGGTCTAACACATAATCCCAATTTATTCCCAAAAACATCAACATGAAGTATGCCACACATGATCCAAATGCAATCTTATTCATATGTTAAATACCTGAATTAAATTTGATGAAAAAATGTTTTGAAAAAAAAGGGTTTATTTTTTAGTGTAAAATTGATAAAATTGCTAAAATTTTGAAAATTTTCACCAAAGTTTTGAAACCACAAATTTGAATATATATATATATATATATGAACATGAACTATGTTGCAATGTCGCACCCCATATTTGAGTTGATTGAATTGAAGGTAATGTATCGTAGTGCATGTGTTTTTATATTCTATTTGGGAGAATACGACATTGAGGCTTCAAAAGAAGCTTCAAAAAGGCCAAATGTACCAAGCAACCTTCTTAAGAATTTATTTGAAGATGACTATTATGAATGAAAAAAGGTCTGTGATGGATGCAAGTGTCTACATTCATGGATGAAATTCATCCATGAAATTTTAATTAAGATCCATGAGATCTTTTTTTCAAGTATTTTTACACCAATTAGAGAGATCTAACTTGAATTCCAACGGAGTCAATGGATGTCATGTTTAACACCTTAATGAACAACCTTAAATATGCCTCATGTTTTGATTCAAATATCATTGAAAAAAACTTTTATTGTATTTTTTATGCATATCTTCGTTTAGTTAGATTTGAAAGTTTAAAAAATATATAGAAAAGAATCAAGTTATAATTTAATGTGGTTTTTTCCTCTTGTGAATTGTCTAATAGCATTGGGCATTTTTTTTTTGGTTGGTAGTCAATAGCTGAGCTTCACACAAATGGTAGCACTTGATTTAGGTATGTGAGTTAACCCTATAAGGCAAAGCTTGATGGAATATGCACCCCCTACCAATACCCTTAACTAGTACTCTGAATTTGGGGATTTTTTTCAGAAAACTAGGATTATTGTAACACAATATGACCTTATTATTTTTATTTTTTGCATTTTAGAAAAATTTTGCACCCAAAAATAAATAAAATAACATTATATTTGCCTATAGTAAATAATGCTGCAAATTTTTGTTCCCGGAGTCTGCCCGTTGCCCTAATGTTTTCACCTTGGCATTTCGAGACACGTTTTGGGTCCATCTTATACATGTTTGGGGCATGTTAGAGGTGCTAAGGGGGGTATGCCCGGGATGTTACATGCCCCTTGGTACTCGTAACAAGGGAGGTTACAAGTGCAAAACGTGACAAGGCGAAAAAAAATTGTTGCCCGTTGGGGCTCAATGTTAACATAGCTCCAATCCATAACAAGCTTCAAGGTAAGTAGTCGGATGAAAGTTTGGATCATGAACGGATCACATCATATTTCTTTCCACATCAGCAACTCATTGTTTTGTCTCCCTTTTCATCCTTTGGATAGTTATTCGTTTGCAATATTTACGTGTTCCAATTTAGGCTAACAATTGGGGTAAATTTTGGGGGTGCCTTTCTTTCTCTCGTACATATCCCATTTTAATGCTTGGTGAAAACGGAAAAAATAAATAAAAACGTATTGGGTATCATCATCCTTTGCATGTTCTTTGACTTAACCCCTTGGAAGGATGGATGAAATTTTTGGGCTATTTTTTCATCCATGTTTATTGGGTATCACCATCCTTTGCATGTTCTTTGACTAAACCCCTTGGAAGGATGGATGAAATTTTTGGGCTATTTTTTCATCCATGTTTTTTCCAACAAACTTTGCTTAGGTTATCTTAGGTGTTCCTATTTCTTCTCCAAAGAGCTCCAAAAAAATCATAGCGTTTTTACATTGGGTTTCCTTTAATTTTCAAAGTAATTCCAATGTTATTTAGGTACAGCTATTGTTATGGTTGTGGGTATAGGTAGAAAAGCACAAACAATTAGAGTGGTTGGGTTGGCTTGCCGAAGAAATAAAATAAACCGAAACAACAAAAAAGAAAAAAAAAAAAAAAAAAAAAAAAAAAAAAAAAAAAAAAAAAAAAAAAAGTGGTTTGTATGAAGTCGTCGTATATAAATCTATTATAATATTCATATTCATGTTTATCAAGAAGTTTGGATGAACTGTCAAGATAAGCATTAAGAGGTCAACAATTTAAACCACTAAGTTAAGGTTTTTTTTTTTTTTTTCAATTGTGCGAGAGTCTCTCGGAGACGAGACATGGGTGGTTCAGGCATCCCAGGGTGGGGGAAGGTGGGCAAGGCGGGGGG
>Ga0209208_10004312_pt1 | contig 20244 bp, 21 predicted proteins | sample S1TSphfallax_3_FD_187694 | JGI IMG/M metagenome (GOLD analysis project Ga0209208, IMG submission 187694) | Host-associated microbial communities from peat moss isolated from Minnesota, USA - S1T2_Fd - Sphagnum fallax MG (SPAdes) (version 2) | ecosystem: Host-associated > Plants > Peat moss >...
AAATTTCCCTAAGGAAATGTTTGGTCAACTACAAGTACTTACTTGTTGTATCCATTGATTGCTCATGGGCATGCCCATGCATTGACAAATAAAAAAAAGGTCAAAATAAAAACACCTCAAGTTTCATGGTAAAAAAAATTGGGTAGTCTTGATTGTTTTCCTAGTAGTGTCCAAAATTCAATTTTTGCACATTATAAATTTCATGACCTAAAATCAATGATCATTAAATAGTCAAGTTATGTTCACACCCACTAAAGCTAAAAAACCCAAATGGGTACATAATGTTGGATAACACATATAAGGATGGATTTTATGAAGTTTAGAACACATTTTGAGCCAATGGATTTTTAATATCGTGGTTTTGAAAATGTTTCTAATTTGTTTAGTTGATTTGAACTCACAATTCACACTCCCAATTAATAAGTTAGCCACAACTAAAACTTAAAACTTCAACCAAACTTTGGTTAAATACACCAAAGTCCCACTTAAAAAAGGAAAGGTTTTCCTTAGCAAAAATAAGAGGGGAAGAGGTTCATAATCACACTCTTCTTCCACTTAGCTTCATGTTCAATTTGCTTTGCAATTAAGTTTTGTGCACCAATTTACATAAGAGTCAACAAGTTGGTGTCTTCCAGAATATTTGTTTTAAAAAAAAAATTAACAAAAAAATTCTAATTATTTATTTTAAAATTAAAAAATTAAAAAATCCAAACTAATCTAGTGATTAAGGGCAAATGATTAGTATCTAAATGAAAGAATTAGGGAGTGGAAGAGGAATTAAAAAAAAAAAAATCAAATTGAGGTGGTGCCCAAGGTAAAAAGGGCCTAGAATTAATATGCTAAACTATGGAATTATGGAGAGGAAGAGAAAAAAAAAAAAAATAAAATCAAATTGACCTATTAAAAAGGGCCTAGAATTAGTATGCTAAACTACGGATTAGGGAGTGGAAGAAGAAGAAGAAAAATCAAATCAAATTGATTAAGGGAAAAGAGGGTCTAGGAATCTAGGAATTAGTATGCTAATTATGGGATTAGGGAGTGGAACAGCCAAAAAAAAAAAAAACCCCATTAAAACTGAGCCGGCGATTAAGGTAAAAGGGGCCTAGAAATAGTATGCCAAATTATGAACGGATTAAGAAGTGGAATTAAGGATTAGAGACCGAGATTAAGGAGTGGAACTAAAGATTAGATACTGAGATTGAGGAGTGGAAATAAGGATTAGAGACTGGGATTAAGGAGTGGAATTATAAAGATTAGAGACTGACATAAATGAGTGGAAGGAAGGATTAGAGACAGAGATTAGAAAGTAGATTAAGGAGTGGGATTAACGATTAGAGAGTGTGATTACGAATTGGATTAAGGAGTGGGATTAACGATTGGAGACTGGGATTAAGGAGTGGATTAAGGAGAGGGATTAACGATTAGAGACTGGGATTAAGAGAGTGGTTGCGTAGAAGGGGCAGGAACGACCGTGTTGCAGCGATCGAGAAGTGCACTCTTGCGGAGTAGCTGCGGCGCAAGAAAAACAAGATGCCGTTGCGGACGGATCGCAGCAGTGGAAGAAGCGAGCGATGGCGGCGGATTGAAGGCAACGATACAGGAGGAGAAGGAGGAGGAGGAGGAGGAGGAGGAGGAGGAATGAAGGAGAAGGAAGATTGGGAGTTGCAGAGAGGTGCCAGCTGCTGGGAGAAGTGTTGTTGCGTGGGACAGTGAAGGAACGAGATCGGGGAGGAGGGATCAGAAGACGAAGAAGAAGAAGAAGAAGAAGAAGCGGCAAGAAGGAGGAGTAGGACGAGGACGGGGACGAGGAGTATAGCCTGAAGGGGCTGAGGAAGGGAAAATTGGGGCACGACGGGGGCCGGGTTGGGAAAGGAGGATGGGACGACAGTACCCAGGGGAGTTACAGCCAGTGTTGGTGCTGGCGTGTTTGGGATCAGCTTCCTACGGAGCTTGGTGTCCAAGAAGCGGAGGAGACTGGCGGCGGCTGGTTATGACTTGGATATGAGCTACATCACAGATCGACTGCTGGCCATGTCTTTCCCGGCGCAGAATATGGAGTCCCTTGTTCGCAATCCCATGTGGCAAGTGCAGAAGGTGTTGGAGCTTCGCCATGAGTCGCACTACAAGGTGATCATCTTTGGCAACCCGATCTTCTCCTTTATTTCCGTGGTTGATGGTTGAATGTCCCCTAGGGTTTAAGCCTCTGCCGGTTTGTACAACAGTTTCAATGTGAGGTTTTTTTGTTTCTCTTGGAAACAAACATCTGTGATCTTTGAAACATGTGTGAATGGCAGAGACCGAGGGAAAATTGACCAAAGACAAAAGAAGGATTAGATAGGGACTCTGAGTATCATCTTCCATTGAGCTTCTAGGTCTTCTCTTTGTTGGCAGGTATACAATCTGTGTGCAGAAGCCACATATGATTCTGAGCTTTTTCATGGACGTGTGGAGCTTGTACCGTTTGATGATAATTATGTGCCACCCCTAGCTCTTATCAAGCTCTTCTGTGAAAGTGTGCATGACTGGCTTTCAAGCGATCCCAGGAATGTAGCTGTCATCCACTGCAGGGTGAGTTCCTCCTTTTGGAGGATTTGTGGAATTTGCCCCTAACATCACAGAATTGTGTATGCTTTTTTCACAATCATAGCTGCTGCATTGGAATGGCAGCTGCAGAATCTCTGATCCTATTGTTTCCTCACAATCATCTGTTCATTCTCATGAATGCTTCTGGTGGGCCTGACATGGGAGCAGGCAGGCAAAGGTCGCACGGGATTAATGGTGTGTGCCTACCTCGTCTACACAGGGATGCGTGCAGAAGATGCTCTTCAGCTCTATGCTGATCGCCGCACCTATAACAACCATGGGGTATGTGATTGATTTGTTTACCTGAGATTTTACATGCTATGGTATGAGTTTTTTCTAGTCTTTAGACTTCTATTGAACCAATGTTGATGTTTTGCATTCTTGCTTTGAATGTGGCACAGGTCACAATTGCAAGCCAACGGCGATATGTTGGATACTGGGGGAAATTGATGGCTTGTTCTTCTGGGCCTCAGATCGAGCTACCTGAGACAAGACACCGAGAGCTTCGGAGAATTCGATTGTATGATACGTTGTCTAATGACCATGTGAAATTTGTTATCTCAGAACTTAAAAAGGTAAAGGTAGAGAAACTCCAGGCAAGCTAAGTGATTGTCATGAAAAGTCAGGTTATTGGGATAGTGTATTTTTTTTTGGTGCATAGAGCATGATGGAAAGCTCCTATATGGGTTTCTGGGCGTTGGACAGAATAGCCTTTTGACAAGATGACTCCTTTTGCTAATGAATGGCAGATTCCAGGACAACTGTACTCACCTGCAACTGAAGTTGCACATGGGTTCTGCAAAGCACTTAAGAAGGGGTTTCACAGGACAATAAGCCCACGATATTTTCTTTCTTTCCTACCCCGTAAAGATGATGATGAGGAAAAGAAACCACGGTTGGTGGTGCAAATGGACACAGAGAAACCTGTATCATATATGAGACCATGCCTTGATTACCAGTTTGACCAACCTCTCATTGTAAGGCCTCATCTTCCTTCCTTTTTACATATACAAAGCCTAAACTCAGTCTGGGCAAATTGATTTGTATGGAAAGACTAATACTTCTGATCTCATTTCACAGGCCTTTCCCAAATGTTGAATGCAAGGTCCATAGTTTCTTATGAGCTTTGGTGTGACACATGTGTCTGTTGCTGTTGACAGTTGAAGCTCTTATTGACACACTGCAGGTCTCAGGCGACATAAGGGCAGTCTTCTATGACAAAAGTGGTGGGCACCTGTTTAATGTCTGTTTTAACACTTTTTTCATCTCCAACAGCATGCTACAGGTTAGTTGTTAATGTACTTGTAATCTATGACCCTTTTCTATTCTCCTGTTCTGTCTGGTGTCTGTATTTGCTTTGAGGCTGCTGTTGTAACCATGCAGCATTCATGTTGGCAGTTTAACCGGGGAGAATTGGACAAGCTGGGGCGACGAGGAAAGACTATTTGTGGGCCAGGATTTTGTTTGGAACTGCTTTTTGGACCTGTGGAGCCACAGGTCCCATTACCTCAAAGCAGGAACCTGGAGGATTCAGTTGACCTCCTATGAGCCTTCTGTGCTCACAGACCTTTACAAGAAGAAACATGCTTTAAGTCTCACTTCAGTAGTAAGAGATGTGAGCAATAATGCATATTTCTTTCCAGGGTGGTTATGAAGAATAGCCAGCCATGAATAAAGACAACTTCGGTGATGCTTCAAGTGATAATTGGCTCTGGAAGTGTAGTCAAGGTTTCATCATAACCTTGAAATCTTCTTTTCTGGTAGAACTTTGTGTTATGCAGAGGACATTTCATCCTCAACTTGGATGGACTGATTCCTGTTACGTAGTTGGACAATTTGGGCAACAGACAAGTCATGCTGAAATTGTTTCTAGGTCAATTGGTCACTTGTGGCCTTGTACAATTATATCTGATGAACTGTGTAAAGTGGCTGGTCCATGGTTAAATGCTTTGATTCTGTTCTCTCTATATGTGCATCAATGTGAGAGAGAATGCCTATATGCAAAGCATTCACAGAAGGACAAGCTTCTGTATGGAAAGTTTCTGATCATCCAAGAGAGGGGTTTGGAAATGGGTGAATACCTTCAATTTAAGACAAGTGTTTATGATTGTGTACTAGGGTTTGTATTCTATTGTAGTGAGTGTGTAGTAATGTCTCAAGAGATACTGAAGAATGAGGAAGCCATGTACCTCCAGATGATTAAACAGCCTTCAGAGTTGGAGGGGCTGTGGCAAGGCAGGCAGGAGACAGAAAGGTGGAAATTAGGGAATGTCTTCATTTTTGTAAGGTAATGAAATCCTTGGGCAGTAAGTGGCTGAATCACTTCAATGGATGATGTCTGGGTGAGTGCTGGATCTCTGTCACTGAGAATTATGCTGATGATAACAGTTCACCTGCGATTTCAGAAACTCTGTTAACTCTGTTAGAAGAAACCAGAAAGCATAGTGGGATTATCTTTGGTTGCTTCCAATCTGACAACTTCCATCTTTCTGTTACTCATGAGATGGAGACTATGCACTCAGCTTGGCTGCCAGAAAAGGAGTACCAGGCAACAAAAATGATTAATATCACTACTGGCCACGGCCCAAGTAGACAACAACTGAGCTTCCAATCAATGGAAAACTCAGCTTTGATCCTTTGCAGACCTGAAGTTGTATAGCTGGTGGAGGGTTAGGAGAACTGTGGAAGCCATAAACACACCATGCTCTGAAAAGGAAGTGCAGCAAACAAAACTGAATCTCATTGCTTGTTCCACATCTGTTTCTTTTGGCAGGATTTGAACTAACTGAAGGCAGTTGCAACCAGTAGCTGCACTACAAATTTTCTTTGCACCAACACAGGATCCAAATCCAAACAAAGGGTATGATGAAAGATATGTCATGTCAGTTGTCAATGAACAAATTTGGATAAATTAATAATGTACACAACAAATGGCAAATCCCTGTTTTGGATCGCAAACACCTTGATGTAAGAAATTTGTCAGTTACCTGTACTAGGAGGTTTTACTTCTAAAATTGACAAAGTCATGTGCCCGCAAAAGATGTCAATCTGCCAGCATCAAAACTGAACTGTCAATGATAGTACAGTGAAACTACTCCATGATTCCAAATACTGTAAACTAAAACTCAACTGAAATATGTTCTCAGTGATAACACACTTCAGTGAGTGAAGAAGAAATGTAAGGTATTTAGAACCATGGAATTGTGCTGAGAAACATGTGGCACCTGTTTTAGAACTCGAAATCCCCTTTCCAAGTGGAAGAATGCTTTCAGCTGGGACCAGCAGATCCCCTGTCCAGGACTTGTTTCCGACTGTGAGAAGAAAAGCCGGCCAGTGATAATCTGGTTTTACTTTGCTCAATTCTGTTCTCCCCTGCTGCCATCCAGAGATCAACCATGTCAGAATTCCGGGATTGAATACTTTTATAAGGAGATTAAAGCAATCAAAATTGTCACTACTGGTATGAGTAGCCTTGTGGGAAATGATAGCAGTTAAGAACTGATCTGAACCTGGTGGCACCCCATGTTCAGCCTGCTTAGCTTCCAGTAGTAGATTATAAGCAGGTTGGTGTTGGGAAGGTACAAAATCTCCAAACCTGGAAGATCATACCAAAAACCTCAGTACTTCACAAGGATCAATGCAATCTCAATGTTGACATCCACATCAGTACTTTCTTTCAACCTACTCATACCCACTTACTCAATGGAATACAGAATCTTCAATCCATAAACCATATGCAACTTCCTTGCTTAAGAGATAACACAAAGTCTTGGCACCTTCCGCATCTTATATCCCTCATGGTTCAAACACCCAAATAGGAATAACACCAGCAACATGATTGAGCTGCTGCCAACAAGCAGACAATTGACTATGTAGGTATGCCTCATCCAAAAGCCTGAACAAGTTGGCAGAGTGAATGAGAGAACTTTCGATAAACCTGCAGAGAAGGAAAAGACGCTCAGGAGCAGAGAAGAGGTTGGAAATGAGTTGCAGAAGATTGCTCATGTTGATGGTCTGATTCTTCAATCCCCGCATGCACTCTAGAAACCCTTTGTATTCCCCAACACTAAGATGTGCCTTCACCTGCACAACCAGCCCAAAATGGCAATCTTTACATGAAATGAGGAACACCAGATGAACAATTTGAACTTCCATTGGAGGGAGAAGTGAAAAGAAGGCAGACAGATATAATTTAGTTGCTGTGTTGAGTGACATGTAGTCCCACCTCCTTCAAGAAATCAACTGCATTTTTGTTTTTCCTTTCGTCCTTATGAATTGCATCACTTTCACCTACAGGCTTTGATGCACTCAATGCTTGAACTTGCTGCAGGCCTCCTTCGACAGCCCCTGTTCCACTGTCATTTGGGCTAGTGCTCGCACCATTGTCTACGTTATCATCATCTGATCTCAGACCCACTGGAGCACTTAGTGATGCTACAGCAGATTTAACAGTGCCTGGGTCACCTGCAGCTGTAAACATCCAGCTCAGAAATTTTGCACTTGGAACATAGTCATTGAGCAGAACTTGCTACCATCAGGAATAATTGTTTTACTGATTGAGATAGTCCCATTGTGCTAATAACCAAGGAGGTGTTTTTGGCAACCAACCTGATGAAGCAACCTCATTTTTCTTGTTGCAAAGTCCTGGTTCAAGATTTTTCTCTGAAAGGCCAACAGAGGCATTCATAGTTGTGATGCTGTCTGACACATGCACAATCCCTGGTGCACTACCCATTGCACGATTTGCAGCTGTGATTGCAAAAGACATGAGTGGCTGGCTGGCTTTTGCTTTCCGACTGGCTGCCAGCATTGTCGACAGCAATTCCTGAGGTGCAGTTGGCCCCACTAATCCTGGATAGTGGGGAGAAATTAATGGACCCTACAAAAACAAACACATGCACATAAAAGAAATGCCCCAAAGTCCAAACCTTAGGCTCAGACCAAACATTGTGAAAACTGACACTAGAAACATCCCAAAGCAATCAGCTTTTGTTCAAAAAATTCTTCAATGAAACAGATCCATGAGATTGAACAGCCCATTGAAAGAACAAATGCATTTCTCAGGGACTTACCAGAGGCATAGGTGTTTTCGATCGCTTGAAGCTCCCATCATTGCTCTTCACAATATCACCAGGACTAAAGCTTAATAGACCTGTCAGAAACATGCACACAAATGCCCCAATTCAAATGAGACCTGAAAAAGGTTGCACATCCTCCATGAAGTTTATCTTAAAATATGTGAGAGAAGCATGCACTCACCATGAGGAAGATCTGATTGGAAAAGACTTGTAGGTTCATTGCTGATTACACTGATGGGTCTCTTCTTCTCAACCTCAGCAGATGCTAATAGCTGTGAAGTAGCTCTTGAGGCATCTGCAAATGACATGACAGTCAGTTACAGAGATCTGCATAACATTCTGTATGTTACCAGCTTTGACTTTGGTTGTGAGATGGGTCAGGTGAATAACCTGAAATAGCTGGAAGGCTATTCAGAGGCTTTACTGGTCCAGCAGCACCAACTTTATCACGGAAGAATCTTGTCAGAGTAAATGCAGAGTCCCCAAATTTTGAGTAGCACTGCACAGAAGGAAAACATCTGTTTTGTCAGATGCAAAGAGATGGGAATTGATAAAACAGGATTTACTAACATATTGAGTCTGTTCAATGCACAACTGAACTCCTTGTACAAGAAATTACCTTTATATGGGGTCTGAGCCAAAGTGACATCTGACTTTGGGGTCCTGCCTGAGCAAACCTGCATTTTCAGCTTGCAGATTTAGCCTTCATCTCATGTTACATATTGAACCAAACATCTTGAACCAAACATGTGACATAATTACTTGTGTCCCCGGATAAATACATGTGCTAGTTACAAGAGAGAAAATCCATAATATCAGTTTGACAAGGCATTTCCACAGTACAAAACATGACTGTCGCACCTCTCATCACAGAGGATGATTGCACCATAGTCATGGCGATGACGAATAACACGCCCAACAGCCTGGTTCACAGCACGGGAGGCTTGCTGGACATACCATTCCTCCCCTGACAATGTCTGGAAAAATGCAAGTCAGACTACTGCTTGGAACTAGAAATTACAAGACGAACCCAGGCAGAGAAGCCCAAACTAACTAATTGGAAGGTGGGGATCTCAACAGCATGGGGACATTAGGGTTTAGGGTTTAAGGTTTATGGTTTAGGGCATTTTTTAAGGAAGTCAGGAGTGCAACAGTTTCAGTACCTTGGACTTAGTAGTTGATTGCCGCATTTGTTCATCCAGATACTCCCTCTTCAACCTCACCTATTTTGCACAAACCCACAGATTATGTCTGATATCATACTTACTATACTTGCCTCAGAAAAGGTCTCAAGACAGATACAATCAACCTCCCTTTGGCAATCATCCTACACTTCAATCCACAAAGCTGTGGACAAGCTCTTCTCTGATCAGCTCACACACAGAGGTGGAAGACAGAAAGACAAGCTCTTCTCTGATCAACTCACACACACATGCAGAAGATGGGAAGACAAGCTCTTTTTCTGATGAGCTCATCCAGAGATGCAGAAGATGGGAAGACAAGAAGCACCTTTGGGTCCATTTTCATGGCGAAGGGGATCCCTGTAACCACCACTGCTCGTCCTGCCCGATCGGCAAAGTCAAGGCCTTCACTCACCTACAGTGGTGTGAACACAGATCTCTTGCTTACAGTGTTCACACAGATGGCTAGATAAGTCAATAACTTTTGTGGATAGAAGAATCACCAGTTTGCAGACACAAGGTACCTTGACTGAAACACAAAAAGGAAGAAAGGCATTATTAGTCAACCAGTTTGCAGAAGTGTATACATACCTTGCCTCGACAAACAGCAAAAAAGACTGCTCCTGATGAAGCAGTATCATTTATCTTGGCACAGAAGTCCTGCACATGACTCTTGATTTTTTCAGAAAGACCCAAATTGAATTCAAGTGCCTTTTGCATCATTGAATCAGAGGTTCATATATTCCTTGAGAGCTCTTTACTGACAGGTTATCCATTTTGCAAGTAGTTGGAAAATACATCAACAGAATAGACATATTTTTATCCATTAACCTCATTGGCTTGGTTGAAGAGGGCTGACTCCCTTGGCTCCACGACAGGTTGCTTGTTCCTGCAAATCCTCTCCCATACTGTGCTTCCTTTTGCTGTAGCTGCAGACATCTGCATTTTACAAATTGCAAGTGATACATTTACAGATTGCATTCAAAGCAGATTACAGATGTGCATTTTGCAATTGCTCTTCATCAAATAGCACAAAGCCTATTATAAGGACTTATGAATCTTTCCCAATCAATAGATAAACCCCACAGAAAAACAACAGAAACAAAATCCATATCTATGAGCTGCTACAAGTGTGTGCAACAGTGAAAGTTACTCACTGGGATCTGCCATGCTTCAATGCATGAATTGAGAAGATAGTAAGATGGGAAGAACACAAGGAGACCATCTGGTACAATGCGTGCAAAATTCACTGCACCCACCCACAAGCCAGAATAGCATTACTGTTAGGTTTAAGCAAACAGTAAACTTCCTCTTATAGTCAACAAAACTACACAATACAACACCCAATTACTCCAAACTCAGTTGCTTTTCATGTTCAAATGTGGAAAAGCATTCTTCATCAGAGCTCTCTGAATGTGTTTCTTTTGTCACACACGTACCAATTGTATTGCCAAGCTCAAGCTTGTACTCAATGGAATCACGAGTTCGATATGAAGAATTGAGGGGTCGTCCAGAGGGGCCCATGGAGACAACACCCACCCAAATCTGGTTGGCATCAATGACGTGGGGATTCTCCAGCCGCACATCAAATGGTCTGTTTTTTTTCAACATAGAAAGTTAGTGCTGATGACCATAAGTCCTGTATATGGGTGTTCACCACAAAGCAGATGTATTTGCAGAAAGCTCAATCTCCTTGCTAAACCTACAATACCATAACAGCAGATTGTAACTCTTCCTGCTGAATTTTTTCCTTGAGGGAGAGTGACTGAACACCAATAAACCCTTCACCCTAAAACTTGCACTGCTAAGAGTGACACAATTGCATACAAAAAAAGGCATTATTGAGTAGTTGAATCCTCACAAATTCAATTCAAATGCAAATGAGTCCAGAGGGGATAATGTCCCAGATGTCAAAATAACTGATCGCACACCCAATTTAGCAAACTCTTCCATTGCAATGCCCGGGTTGAAACACCACCAGCTTAGAACACGTGCTGCCTTTCCCCCTACCCATCGCTGAAACATCAGCTTGAAAACATTTAACTAATATTTTGCTCCAAGTTTGCATGCCAGACAGACAACCAAATTTCACAACCTAAAAACCGGTGACCTCAATTGCACCGACAATTTATCTGTTTGTATGCTCTCCAATTGGAGTAAAGCTAGAAGGCACCTCTGTTTCTGATTAATATGGAAATATTAGTACCTTTTCGGGCACCCCTATCTCCATCTCTGCTGCCAGGCTCATGCACATGCACCTACAAAGGTAGACAAGGCTATGTCAGTTTCACTCTAGATAAAAAAGACAATATGAATGCCTCCTGCATCTGATATGCGTACAAGACTTTTTGGTGACAGTGTCAGTCAATGAATCCAGAAAGTTCAGATGGTCAACAGTTTCCCAGAGCTCACCTTGTAAGAGCCAGCATGTGACACATTGTTGTCCCGAAAAATGATGCGAAGTGCATCCCGAAGAGCTTGCAGCCTGTACATGGTTCCCCCACTGGGCCTCACCTTCCCACCCCCTGTTCTACCATTGGCTTCTGTTTTCAGAAAAAGCAACAAGATGAGTACTGGTGTTATTCCACTCTGCTGGAAAGACAAAACTCCTGCAATCCATTCCTTAAAAGCACAACTGTCATGAAACGTATTTATATCAATCTGCAAAGAAAAAGAAGGAGAAAACTAGAAAACCCCAAGAAGAAAGAGGAACACAAAAGCAAAAAGGCACAAAACGGAAAATCCCCCAAAAGAAAGGAGGAAGAAAGCAGAGACAAAAACAAAGAAGAATTTGAGAGCTGAAAACAGTAGAGGATCAAAGGACTCAACAACAGATTGGAAGCAACAAAACCGTTTCTAGACAAGGACCTAAAGCAACATAAGTATACCAAAAACAAGAGGGGTCACATTCAGCTTACCATCCTCCAAGAGGCCAGTTGCTTGATCAATCGTGTCAATGAGCATTGTGACTGTCTCGTACGTTATTTTGATGTCCGCAAGAAATTCATAAATATAAGATCCCGGCCTTGTGAAACCCAATTCACTAGAATTAATGGGTATTTCATTGATCCTTTTCTCAAGCTCTAGCAGAAGCGCTGCAGCTCCACCCATACATTTATCCCACCATCAAACCTACCCACCAGAACCCAAGCCTCCAGGACTTGACAAACATAAAATCACTCTAGTTACCAATGAAAGACCATCACCTAATGACAGGAAAAAACATGGAACTCCCTCATGAGTAACTATAAAACTTATGACCACACACCCAATCTACTACTATGGTTGCTTGGTTTCTCTTTTGCCAAGTTCTTCAGAAAAGAAAATAGTGAATGGGTGAAACAGACTTACCTTTGAGAACTGCAAAGTTATCAGGGTCCAAAGATGTATCAGCCCCATTGTCAGTGGCCTTTCGGGCAGAAGCAAGATCTACACACTGCTTTGCTTCACCAATGCAGGCAGTTAGATGTGCAGCAGGCAAATCAAATGATGCTGCTTCCGCACAGATGCCCTCCTGCAGAAACAAATAACGCATTACTGCCTTTGTTGAACTCTCTCTGTGAGACTGACTAGAGCAATGCTACCATTCTCCATTAGACCTTTAGACAAGTAGACTATACAACATGTGCAACTATGAAATATATTTGCAATCAAAGATGGTCTACAAAAGAAAGCACACTCGTACATCATTCAAGCTTAACAAGCTCCTTGGATAAATATTCTAATCAGCAGCTGTGGGAATGGTGAGGCAGCTTGCCAAATTGTGGGCTTCATCAAATATCAGGACAGTCCTAGACCAGGAGATGCCAGTGAGAGAGCGCCGATTCTCTTTCTCAATCAAATAATTGTATGGCACAAACAAAATGTCAGCTGTGTTGTGAAGCTCCCTTGAGAGAAAATATGGACACCTATGGGCAACAAAAATCAAATTCTCCATTTCAGACTTCTAATGGACAAGAGACACAGTTCACCAAGATCCAGCTTACTGACTCTTTGCACAGTGAGTTCACTCCAGTCTATCAGGCAGGTGAGGACCTTGTTGTACTAAATTGAACCAGAATTTTTTCTGAGAGAGTTAGTGTACATACGGTCCTTCACTTCTTCCAATGGTTACTAGATCTTCAATGTCAATTGGCTCCTTCCCAAGCTCTGGATGGCCCTTCACATAGTCTGCAACCCAAAACCCAAGATTTGGAAAATCCCACATTGCCAAACGACTTTTACATCCAGCCTTCTCTCCATTTCCCAAAGCTTGTACAAACACCATCCACAAAAAATAGACAACAAGAAGTCCTAATATTCACTAGCAACTGTAAACTGGATGGATAATGTGGTGATGTTGGAATGTCCCATACCAGCAACACGGTTGTAGTGATGACAATTTCGACCTTTAGTGAGAGAACGGCAAGCATGGTTTTGTACTCTTCCACGCATGCTTTGCACATCACTATGTATGCACATTTGCTCCCTTGAACCAAGAACCACCATTTTAGGCCTGGACAAAAAAATGTGGCATCTGAGGTAAGAAAGTGACAGTGAAGAAAGACTTTATCAACAGGAAGAGACTTTTCCCATTACAGCTCTTTATATGAAAGATTTTATTGGGCTTACACAGGACCATTGACACACCTGTAGATGGTAGCTTTCAGCTCTCGAATCACTTGCTGAAGCTGACTGTGTGTGCGGGATGCATATACAATCGTGGGTAACCTTTGAAGTGACTCATCCATGGGATCGGAGTCTGGTTTATTGAAGTCAGTTCTTGAGCTTCCAGCTCTTGCAGATAGTTGTGTAGGTTGCTGTGATCCAGACTGCAAAGAAGGAGGAGGTGCCAGGCTCTCACGCCATGCCAGCGTTGCACACAGCAAGCAAAGAGTTTTTCCAGTCCCAGTGGGACTTTCCAGCAGAGCATTACTCCCCTGGAGTCAGTAACAAAACACCCAGAAATCAAGAGTTGTGAAGAACCGAACTAAACCCACATATCAAAGAAGATAAGCAAACAAGATGAAAAACAAGCGAAGCATGACTTTTCGGACTAAAGCTTCAACATTCAGTAATGATATGGCATACAGTTTGGGAAGAAAAGAAGAGACCACAGCAAGGACTCACAACTGTAATAGTAATTTGGAGCCCAAAATTGAGAGATTCACAGCAGCAGAGAGAATTACAGACAAGAAAGCAAATGTCTGTTCAAGATTTAACAATTTAGGCTTAAGAGGAACAACAAAGATGATCAAGCTTAATTTAGAAACAGGAAAGTGGAAGAAAAGTACCAACCGGAGAGTTAAGAGTTAAAAGGCATGAAGACAATCAAGATTAATTTAGAAACAGGAAAGTGGAAGAAAAGTACCGACTGGAGAGTTAGGGTTAAGAGGCACAAAGACAATCAAACTTAATTTAGAAACACGAAAGCGGAAGAAAAGTGGCAACCAGACAGTTAGGGTTAAGAGGCGTGAAGATGATCAAGCTTCTTTAGAAACAGGAAAGCAAAGAACAGTGCCAACCAGAGAGTTAGGGTTAAGAGGCATGAAGCCAATCCAGCTTGCTTTGAAACAAGAAAGTGAAAAAAGTGCCAACCACAGAATTAGGGTTAAGAGGCATGAAGGCAATCAAGCTCGATTTGAAACAGGAAAGCAAAGAAAAATGGCAACCAGAGAGTTAGGGTTAAGAGGTTCGAAACAGAGAGACAGGATTAGGCGATTTGAAACAGGAAAGCCGAAGAAAAGTGCCTACCAGATTGAGAAAGAAAGACAAAGCAGCTTGAGATCTGGATTTCAGAGGTTAGTAGAAGAGATTTTTGTCACCTTCTGAAGTGCAGATATGACGCGCTCCATGTACACAAGTTGGCAATCATATGCATTGTAAGGAAACTCAACCGCAATGCCTCCAATTCTATAAGTTGGCATTGCTCTCTCCTGTATCCAGAAACAATTGTAACCCTAAAATGCCCTTAATCTCTCTGATCAGCTTCAGTATTGCCCTATTTGGATTTCTTAGAATGCATTCCGAAATCAAACTCTTGCAAAAGATTCTTCACATACAAAACCCAAATACAGAATCCATTTCAAAATCAAAACCCTCACAAACATTCTCCCACTATTGCCACCATAAAAACTCTTTCCCAAATCATTTTTTGTTGCAAAACTGAATGCAACGGAAATAAAATGATATCATGATATGAGCGAAAATCGAAAATGAGAATCCACAAATTCCACAATCCGCGAACCCAAGGTCTATCTTTCTCTCTTTCTCTCTGTATGCAATCTCAATTCGCTCTTGAAAATTAGGGGTTTCGAGTCAACAGACATCTATACCACCCAAAGCTTTCCCTTCCGCCTTCGAGAATTCAGAGCTAATCCAAATTGTTTGTGCAGAAACAAACATAAATGCCGCCAGGTCTCATCACCAGCTCCTTAGGGAAAGGAAATGTGAGCTGCAAGGAGATTTGCCACATTAACTACACCATTGAAGAAAGACTCTCTTTTGCTTCAATCGAGATTGTTGTTCAACTAGTAGCTCCATCTCCTTTTTTCTCTTGATGCAAAAGGGATGACGACAACGACGACGATGACTAGTTCCTGTGCAAGCAACAGCAGGGAAGCAAGTGCATTGGGAAACGGGAAGAAGTTCGCAAACTGCAGTGCAATGCACCAGAGCGTTGCAACAAAGCTTGTCTTCTTCTTCCTTTTAGGGTTTTAGAGGGGACTTGTTTAGGGTTTAGGGGAGGGGGGAAACTGACACCTTCTTTGTTTAGGGTTTAAGGGTTAGAATTAGAACTGAAGCCATCTTTGTTTAGGGTTTAAGGGTTTAGAATGAGAACTGAAGCCATCTTTGTTTAGGGTTTAAGGGTTAGAATGAGAACTGAAGCCATCTTTGTTTAGGGTTTAAGGGTTAGAATGAGAACTGAAGCCATCTTTGTTTAGGGTTTAAGGGTTAGAATGAGAACTGAAGCCATCTTTGTTTAGGGTTTTGGGGGGGGGGGGGGGGGGGGGGGACCCATAGCTAGGTAACCCTCAAACCCTAACACAAAATTTAAGTACCTATCCCTATTTTAAGGGTTTAGGATCCATTTAATCCTAAACCTTTAATATTAACAAAATGATAAAAATAACTAGAGTTTGTAGTCTAATATGTAAAAATAAGTGAATATTTGAAAATATCAGCAACTAAATTAATGTTTTTTAGAAAAATTCAAAACTACACTACAAAGTACATTAGAGCCCATAAAGATTTCAATTGCTTAAATTTTTTTTGAATAATAATATATTTATATATTTATTTCCAAAAAAAGTATCAACATCCAATCTTTTTTTCTTTTTTTTCCAAATAATAAAATATGAACCCTATCTTTGGTTGCACATATTTAATTCATTTGAAAGCCCTAGGGTGGGGACGTTCCCAAAACAAGGGGTCCTAGGAGGAAACAATAGTTGAATTTAGCACCAACTTTTGTATAAGTCCCCTTGAATAGGGAACATGAGGTGAGAACGTCTTTCACTTGAAGGCCCTTAACGATTGTAAAGCACAAGGTGGGCCTTATTGTAAATGCAAACAAAAATATCATATTACCTTTTTAGGTTTGGCAATTGGACGTTGAATAAATAATTTAACTTTTGAAATTTGCATTTGATAATAAAAATAATAATCTATGAATTTCTCGCAATAAATATAGGTAATTTCTTTAGTAGGTTTTTTGGACTTTGAACCTCTATTGTAATGGGACTTTTTACAACACTATTTATTTTTATTTATTTATTTATTTGTATTTACAAAAAATGGGGGAACATTATTCAACTAATAGTATAGCAAAATGTTGTCAATTTTTGGATACCTTTGCCAAAATGGTGGATTAGACTAAAGCAAAAAAGCTCTTGAGCTCCACACCTTCCTAATCACATTATTGTAAGAAAAAAAAATAAAATCCCCTCAATTCATTCCAAGTGTGGAGTTTGGAGTCCGGCCCATCAAAAAAACATTTTAACATTTTAAAAAAAATCAATAAGTCAAAAAATTCCCCACACATTGAAAGTCCTTATACCCATTTTGTCATGATAATAATGATTTTTGTTCCCATGATTACCTAGCCTTGCCTTTTTGGATTGATTATGTTATTCCCATGCCAATCATGCAAACCTTTTGTTGTGTAATGTGAACCTATTGTTGAATTTTGAAATATCAAGTTCAAATATTTGTTTGTTTTTTTTCCATCTAATAATGACCTTTGCATGAACATTTTGTTTTGCAAAATGAAATAACAAAAAAATGTTATGTGTGTCAAAAAATTTCCACCCAAAATTTTGGTAACGAAAATCATGTGAAATTCATTCATCATAAATTTGTAGTAATTGCAAATGAATGTTATGCATTTAAAATTTGAATATAAAACATGTATAGGTAGGATGAAACATTTTCATGTCAATGTTAATTTTAAGCATATTGGCAAAAGGCCTCACCATATTAGCTTGCATTAATTATTATGCCAAGCGGTGCATTCCATTATGCTAGGATTACCTTTCATTTATGTTAACTCTATAAGTATTAATTTATAGTTATTTTATTAAATGGGTATTAACATGTAATAAGTACATATTTCACCTTTTAAAAAGGTTAAATTAAAATATGTAATTACTTTTTATTTAGACATTATCATATATTAAATAATATTTGACCTTTGTATGTGTTAATTAAGATCTAAATAAATAATTCTTAACTAATTCTTAAATCATTTAAAATTAAATCTTAGTTAATTCAGAATTCATTTGTAATTAAAAAGCCTTTTAGAAAATTACCCTAATCAATGGGCATACGGAAACCTTCATGGAAACCTTTTTAAGTTGATTCCCCAAAGGGGTATAAATAAAGGTAGGACCCCATTACTTTCATTATATTCAACATTAGTTTAAAGTATGATCAAATTTCATAGCCTCATTTTGTTCCTTTGTGTTTAAGTTTTTATGTTTTATCACAATAAATGTTTATTTGCACATTTGTTTGCGCATTTTATGTTTTTGTCTTTAGTCTCTTGTGGTTTTGTTTTGTTTTCTATGTTATATGTCTAGATTTAAACTTAGATTTATTTTTTCATCATTTGTCTTCATAGTTCTCATGCTTGTGACAATAAGTGTGAAAATTTGAATTAATCACCTTTACATTAAGAAACTAAACCTTTAATCAATACAACATTTTTTTCAACAAATGATATTTTTTGTAATTACATCATTATGAATTCTTTTCTCTATCTTACTTGTGTGGCCTAACTTTGTTTAGCCTACTTACCTTAGGTTATTTTTACTATTATAGGTTAATTAACCTTAAACTAATTTAGGTTATTATATGTTAATTTTGATTATTTCAAGTTATTCCATTTTAGGTTTTTGATTATTATAAGTTATTCTACTTTAGGTTATTGCATACTATTTTATTTTAAGTTATTATAACATTGGTTATTTTTGGTTATTTTATTCTAGGTTATTTTCAGCTATTTTAAGTTATTAATTTGTTTTTACCCTAATTTATTTCAGGTTATTATTGTTTTTTTTAATTTCCATTTTACCTTGGGTGATTGTAAATTATTTTATTGTAAATTATTCTATGTTATCCCACCTTAAGTTAATTTCGACTAATATATTTTATACTATTTTTGATAATGGTATTTTAATTTTTTTTGGTTATTTTAAATTATCCCAACTTTAAGTTATTATTAATTATTCTATGCCATTTTACTTTACATTATTTTATTATTATTCAACCTTCTACTACTTTAAGTTATTTAATTTTATGTTATTGTAATTTATTCAATGTTATTTCATCCTAGGTTATTATGGGTTATTTTAGGGAGTTATATTATTCCATCATGGTTTATTATATGTTATTTTAAAATTTAAATGTTATAATTTTTTTAAGGTGATGTTACCCTAAATGATTAAATGTGGTAAATTATTTTAACCTATTCTAACCTATTTTATTCTAAGTTATCAATAGCACTTATATTCAAATTTTTTTCACCGTAAGTTATTTAACACAATTTTATGTAATTTTACCCTAACTTATTAGTAGCCCAAGACAATCTATAATAACTTAAAATAGTTTAAAATATAATAGCTTAAAGTAACTTATGTTAACATATAATAACCTAATGATAATTAGGTTATAATATGTTATAATACCTGGACTAGTTACCCAACCAAATCAATATGATTGATTTAATCAAGCTCTTTGTCATCTTGTATGATTTATTTGATTAAACCATAGTCATTTTGACAAACCTTTTAAAAGATTTCGCTTTTGACTAAATGTATGACATCACATTTGGTAAAAATTGTCACCTTATTCAAAATAAGCAACCAAAAAACCACACGTTTTTTCATGCCCCATGTTTTTAATAAAGTGGATATATTCTTTGGTTAATGCAGACATTTTGGTCAAATTGAACCTTTGAAAATGCTATGATTTTTCGTAATGAGTCCAAAATGAAACATTGTTTCCTTTTTTTTCCTTAACACACACACACACACACACATGTTATTTTATTTTGCTTTATGTTAAAAATTTCTCCCTCTAAATCTTCATTTCAAATTTGGGATTCAAAATGTGGGTTTCTAGAGGTTGTGTTGGACATCATGTATTATGGTTGATAAAACGTTCAGAAGAATGGTTGAAAGCATGTAGAATTTTTGTTGGCAATGAAAGGAAATATATATGTCTTAATTACGTGTTTTGTAATTATTTAGTTATTTAGAAGAAAACAATAATGACAATAATTTTTTTGATAACCATAAATTATTATTTAGAGATTTTCTTGCCTTTAGGTAAAAATAAAGGAAAAAAAAAAACAATGTGAGTTGATTGTTATTAGATCATACAAAAAGATGCTTAAAATCATTATTGATTTGCTTTAAAAGAATGAAAGAGATGATGGGAGCTTGTTGTTATTGGATGTGTATACAGATGATTATAATTGTTCCTTAAATTGTTTTTGAAAATGTGAAACAAACAATGAGAGTTAGTTGTAGTTGGATTAAACAAATGGACAATTGATATTATTTTTTGATTCATTTTGAAAGAGCGAGAAAAATAATGGATGGAATAAACCTATTGTTAATTTTTGTCGATGGATGATTTAAATAAATCCTTTCATGATTTGCTTTGAAAGATCAATAAAAACAATGAAAGCTCGGTGTCATTGGATCATGCCAAATTAATAACTGAAGAATTGAAATTGCACTTGATTTGGTTTGAAAAAATGAGGTAGATGTTAATAAGAGTTTGTTGACATTAAAATGGTGCAAATGGAGAATTGGAATCATTATTTCCATATATATGCTTTGAAAAAATGTGAAAAATGATGGGATCAAGCTATTGTTGGATCACATAAATTCATGATCGAAATAAAAATTATTCCT
>Ga0209208_10004313_pt1 | contig 20241 bp, 17 predicted proteins | sample S1TSphfallax_3_FD_187694 | JGI IMG/M metagenome (GOLD analysis project Ga0209208, IMG submission 187694) | Host-associated microbial communities from peat moss isolated from Minnesota, USA - S1T2_Fd - Sphagnum fallax MG (SPAdes) (version 2) | ecosystem: Host-associated > Plants > Peat moss >...
TATTGAATTTCTGTTTGTGTAAAGGGGGTGAAACCTATCGTAATGGGAACTACGAGAGAAAGGTAATTTCTATTGTTGCAGAATTGTTGTGTTCGTTTCTGCTGCAATTGGGTGGGTCTATTTCTTGTCAAACTTCTTGGATTCAATAGTGCACAAACTATATAGACGGGTCAAATATGTAAATTCAGCTGATTATGGCTTGGGGATGTTTGGGGTTGAATCATTATTGGTAGAAAGGATAGTATGTAACTTTGGGTTTGTTGTTGTATCAACATAAACCAATCCAAGGCAATGATAACTCTTGAGAGAAAACTTGGAGAGATCTGATCCTTCAATTGTGCCATAGAATCAACCATGTTAGTTTACATTTGGAATACTGCACGTAGTTTTGTTTTGAGCCTAGTGATTTTTTTGGAGAATACATCAGCTACATTTATACTTGAGACAGTGATACTGTGTTGTTACTACTGTTCTTTTTCGTTGCACCCCTTTAAAGGACCTCGTGCACAACCTCCCTTCACCAAGGTGGAGTGGAAATTCCACATGGCAAGGTTCCCAAATAACAGCTTGAAGAAATTTTTTTGACGTCATTAGGGCTCCAAAATTGGGAGACAACAATCACTCAATTTTGTAACTAGTTTCACTATTTTATTCAAGTTTTTTCCAATGTTGGGTGGGTAACAAAATCTAAAGGCTTGTCATAAGGTTTTGCCTAACTTCCTTTCATTGTGAGGAGGATAGTTTGTTGTCCATCCTAGAAGTTGGTTGTGCACCCAAGTTAAAGGTTGTGACAAGTTCTTACCCTGAAAATCAAAGGTTATCACCTCTTGTGAAAATTGCATAACTAAAAGATTGGGTAATTTTTTGGCATGAAAGAAACAACACCCTAAGAACTAACTAGGTTAATACCCATCCCCACCTTAAACCTAAAATAGGTTAAAATGTTGACATTTAGGTGTGATTATCAAACCTAGGGTTTAGGGTGGGTAGGGCCCAGTGTCTAGGTTGAAAGTAATTAGTGTTATTCTTTTGATGTAAGGTGTTTTGTGAAAAATGATATTTCCATTGGAACAAAATAACAAAAAGTCACAACTAGGCTCCATTTCATTATTATTTTCCATGTTTCATCTTAATATTCTTGTTGAGAATTATTTTGTTGTAATTTGCTTAGTTTGTTCTTGTATTTTTTGCTTTGCATTTTATTTTTTTCTCAATGCGCTTTTGTTTGTTCTTTGGTGTTCACTTGTGGTGTTTAGTGTTTTTCTTTCAATTGCTTTTCACTATAGGTACGACATTGTTTCAAAAACCAATTTGGTCAATAATATGCAATTGATTCTTGTTGTAAATGTACATTGATCAATTTAAAAAAGTTTCTTAAAACACCATGTTTGACAACAATATACTATTTTTAAAATTTATTTTATGTTTGTTAAATAATAAAAACAACATTTAACCCAACTACATCTTTAAATAAATGAGCATTTTAAAATTTTAAAACATCATAATCATCAACTTTGTCATAACATAATGTACTATATATGTATCATTTAATTTAAATTTCATGACTTTAAAACAAATTGAAAGCTTTGATGAAAAATATTGTTCATTATATGGTTGTAAATGTTTTTGTATGTGTAGAATTTCATGAAAAAGTTCTCTTTAAAATTAAAATTTCTTAATCCTTTTGTTGTATTGCAATGTTGTGACAAACTTTTGTAATTTAAAAATGTTTTCAAATTGATAATTGAATTGTTAATATCTTGACTAATTTCATAACAAAAGAAGAGCTTTAAATGTTATTCATCTTTAATTGCACATTTTCATTACAAAATCTACTCCAAGTGTTTAGAGAGGCACTTCAAAAATGTGTTGCAATGAAAACTATCAAACTATGACTCCTTTGTGTTTACAACATATCATGTAAATATTGTCATGCTCTCTTATGCTATGACTTGCATTATGCTCAAGGTATACATCCATTCTACTACTTTGTGCTTTCACTTTGCAATGTAATGTTCACCTAATTCTTGGGCTCACTTGTATTGACACCTAAAATGTAAATGTTGTACCAATTGGAGCTTTGTCATTGCAATTTTGTGTCTTTTAGACTGTCACAATGGAAACGAGACCCCAAGTTGAGACACACAATTTGCCAAATAGATAAAATCAAATGTGCATTCACAAATTCAAAAGTGAAAGCAAAGTTATTTTGTTGGTAGTTCAAGTACATGCCAAATTTTCACTAATCAAATTTGCAATCCACAAAACTTGATTTTCCAAAAAGAAAACTTTGATGACCTCTTGCTACCTCTCCTTTCTACTTGGTAAATTTACTTGTCCATGCCTCCTTATGCTTTACAAAGTTTCACCAAGATGTTACATAATTTTTTTGTAAAGAGTTCTAAAAAATCAAATTAAGATGCATTCTTCATTAATTTAGTTCATAAACCTAGCCATCATTCAAAATCAATTATCCAAGAGTACTTCCCTCAATAGACTAATATTGTATTACCTTGGCGACTTCCGTAGTAACCTATGGAATAATTAAATGTGTTTTTAAAATTTTAATTCAAGAGCTTAATTTTGATTTTGAAAAAATTGACAAATAAAAAATTAAAAAAAATAAAACTACCCACACAATACCAAAAGTTTCTTGTTCTCACGAACTTGTACTATATTTGAAAGGGCTAGGGTTCGAATTCGACTTTATATTTGAATTATTTGGCATAATAATCTAATTTTTTTAGAAAATTTGAAAAAAATTAAAAATAATTTATTTTGTGCTGAAGCCACCAAGGTACTAGAGTTAATTAATTAATTAATTAAGAGACATGATATGCATCCTTTCTTGATGTGCCTTTCTTTCTTTCTTTCTTTCTTGATGTGAAATTTGACATCAAGAAAGCAAGCAAGGCAGAACGAACGGGCAAAAAAGCAGACTGGAAACGGAATTAGCGCTCCTTAATCTCAATTAACGGCCACGTGGTTAACTTAGTGCTCCAGTCTTGGCATCGTCTTCTTCCCCCGCCCATGCACCAACGTCTCAACAACACACACACCTGCGCCCGCCCACTCACCCCACACGACTCAAGACTCGCTCCAGCGCTGCATGAAAATAATTTTAGCACTTCTTCTTCTGTTCACGATTCATACATGTAGCGACGTCTGTCTGCAGATCAATCCAGTATCAAACTGAATTTTTGTTTTCTTCATTCAAGATCTCTAAGTAATTAAATTTGGTAGGCGCTGTTTGATCCCAGCTCAATTATTATAATTAATCTGGGACCAGTTTGTTGCGATGTCGCCATGGAAGCTTTGTAGTTCCATGATCCGTGAGGCTCAGCGGTGCTCGTGTGGCAGGACATTCTTCTGTGGTGCGGCCGCATTTCCAGGAGAGCTACGAGCTAGTAAATGTGGAGACTTGGCTCGACGATTGTTCCTATTTTGTGTCGTCATTTGTAACTACTGTTGTGTATCATCGGGCGTGGTTGATGCAAGATCACTCATGCAGGCAGCGTCATCAGCTAGACGTAGTCAATATAATAATGCCGATAGTACTCTGCCACGCAGCAGCAGCAGCAGCAGCAGCAACAGCTTGTTCCGCGAGACCGTCGCGTCGGTGCAGGGAGGCGGAGGAGCAGTTAGCTTCATGCAGAACTATGAGACGACGGCCGACGCGAACCATTACCGGTTGTTGGACGGTGGGCAACTCGTGCAGTTGGTTCTTGATACTGAAGGCGGTAGGTCTAGTACTTTTTCTCCTTCTCTGTCTCTAGACTTTCTTTCCGCCTCTCTCTCCTGTCTCCTCGATCATTTCCTCCGCGATTCATGAGTTCACTAAAGGCATGATCTCGATTCTTTGAAGTTTCTGAGCGGAACCTAGGGACTTCCTCAACAGACGAAATCAGCAACTCGAATACTACGCTAATTGTACATTCGTGCTCGATAAACATGGGCCATGGCTCTAGAGCTCATCGGGGATCAGAACTGGGTCACCACGTTGGAGCCAAATCCTCACCACCCCTGTAAACCCTTGTAAAAACTCTCCTGGTCTGTGTCCTTAAGAGAAAAGACTCTTGCATCAGGATGAACATTATGTACCGAACACTTGAACTAATTGGCAAGAAAATGTTCAAGACCAGATCTCTCATGTTCACACCAAATCTCTAGTACCTCATGGGACTCGGAGAATTTCAAATCCCTTGTTAAGCTCTTCGGGTCTGTGCCCCTGAGAGGCACGAGACTCTTGCATCAGGATTCATTATGCACGGAAGTGCACTTAGAATTCAAGGTAGGAAAATGTTCAAGGCCAGATCTCTGATGTTCACACCAAATCTCTAGAACCTCGTGGGACTTGGATAATTTCAAAGCCCTTGTAAAGCTCTCCGGGTCTGTGTCCCTGAGAGGAACAAGACTCTTGCATCAGGATTCATTATGCACCAAAGTGCACTTAGAATTGAAGGTAGGAAAATGTTCAAGTCCAGATGTCTAACGTTCACACCAAATCTCTAGTTCCTCATGTGACTCGGAGAATTTCAAAACCCTTGTAAAGCTCTCCTGGTCTGTGTCCTTCAGAGACAAGGCTCTTGCATCAGGATTCATTGCATGCCAATGTGCACTAATTGGCAAGAAAATCTTCTAATGTTCATACCAAATCTGTAGTACCTCACTGGATTTGGAGGATTTCAAAACCCTAGTAAAGCTCTCCTCTAGTCTCTGTCCTTGAGAGACAAGACTCTTGCATCACCTGTGATTCATTATGCAAGGAAGTGCACTATTTGGCAAGAACATGTTCAAGACCAGATCTCTAACATACCAATTCTCTAGTACCTTAATGTGGGACTCAGAGAATTTCCTATGCTCACCATGATGCACGAGTACCAGATTGCTTCATTATTGATGAATGGGGTCTGTGATTTTGAAGCTTAAATTGATGGTTGGTTTTTGGTGTACTGGGGGGGGTTTGAATATAGCTTCTGGATTTGCTTCAAAGAACAAGTACTTGTTTGGGTTCATCGAACTACAGATCAAGCTTGTCCCTGGCAATTCAGCTGGTACTGTAACTGCTTATTATGTAAGCATCCAAACCCCACCCCTATGACTCCTGGCACGTGGTAATTTTGCAACCAAAACCATATAAAACTCCAGGCTAATTCAATTCAAGTAATTTTCATAGCAAGATTGATAAACTACACATTTAAACTGCACCTGAAGGGTGCAGACTTTGGTAGTATATATTATAGGGTTTGATGTAAGTGCCTATATAATTTGCAGACTCAAATTCGCTCTCAAGGTAAAGTCTTGTAAGGGCTCTTGAGCAAGTTCACCTGACATGCAGATCACAGGTACACAAAATTGTTCAATAATCTCACATGGTAAGCTATGGTCAAATTTGTGCATGGTTGACATTACTGAATCGGCATCATCGCATGCAGTCCAATGTTTTCCAGTACTAGTCTTGGACTTGCTATCTAATGTTTCTAAGACAACCAACTGGTTGGTGTTTAGCAGTCTGTATTGGATTTGCCTTGTAGATTTTGTAGTGACCTCCCCACTAGATGGACAGAAAAGCCTGCATGTTTGTTGACACACTCTGTTTTGTGCAAAGCTGAATTTAGAACTGCAACAATTCCTTTGAATGCTTTGAAAGTCTGGCATAGGGTCCACAAGACTTACTGCTAGACAAGGTTTAGCAAGATGATCTCTAAATTGCTCAAGTTCCAAATGTATGCCAGATGGCATCCAATACGATGCAGCACGATGAGATAGACTTCGAGTTTCTGGGGAACGTGTCAGGGCAACCTTACTCTTTGCAGACTAACATCTATGCAAGTGGGACTGGAAATCGGGAGCAGCGTATCAATCTTTGGTTTGACCCAACTGCTGATTTCCACTCCTATTCCGTCCTCTGGAACAAACAACAAATTATGTAAGACTTTGCCCCCACTCTCCAAATTCGCTCTCTCTCTCTACTATCCGATCCTTAACAGATTGATGTCTAGAATAATCAGCTCCAGAGTTCAAGAATAATATAGGAATCACAAACACATTGATAGTTCAAGGCCTCATAATTTAGGATCTAATGGGTTGATTGTTTTGCACAGTTTCTTGGTGGATCAAACACCAATTCGGGTTTATATGAACAGTGAAGACATTGGTGTTCCATATTTGAATCAGCAACCTATGGGAGTGTATAGCAGTATATGGAATGGTGATCAATGGGCAACACAGGGGGGAAGTGTCAAACTTGATTGGACTATGGCACCATTTGTGGCATCATACCAAGGCTTTAGCATTGATGCATGCCAGGTGCAGAATGCAAATACAACTCCTTGCATTGCCAATACAAGTAACTGGTGGGAGTATGTGGATTATCAAATGCTGGCAAGTCGGCAGATCAATGACCTCACATGGGTTCGAGACAACTGGCTGACTTACAATTACTGTGCTGACAGGAGACGGTTCAAGACCCAAGCTCCTGAATGTGCTCGAAATCCTTTGTAGATTTGGCTTATGTCCTCATATGATTTAAAGCTTTCTGTATTGAACTTGGCATTCTGAAACTGAATTTGATGTGCATTTGCTCCAGTTTCTATTGCTTGAGCTAAGTATCTGAGTTAGCCTGGTATTCTCTAATGCTTACTACATTTCGACCCTACAGAGAAAAGTTATTTTGTGGATGTAGGGTTTAGGGTTAGGGTACCAAACAGTTTCCTAGAATTGATAGTTTATGTTGCTCAATTCTGCCTTATCTTGCAAGCCTCTTGACTTCCACCTCTTGTAGATCCAACCCTCATTCCCAATGCTGACAGTTTGTTCTTTTTTGTTGGTAGTTGAATTAGATTTCTATTATCACACTCTAGTCTTAGAGATTTGAGTGTCAGCAATTCAAATGAGACTTCCTTCCTTCCTTCCTTCCTTCCAATTTTTTCTACTTCTTCCATGTACTGGTGCTCTCATTAATATGGTTTCACAAGTATAGAATAATACCTAGGCTAAACTTGCTTAGCTTTTATATCTCTCACACACCCACACACTCTTTTTCTGATTCTCAAAATAGCAAGTGGGCTTATCTCATAGCATGATGACTCTGCCCCTTAGAGCAAGTTCAAACCATCCACAACAACAGGTTTAAAAATAGGAAATGTCCCATTAAATCCCCCAAAAGAATGATCTCACAGTTCACATCGGAGTTGTGAACAATCCTCAAAATGTGGGACCGAATGTAAACTTGGTGTGGAGTGAATGGAGTCCAGAATCTCTAGATTTACAATTGGAATTGGGGAATCTTCATGGGGTTTGAACTTGTCCTTATTTGTTTTTGGGGGATCCCATAGAGTTCTTCTGAGTGTCCTCTATGGATCTTCTTCTGCAAAGCTTGCCAAGACTACATTATCTTTGTGCAAAGATTTTGGTTGTGCACTGTTGGAATTCACTTGTGCACTTCAAACTTGCCTTGTGTGATGTGTAGCATTGGGGTTGATTGTGTTTTGCAACATATGCGGAAGCTGATCAGGTCTGGTTTCTGTTCACCATTGAACCCCTCAATTTCAAATTCTTCTTTCACGCTTGCTGGAAAATCTTGATCAGTGGAGAGAGCAAAGGAGGACCCTGGATTTAGTTTTTTATCCTACTAATATCTGCAATGTGGCCACTTTGGCAAGCAGGTCCATGGATTGATGAGTTTTGAGAACTTAGTGGTGGCTTTTCACGACACCATTGAGCCACACAAACTTTGAACAGCTAGCTATGTTGTCACCAAGTCAGCAATCCTGGTGGAAAGGATATAGATCATAAAGAAGAAGCTTAGGGGACACAGTAATTAGGCAGTCTATTGTGGTATGACACATGTCATTTGGTACCAAGTTTCAAAGACTGCTTATCAACATTGTTATGATGGTTTTCTAGACCAGTCACTGGTTTGTTTATCAGATCTGAAATGTCCATAACCATATTGTATGGTCATCTCTCCATTCATTTGGAAATGAAGCCTACTTCCTGTACAAGCTTGTTGGAGATTGAATGAAGATAGTATTGATGATTTCTGTTTGCTATATCTCTTGAGTGCTAGCAAACATCATGATGGAATCTTCCCATTTTGTCTGCAAATGCAACAGAAGCTCAGTGCACAGGGGATATGCTGCTATTTGTACCCTGTGCATGGTATGCTTCAGTAAAAGGCAAATGGATAGTCTGCTGTGCACTGAGCACTCAGCATGCAGATTATTGTATACTTATCTACATCCACCTCAGGAGCTGATAGAGTCAGTTGGGAGTCATGGCAGCTAGCCATTGCTATCCATGGTGAAGGTGATGATGGTGTGATATTTTGTAGTGACATTCATAAGGTTATGACCACACTTGTTGCCATTTTACTTTTTTGACTTTGCTGTAACTTACACAATGCTTCCCAAGTCAAAGACTTATTGTTGTAGTGCTTTCTCTGCAATCTCATGGATATCTTCTGAAAAACCTTTCTCAATTGGCCATGCCAGCAGGAGCCATAAGGGCCTGATGTAAGGTCAACATCAAGCAGCACTAACTGCTGTTTCTGTCCAGGAGGGTGTTGTGCCCATTTCTGTTATAGTGGATCCAACCCCAGTGGTGCTAGCAGTCTCAGAACAAACATCTGAGCAGCATGAATGTGTCTTTCAGATCAGAGAAGAGGTTACAACAAGTAAACCAGAGGGATCAGAAAATTCTGAGGACTTTAAGTGACACAATGGAGGTTACTCATGAAAGTCAGGAGTGGGTTCCTCCATGCATGGCAGCAGAAAATCTAAAAGGTCTTAAAGAGTGGAAGGAGTTCATGAAAAACTGACTGATGTGGCTGTCAAACTTGATGATATAATTCTTGGTGTTAGGGTGGCATCAATTGTGTAAGTGGCTGGAGATGTCATTTCAACAGTGCCAGAAGATGTTCCCCCTCCAACCTGGGGCTAGTAGTGGTGATGAGGAGGCACTTGCTTTTCAAGATAATGATGAGTTCTTTGGTCATTCTGATCCAGAACCATGGAGTTTTGGAACTTGCAGCACCATCAAATTGCTCATGCCATCATGACAAGGGTGATGCAACATTGATCTCCCAAAAGGAATGTGGTCCTCAGATTGGAGCTTTAGATGAGCAGAGGCTGCAGGACCAGCTTAAGATGACACAGTGTAGACAAATCTCCCATGGTATGGTTCAGATGGACAACTTCCATGTTTGTCTTGCTTAAGCTCAACAGCAAACCTCCACATCCATTGACAAACCTCCATGTTTGCAAACTCTAACATATGTGCAAGACGCTCTGCAACTAGTAAATGGCCACAGCAAACAACCAGCCCCTCTATCTTCAGGAAATACAAGGCTCCATGAGTTGCAACTATTCTATTGAGAAATACTTAGTTGAAAAACACACTCCAAAACACCTAACCATATTTCTGGATCAGTCCTTGAGGGCTATGGCTGTGCCATCAATATTCTCTGATTATAAGGATTTGTCAGTGCAATGCTGCTGCCAATAATGAAGGAGTACAACAGGCATGGTCAAATTGCATGAATTGTTGAGAGGTGCTCATCTAGAAGATAAGAGGGTTTCTTTGCTTTGAGATGGTGTGCTCATTGGTATTTTGTCAAGAACATGATCAGCGAGTGTATGTGTGCAGGGACATGAAGCCTTTCTTGAGACAGCAAAGCTGGACGAGAAGGGCCATGTGGAGACACTTAAGGGCAACCCATTGCAGCAATGGAATACTGGCACATCAATGGATTTCATTTACCTTTTGAGCAGGAGTAAGGGAAGACAAATTGCAAAGTTTCATTTGAGTTCATCGATCCTGAGTCTTAGGTTTATGTCAAGAACTTCAAGCTGACCTTGCCAGAACTCACTGACCAACCTGATTTTCTTGTTGAGAGAAGCCAATATGATACATCAATAGGGATGGGCTGGAGAATGCATATGTGGTGACCATGTGATTGCTGCCCTCTGATTGCATTTTGTGTATTCTCAGTTAGTTGCTGGTATTTGCTGGATCGTTTTTTTCCTCAGGTTAAGTTTGGACAAAGACAACAGCCGAAGGACTCTCAAAATGCTGAGTTCATGGACTGGTTTTCTTTCAGCAACAGCATCCCATTTCTGTTTGATTGAGTGTACTTAGTAGCTGAGTTCTTGTGTGGACATGGTGAACTTGTGATCTTTGCCTATCCAGAAACGTCAGTAGCTTTAGATTCAAATCTTCACTCAACATCAAGTCTATGATCTCATGTGCTAAGGTTGCTCGTTCTGTGTAAAAGAACTGTACTGTCACTCAGTCGCCACCATTTCAGCAAGGGTGGGAAAGGGATGACACAATCACTATGTTGAGGCATTGGAACATGATGTACATGTACTACTACTAGTCACAAACACAAAATCATTCACATGGGAAGGAAATTGAAAAAGCATATAAGATGCAACAAATGGGCAGCTATACCCACCACCCCTCTACCTAAGGGCCGTTCTTCAGCCTTTCTACATACAGTATTACATACAGCAGGACATAAGTACCAGCGTTGCGTCGAACTCCGGGAAATACTCGGAGGTTCTAGGTAAGTGCAAACTGAACCTGACCCATGACTCGGCAACTGGATCTAAATCCTAACCTAAGATTTCCTTCTTTATAGGATCCAGGTTTGAACTTTGAACTTTCAAGCTGGAAAACTAGAACTGGACTTTCCACATTTTTTTCTTTTTGTCTAGAGCCATCACCACAAATTTTTTTTGGGAACCAGGTTCCAGTTCTTAGGGTTTAGTGGTGTTTTTTTAAAGGGCTTAGGGTTTCACTTTCATTGCCCTTCAACTTCTTTTTGCTTCTTCATTACCTCCACCAACAATTGCATCTCATTATCTCTCTTTTCTCACAGGTGCCTTCATCACCCCCATGTTGCTGTCAAGTTGTCTCTTTGCAACCTTGGCTTTGCTTGGTTCTTCAACTTCTCTTTCCGCATAGCATGTGTCCTCTTGTTGCTTCTCCAATTTTTTTTGAGTTTCCCTTAGAGCAAAGGCTTGAAATTTACACTTGAGAGAAGCTGACTCAATGGGTTTCACTCCTTGGTACTTCTATCACAACTTGTTGGTGCACAACATTGAATGCGTGCACTTGCACTGCCAAATCAAAAGAAATAGTAGGCCGCGATTTGGTTGCGAGGCCCAATTATAATTGTTTTGACAAACTAATTGATACCCCTAAATCTTAACCACTACCCGGACCAACCTCTTTGTTAAAGAAAATAAAAAATCTTAAACTCTACTCTACTTGAGAACCCCATGCATGGGAAAGCAACATTAAACTTAACCTAAAGTTCTGCTAGGTCAGGCGAAAAACAAAATCCCGAACCTTCCCCGGAGCTTCTAGAACAAGTTTTTAATAAAATCGAACCGACCCCAGAGGTTCCCTCAAAAGGAAAAACCGCCAAACACCTCTATGGACCCGGATATGATAATGGAACCGGTTTTCATACGGGTACAAGTGTCCGGTTGGGCAGGTAGCGTGGGAGTGAGGGCGAAACCCTAAAATGCGCACGGCGCACCGTCGTCGCGCTTCTTGCGCACCTTCAGCGTCGTCTTCCGTTCCCCGCTCTCTCTCGCCTTTGGAAGGCTTTGCATCCTTCTTCACCTTTCCTATAAGTAAGAAACTTGTTCTCCACTCTTTGATTTGGTTTCTCAGGACGGTCGATTCGCTGGAAATCGCCGAAGCGGCTGCGACCTTAACTTTGCAGCAGAACGCTGGATGGCGTAAAGGAAGTCAAGAACTTCTTGGTTGAAGCAGCACGTCAGAAGGACAAGGACTTCTCCCTTAAAGCAGAACAGTAATCGAGGAGAGTATCGTCTGTTGTAGGCCAGAAGGATATTTCATTTGAGGAATTAGCTTTGTATTTCAGTGTTCTTGGACGTCGAAGAGGAACAAGAGGCTTGTCGATTACAGAGGTTAGTACCTGGATGAGCGAAGTGTCATCAACAAGCGGTATTATGGCTACGCCGTTGATAGCAGGGATGGCAGTAGCGGTGACGGCGATGGCGGGGAAGTATGGGATCGAGGCATGGCAAGCATTCAAGATACGACCGGTGGTGCCTAGAATTCGCAAGTTTTACCAGGGCGGATTTCAGTCCGTTATGACGAGGCGGGAAGCGGCTCAGATCCTGGGCGTGCGCGAGAGTATAGCGCATCAGAAGGTGAAAGAAGCGCACAGACGCGTGATACAAGCCAATCATCCTGATGCGGGCGGCAGTGACTACCTTGCTTCCAAGATCAACGAAGCTAAGGACCATTTGCTCGGTCAATCTCGTGGCAACGGTTCTGCCTTCTAATCTTCAGGATTTAGTTCTCTCTTTGCTTCTTAGTTTCAGGCTAGGAACGGCGCGATTTGTTGAGGAATTCTAACTCTGAGTTCTCTAAAGGTTTTCTTGAGTTCTCACAGCCTTAGTGTTTTCTTCTCACACTCTCTGTCTTAGGGAGTCTTATTGAGATTTCAGTCATAATCCAAACGAGCTCTGATTTGTGTTGCCATCTTTCGAGCCAAATTTCTGTCCAAGATGGAGCGTGTGAGTTCAGGAGCATGGACCCCCTTCTTAGTTGAATGGTTGGAAGTCTTTTTGTCACCAGAATACATGTGGCAAGCATGTGTGTACAGATTTGTATACGGCAAGTGAATCCTTGAATTGAGGACACGGTCACATTCTTTTACAAATGCTTGTAAATGTATTGCCCCATGTTCTGATCAATTTATAGTGACACGAATTGATGTGTGCAGATGGAGATATTGTTACCTTGTCATACATAACTTGTGACTACCTAAGTAATATTCTGAGACTTTGGAAATCATCTGAGATTGTAACAATGTGTCATGCAGAGATCACGCTCCTTGGACCCTGGCTATCACTATTTGTTTCTCTTTAGACTGGAGTTTTGCAGTGTAAACTCAGTGATCCTTTTCACTCTTGGATATTTGTGTCAGTTTGAATAGCCCACCTGTGCTGTAATGACAGTTAAGAGATCTTCCTGATTTGTGTAAGGGAAGCTCAGATTGCCAACCCTAAGTCTGCAATGCACTTGATCATTGCATGATCCGCAAATTCTATTTGGGCTCCTTGGCTTCTTTTTGGAGAGTCAGATTGTGAGTATAATAATCAAGGTTTTCTTGGTTTCTCACTTGGGACATTGGCAGCCCAATTCTGTGTGTTTTGCAGTGGTCAAAGTCTGGGGAAGTAGTGTAAGCAGCAAGGCTGTCAAGAAGTAAAGGAAACAGGTACACAGTGGGAGGGAATGTTCCTTTGGTTAACTTAGCCAGGATGTGGAGCTCACTAGTGTCTGCCTTGAATGTTGCTTGTGTCAGTTTTTTGAGTCTCACATCTATCTGTGATTACAACTGCCAGGCTCTTGCAGTTCAATTTATGAGTATTCGTAAACATGCTTTGAGGTGCAAACAAGCTCCTGATTTGTGGAAATTATTGATAGTAAGTGCACAGTGGAATGTTCACAGAAGAGACACAATCCAAGTCGGACAAATCACCTGTAATAGTTGTGTACTATGGTACACACTCCTGACTGCACATTTTGCTTCCATCCTCCTGGTATTCTAAGCTTCTTAACCTGAAGTTGATTTTTTAAAAAGATAGAATGATTCCCCTTATGAAGCAATCTGTATCAGAGTGTCTGCAATTGTGAGATTGGGATTGTGCATGCATGGTTGATTTGCAACCTTTATCAAGGAGCCTCTGAATCGCACACAAATTGCTGGAATAGACTTCCCAACTAACCCATTTCTGCTAACCCTAACTAATACAAACTTAGATTAAGTATAACAGAATTTCCATCAATAATTCCAATTAGTTATATCAATAATACAATCGAAGTTGTAAATTTATGTTGGTGAATTTTTTTGATTTCCAACGCATAGGGTTGATTGGCTGGTGACTGAACACGTCAGAACTCAAAGGAGGCTGAATCCTGACACATTGTTCCTCTGCTTCTGAAGCTCAAAGAACATTCGTAGCCCTCTGCCTAGCACTTCCAACATTGCAAAAACTGCAAGATTGCTTGATTCAGTAAATGAATGGCGAAGATATGGGGGTGTTTGGTGCAAGAGGGTTCAGTTTTTGGTGAATTAAAACGGATTAAGACTTCAAGCTTGAAGTCTTTAATTCTTGCATCTTTACCTATGGAATAAAAAGGCAGCTTTGTAGAGCCTTAGTTGGTGCACCTGTGAGGTTATAAATCACTTTAAAGGAACTTAAGATCAGGATGGTATCGGGCTCGAAACAAGGAGCGGCAAAGAAATGTGAATCGGTTCTTCTCTAATTTCCGTTATTAATGACGACACATTTACGAGCATCTCTATCCACGTTAATTTCAATAATCCATATTCAATGTTTTCTTGGATAGGGGCCGCGCGAACGCGAGCCCCCACTGCCACAAATTACGACGTGCATGCCTCCCGTAGGAAGATGCTAGAGTCATACCATCCGAAGTGCAATGGATGAGATTCCCCTACGCTATCGGCCATCTTGACCACCTATCAACCCCGCCCAGGTAAGTATGGACTATATCAACGAGAAGGGTATATATACTCCAGGTTCCAAATCTCTGCGGGCTAACTATATGGGATAAAACAACCAGGGCCGCTTTCTTTCCTCGTTTCTCCGTTCTTTCTTCTTTCTTTCTTGTGCCGATTTGTTCGTCTCCTCCTCACTCGATGTGGAACCATTGCAATGGTGCTGTGGTGCTTGAAAGGTTTTGATTCCGGTAATTGGGACCTGCTTTTCGGTTGCAAATTTCTAGGATCTCTTTGTTTTCAGTTTGCACATTGCTGAGGATTTCTCGTTACAATTGCATACTTTTGGTTCGGGGCCTTTGTTTCGTGTAACTGCTTGTTTTTGGTGTATGGATTTTGCATCGTGTAACCGCATTTTGTTCGTGCGGTGATTGCAAGATGTGTGTTGTGTATTCCCATCTGTTGGGTTTGGTTTTGTGTAGATCGCTTGCTGGTTTCTTGCGTTGTTGGGTAGTTGTGTATGGTGCGGGGCGGCTCTTCCCCTGTAGGTAGATACTAGGTACATAATGTTGGGATTTTTGTTCTCTACAACTTTTCCTTCTGTGTAGCCATAGCTATCATGAAAGAATGGAGTAGCCGCTAGTGCCCTACATTTCAGAATGTCGGCCCTGCGAATATAATCCATGGCTTCCAACTCTTCAAAGAAACTTGAGCCGGCAGCTCTTGCAAAACCATTTGAAGAGTTGCAAGAACTGCTGCCTCAAGTTTCTTGTTGGTTGCAGCTGTGCCTCTCTCCAATCCCAAAAGCCTCCCCCTCCAGAAATCCAATTTAGGTTTCCCAGCTGCATCAAAAGGCCCATGGACTGCTTGTAGACAAAAGAAAACCCTCTGACTCACATACACCTGCCATCCCATTGCACAACTTACAGAACCACAATAAGAAGGATGATACAAAATACATATTATTGTATGGTGGGTTTAGGGTTTAGGGTTTTAAGGTGCACTGCAAAATCCACGGTAGCCTGACCTAACTTATTTCTTGAACCCAGGAGTCAATACAATCACAATTTCAGCAAATTGTTAACTGTTCTTTCAAAAGAAAACTATGCTCTCAATAGAACCATACTTTTGATGCACTCTAATGTATCCTTTCTGTGTAGAAGACCAATTGCAGCATTGTGGGGTGTGAGAAGTGATGAAAACTCTTACCCCTATAAGCATCAATTCTTCCAAGTTTCAGCCCCTATTATTGTCTCTGTAGAAAGTTCTCATGCCATGTTAAGTAGTTCTACTTCTGAGAGATGCAAATCACAAATAGTTCATATTAACAAGGTTGTTATAATTTGTTACTGTGCAGGATTGGGTGAACCAGCACCCGCACTTGCACCAAGGTAAAAACTAAAAACCCCACATTTGTTTTTGGTTGGCTTGTAAACACTACCAACTACCCTGTCCTAAGACTAATTCCATTCCATGAACTCATGATCTGATGCTGCAGTTGCCTAGAATCCTACAGAGATAAGTAAATGGCCTTGGGTGGTTAGAGTAACAGTAGAAGATTGTGAACTGGCCCTCAAAAGGATCTCTAAAATCTAAGTAGACGTTAGATTTCATGTGCAATATCCACACCATATCTGAAGGTCTGTCAGACAGCTGTTATGTCACATCTGTGGATGTGGACTTGATTGATTAAGCTGGAATGCTCCTCTCTTTTACCAAACAACACTTTTTACACCCATTTAGAGCCTTCAACTATGTACTTCATATGTTCTCTGTCTGCAATTTCTTTAGATTTTTGTCTAACATTTTTTTCTTGCTTCTATAGAATTAAGTTCATGTTTTGCTCGATCTTTTCTTTGTCTCATGGATTCTTTGTCCTTGTAAGGCTCTTCCCCACCTCATGTTTCCATTGCTCCGTGTCTTCAACAGATCTATGTTTTGTTAAGGGTCATTTCCTTCAACATGACTGTTTATGCAAATGTCAAACATTTCATACCTTGCCCATTTGTTAATTGGCCAGTCTGCACATGTCTAAGAGAAGACCTAAGAAGAAGCCTGAGATCAGTGTATGGAAACTTTGATGCAGCCACTAAGGACTAGGTATTCCTTAACTTTTCAGCCTGATTACATGCTGTGGCAGGCCATCTGCCTACTTGAGGTGCGGGAGTCCAAATGCATCCCCCCATGATCCTTGAGTAGGTTTATGGAACAAAGCAAAAGGTGGTTACTACCGTAACTAGTCAAGGTTGATACCTACCTCTTTAGCTGATTTTCGCTACTGACCGATGAATTTTAAGAAGTGAATTAAGAACAGCCAGCTAAGGGGTGTAGAGGCCCTCCTCAGAGCCAAAAAATGATTGCTATGTCAGCAAAGTTTATCAAAACCTTGACCATGAAATTGTGCATATTGTAAATAGGGAGGGGATTTCAGATTTTGGATTTTACCCAATAGCCTGTGCACCCTGTTCCAAGAAGAAGATGCACATAAGAATTTAGGGTTCATGTGACCCAGCACCCACCAGTGCATCATCCAAAACAATCCCAAACACATGGGAATTGAGATGAACCCAAACACAGTCGAGAATATAGCTGTTCAGTAACTCACCTCCAACTGACAATCCAGATCAAATCCAATATTATGAACAATTCACAGAGAAACAGTTGTCCACGATTCATTCAAACAAAGGGTCCCCAATTCATCCAAGCAAGTACGTGGTTTTGGCCTGAGCAAACGTTGGTCTGGTGTTCCAGTTCATCCTGATGCTATCTACACAATGAAATAAGAAGTAGACTGGAACACCAGAGATCAGAAACCCAGAGGAAACAAAAAACTGTCACAGTCCTCATCCTCATGTTGTTCTGTCTCTATTATTTTCATGAAGAAGAACAAGGGTACATCCTCCTGTGTGAATGAACCTTGTGACCTAACCCTGTGACTCAGCACCCACGAGGGAACCCATTCATTGGAAATCAGTTCTGACTAAGTTGGGGATGAACCCCAGCTGAGTTACCAAGGTTCCACGTTGGTGACTAACCTATCTCATAAACCTTCCTACTTCCCCCTTGAACTGTTGGAAATTATAGTATAGTAGATTGACGAGAGAAAAGAGATGAGTAAAACACACATTTACAATAAACTCTTCAACCTATCATAGGATCACACAAGTTGCTATGAACTTTATGATTAACCCTCGAGGTATGGCTTCAACCTATCTTAATATTACACAAGTTGCTACAAACTTTATGACTCACCCTTGAGGTATGGCTTCAACCTATCTTAAGATCACACAAGTTGCTTCAAAATTTATGATTCACTCTCAAGGTATGGCCAACTTCTAATATGATTCACATGCAGATGCTACCTCCCTAATATTGCATGCACAAGCACAAGGTCATCAACTCATGCAAATGTTATCTCCATCTAACTGGGTAAACATCACATGTAATAAGCATTTATCTAACCTTAATTGAAATATTTCATGATTATAAAAACATTAAATGCATGTAGCACAAATATCTAAGGTAAAATAATTTGGTAAAAGTAACTTGATAAAATGTTGACATCCAACACAAGATGTAGGTAACTATTAGTGTTGCTCTGTTCTTGGCTTTTAAAAGAATCGTTGGGTTCAGGTCTAGAGTTTTTTTTAAATTGAAGACCCATCGATTTCAGGTCTAAGGAATATTTTCAAAAATTAAAACCCACCAATTTCAGGGTTAGGTCAAATTTTCTTGACCAATAGTTTTAGGTCCAATGGATACAACCTTTATAAGAACCTTTAGTTTCAAGTTTAAATTTGTTCCAATTTTTGTTTATTTCAATTCAAAAGTTGATTTTCAAGTGATTTTGATTTTTTGGGATTTTGGTAGTCTCATGGTGGCTCTTTAAATTTTCAATGGGTTCCCAAAGTTCTCAAAATGTTCTCCAACATGTTCCCAATAGTAAGAATAGGGGAAAACATAAAGAATATAAGTTTCAATAGTTAACCAACAATGGTCTCCAACCACATGGGCCTTATTTGGGCCTCTATCCAACATACTTGGAACAAATTAAGGAACATCACAACATATTTGTGTGAAGGTCATTTTAATGCTACAATTGAAAATGACTTTATACATTTAAGCTTCAAGGCTAGGACCTATCATGTTAAAACTTTAAAACTTAGACAAGGACTTTAGAACCTAACATCACTAAACCTTATCTAAACCTAGCCCCTAGCCCCTACCTACCACTAAGAACCAAACCTTGTAAAAAATCCTTAAGATTCATCAAGTTCACAAGTTATTAATTGAGTCAAAATCCATGAAAACCCATTAAGCCATCTAGTTTTAAGGTTAGGTCCAAATACAAGTATAACCATTATTTTTAATTCTTGGTTGGTTTTGGGTGCATGTAGACCCATTGGATCTTATTCTCATATTTCAATTTTGATTTGGACTTAGATTCAACCAAAAAATTAAAACTATCCAACACAAGTAACTACTTAATTATGTAAGAGGGTTAACTATCATTAGGAAATAAGCAAGGAATAAAAGTAATTGTTATGTAAATATGTAAGTAGATAAAGCACTTGATAATTATTAAGTAAGATTAATGGTTAAAACACATAGTTTCAACTTCCATGAATGAAGTGCTTCGCTTATAAAGAAATTTTAAGAGCTTGAATTAAAACTTGGCAAAAGTGAAGTTATATTTTCCACCCATGTTGGTAATTTGAATATTTAACTCCAATGACAACATAACACTAAAACAATTTTGGATGCATCATTTAAACAATCAACATGAATCAAAGAAATTTGATTTTTATTTTTTTGGGGGGCACAAATGGAACAATAAATTTTCATTTCAAAACAAACCATACAACAAACAATTGGGATCATTGCAAAGGTCACATAGCCTAGCAACCAACTAGGTAACAAACCTTCACATCCTATATATAAATTCACTACGTCCATTTGTGACGGAGGTTTTGCAGGGTGGGGGAAGGGGGGGTGCCGGTGAAGCAGCGGGCGACCTCTCTGCAATTGCTTTCGGCAACTGCTCCTCCTGCTCTTCCTCTTCCATTCCCACGATGTAAGTGTTATGGCAGCAGCTGCTAGGTGGTGCAAGCAACAACAAGATCAGCAGCAGCAGCAAGAGGCAGCGGCTGGAATTCACACGGATGGAGAACAAGACTAGGTTCCAAGATGGACTTGCGGATGCCTCATTTGGTGGACATTGCTCCCTTTTGTAGTGTAGTGCAAGCTCCATCTTCTCCTTCTTCCCATGGGCATGCCAACACTGTGCATCATCCTGTCACAGTGCCCATGTCCTTCTTTGGATATGGCAAAGCCAAAGTACCGGATGTTGTTCAGGTTCAGTCACAGAAAAAGTCTGGGTATCCATGCGCATTTCTGATGGACCCACCACCGCCCCCATGACACTTGCACACAAGCATCAGGATCAGAGAAGGATCTACCAAATTCCCATCAAGCATTGAGAAGAAGCAAATCTACTACCACAACCCTAAAAAGCTGAATTCAGTTGGAAACTCTGATGTCTTTTTGTCTCCAATGGCTTGCACGAATAATCATGGGCCATCCAACCAGATCCATCCAGGTAAAGAAGATGGGACTTGCACAAGCATGAATAATCATGGGAGCAGCAGTGAAGGCAGGTCTTGAGGTTCTTCACAAAATGCGGGAATTAACATAATGATAGAAAACATGATGATGATCCATGGGGACCT
>Ga0209208_10004314_pt1 | contig 20238 bp, 20 predicted proteins | sample S1TSphfallax_3_FD_187694 | JGI IMG/M metagenome (GOLD analysis project Ga0209208, IMG submission 187694) | Host-associated microbial communities from peat moss isolated from Minnesota, USA - S1T2_Fd - Sphagnum fallax MG (SPAdes) (version 2) | ecosystem: Host-associated > Plants > Peat moss >...
ATGTTATAAATAATTAAAAAAAATATTCATCAACCAAAGTGACAAATTAAAAAAAAAACCCACTCAAAAAATAAACAAAGATAACAACCAAAAAATATTAAAGAGTTGATTGCAAAATATTCATTGATAAATAAATGAATAAATAAAAAAGACAAAAATTAAAAACAATAACGGAGAACACATCGACAAAAACAACGAATGAAAAACATCGACAATCGATTGTTTGTTCATTCATTGGTCGACTAAGGCAACGAACATTAAGAGGACGAGGTTTGATGACGAGTGCAAAGAAGAAGAAGAGAAAGTGAGAGAGAGAGGAGACCAAAGACAAAAAACCCTCACCCTCTCGTCTCGCAGGGAGAGAACGGGAAGAACTTGGACGGCGTCTTCACACACGGAGGTGATTGCTTGCTTGCCGAACATCATTTTTGCATTGGCAATTCGGCAGCAATCTTCGGATTTTGGATCCACTCAAGAAGTTATGAACATTTTTTTAATGACACTACTTCCAAGCAAAAATCCATGTGCAAGTTTTACTTGACAAATTGATTGTTTGTCGACAATGAAAACGTTACCTGAGAAGAGTGAAGCTGCTGTCGCTGTTGCTGCTTTTGCCGCGGCAGCACTTTTAACTGGGAAATCAACACCAAATCGTAAGATCGTGGAATCCTCCTTCCCTCTAAACACGAAAATCGTTGCTGAAATGGATCCGAAAGACTTTCTTCTTGCTGTTTTCGTTGTTGTTATTGCTCCTCATGTTACGAACAACAGATTAGCTATCGTGCGGCTCACAGAAACAAAGAAGGCTGTAACAAGAGTCAACCTCGACAAAGTGTAATCGTTCCCTTAATCTCCGGGTAGCCGCGGCAATCCATCTCTTCTGTATCACGTGTAGGATGACATCTCCAGCTACGTCATGGACGGGTTCCGGTCAAGACGGCGATCTTCGCGTTCGTGGGAGTCATCAGCGCTTTCGATTTCTCCGGGTTTCCAGAGCACCACGATCTGGGAACGGTATTGATCTGCAGGTTGCACTCCTCCTCCTCCTCTTTGCACTATCTCATTTGATTCTTCTTCTTCTTCTTCTTGTTTTTTTCTTGTGTTTTTTCCTGGGAAACTGTTTTCGGATTGTTCTGGGGTTTGCGTACGCAAGGAAGAAGAAGAAGAAGACCGTAAAGTTGTTGTAATAATAACACATTACTTGTTGCAGCCGCAATTGCATCGTTTGGTGTTTGCTTTTCAGTCGAAAGGTTTTTAGTGCGAGTGGCCGGGAAAACGGGTGACGATGGCAGTTGCGATGTAATTGTAGCACGGGGACGTGTGGATCGGAGTACTGGTGTGCGGACGATCCAGGTAGTGTGCGGATCCGGATGCAGGAAGGAGACGAGACCGAGCGGGGAGAGGAGAGGAAGGGAGAGGGAGACAAGAGATTTGAGAGAAGGGAAAACAGAAAGAGAGAAAAATCCTGTAGCCGATCGGAGCCGGAGGCGGAAGAGAACAATAGTCCGTATGATTTCGGGGATGGGTGCATCTGCAAGTAAGGCGAGCTCACTGGACATCGAGGCGGAGGCGGAGGAGCGACAATTCCACGGCCCATAGCGAGCACCGGAGAAGAAAGGATTCTTCATGCTTGCAACAAACGAACGGCATGAGGAGCTGCAGTAGTTTGTGAGTGCATCATGAGCTATGTTGGAGACCTGGAAGAAGATTGCAACAGCTTTAAAGCGCTGTGCCATAGAGCTGGAGCAGCAGCGTGACAACAACAAGAAGACTCGGAAAACTCGTTCATTTTCCTCTGGCATCTTCAACACAGAGTTCGCCACACAATTCCTTCTCTACCAAGAATTCTTAGCTTCACGTTGCTTCCCCTCCGATCCAGAAATTTTTGCAGCATTCCATCTCAGTAGACCTAATTTTTAGGGGTTCCTGAAGCAGAGGAGGAGGAGGCCATGAAACCCTCATGCAAGCAAATAATGCAAAAACTAAGTCCAGTGACATGACACGAGCTTGTGTCCGTTGTTTGAGGATGTCTGTGCAAAATCAGTCAGTCAGTCGGTCAGTCCCCTAGGGTTTATTGAAGAAGCTTCTCATCTGCATGAGAAGTGGAGAAGGATGGCAGAAGGAGACACACATCCATTGTTGTGGGCAGCAGCTTCTTCTGATTCAGAATCAGATACTGAAATACATGCAGAAAGGAGTGAGAATGCTGTTGCAAACAGTGAAAGAGACAGGCGGGTTCTTCCTGTTTCAACAAGCCCTGAAGACCAAGAAGAGAAAGAGAAAGAAGAAGAAGAAGAAGCAGTAAATGGGAACCATTTTGCTGCTCTGTGGACTCCAGCTACCTCCCTTCCAGGTGTTGGTGGTGATAATGGCCGTTCTCGTCTCTGGTCTTCAGCTCCAGAGATCAATGCCGCTTTGAGGAATGGGGTAAAACTGAAAACAAAGCAGAAATTGGCTACAGAAAAACAGAGTGGCATTCGTGCTCTCTTGCAGTCACAATCTGACACAGAGCCTGATGTGGAAGCTCTGGGAGAGTTGGGAAGAGATAGAAGTATGCTGGTTGAAAGACAGGGAAATGGAATCCGTGAAACAGGAAGAAACAGTAGTGTGGCAGAAGAGCCTACTGCACTTGTACGCCCAAGAGCTATCACTGCAGACACAGGATCTGAAGCTTTGTTACAGAATCACAGAAGATCCAATGAGCGAGCTTTTGATAGACAGAGCCTGACATCAAATCGCCCTCAGTTGGAAAGACGACCTTCCATTGCTGCGCAAATGTCAGAGAGAGTAGCTCCAGAGTGGCTGCTACTGCTTGTAGGGTGTCTGCTTGGATTGTCCACTGGCATAAGTGTGGTCATTTTCAACAAAGGGGTAAGCTTTACTTCAGCTGCCACTTGACCTTATCTCTTGGTAATTTACTGTGTTCAGATTGATGAGTCTGGAGTGAGAGCTATGCTTTTAATGTGGATCAGATTTGCAGGCACAGCCAGTGATTGCATCTGTGGGAAGTGCTTTTATGGGACAGGTGACCCTCATACATGACTTGGCATGGGCAGGGACACCCCATGAAGGAGCAGCATGGTTGCGGACACAGAGCCTTGCAGTCAAATGGCACCGAATTTTGTTGATTCCAGTTTTTGGTGGGGTAGTGGTGGGGATGTTCCACTCTGTTAATGCAATATTGGACATGGTTCAGTGCTCTCAGCCACAGCAGTCCAGTCGTGTTAGAATCGATCAGCTAGCAGGAATCAGACCCATCATCAAAGCTGTACAGGCAGCAACAACTTTGGGGACAGGTTGCTCTCTTGGACCTGAAGGTCCAAGTGTTGATATTGGCGTATCTTGGGCTCATGGCTTGGCAGAGATCATGAACAACAGCAGAGAGAGTCGAATTGCACTTGTGGCTGCTGGTGCTGCTGCTGGAATTGCTTCAGGTCAGTCAAAGTTGTATGGTTACAGAACATTTTCCTGGCTTTTGATGAGGAGTGCATTGTAGTCTAATTTTTTTCTCAGTAATGACCTCAAGTCACCAGTGGTAGTACCAGCCTATGTTCATGCATGCCTGCTTTCTTGAATCAAGGCATTGTGTGCTGCAGGCTTCAATGCACCTGTTGCAGGGACCTTCTTCGCCATTGAAACTGTATTGAGACCTCAGCATGCTGAAAACTCACCTCCTCTTACCACAGCTATGATCATTTTGGCAGCAGTGACTTCATCAACTGTGTCACAAGCACTGCTTGGTGAAAAAGCTGCATTCACTGTACCACCTTATGAGTTACGATCTGCTGCTGGTGAGTCCTGTCTCCATTGTATAGGAAGTTCTGGTTTCCTCATTTGGAAACTCTTGCCTAGTGTACACGGAAAAGCTTATGTACATGCATTTAAGGGGCACTGTTAATCTCTTGGATATCATGTTTAAGACGCTTTGGTGGCTCTGTGGTTTTGAAATGTTGAAACTCAGTTGCTCTCATGTTTGTTGGCATCTAACATGATAATGGCAAGTTTGAGCATATGGTCAATCCTAGAATTGTGCAAGGTTAAAATTCTTTCTTGTTTTACTAGCCAACAAGGCTGCAATGTTGCTCTTGTGGGTTTTTGATTTTCACCTGTTATGGTTGGGGTACTTCTTCATCTTTTTCACTCCTCCATTGCTTCTTTATCTTTGCCTTAAGATTGATCCCATGTGCTCATGATGTGGTTTGCTCTTGCTCACTACTTGTGCTCTTCTATGTGCTGTAAGAGTTTGCAACTTGGTTATGTGCAACATGCATAGGGCAGTTTTCATCTGCAAAAGCTCACAGAAGCCTCTGAAATGTGTGTGCAGAGTTGCCGCTGTATATCTTGCTGGGAGGCATCTGTGGTGTTGTGAGTGTAGTTTTTACCCGCCTTGTTGCCTGGTTCACCCGGATGTTCAACTTCTTGGAGACACAGTTCACCATACCTCATTCAGTCTCCCCAGCAGTTGGAGGCCTCTTTGTGGGCATTATTGCATTAGGATATCCTGGGGTTCTGTACTGGGGCTTTACAAATGTGGATGAGATTTTGAAGACAGGTGTTACAGCAACTGCTCCTGGGCAACTATTGTTGGTGCAGCTCACTGTTGCGAAAATAGTGGCTACAGCACTTTGTAAGGGGTCAGGCCTTGTTGGGGGTTTGTATGCCCCTAGCTTGTTCATAGGGGCTTCATGTGGAGCTCTCTATGGAAGTATTGTTGGCAATGCCTTTAATGCTGCATTGGCAGGACATAATGCTGTTGCCCACCCTCAGGCCTATGCCTTGGTAATGTGGCTATTTCTGCAACCCTCATAGTTTGTTCCTCAGTACATCCTTCTGTTCTGATCTCTGGCTTGTGTTGACAGTTTGATACAATTTTGGTTATTTTGACATTTTCTGTTGCTGCTTTATGGGGAGGTCACAGGTGGGAATGGCAGCACTTCTTGCTTCAAAATGTTCAGTCCCTCTCACGTCAGTGCTTCTCCTCTTTGAGCTCACAAAAGATTACCACATTTTGCTTCCCCTCATGGTATAGCTCCAACCTGGACCTCTGTAGGTCAAAATTACTGCAGGATGCTCATGTCTCTGAGCAGCATCAATGTGGCTCCCTCTGATTCAACCAGTGTCCATTCAAAGAGATACCTGCTGGAATTAGCCATCTTCTTGGTCTCTGCTCTTGAAAGAGGTTGAGGTCTACCTTGTTGCCATCTTCTCCTTAATATGGAAATTGATTTGTAGCCATCACAATTTACATGTGATGAACTGGACAGGGTGCTGTGGGGTTAGCAATATGGGTTGCCGAAGTTGGAAACCAGAAAAAGCCTTCAACTCAGGATTCAGCAGCTGGTGTGAGAAATTCAGATGGTGGCCAACCAGCTGCGTTGCCTAGTGGGCGTGTATGGCGCAGAAGAGGAACTTCTGGGGCTGACATAGAGCTTTGTACAATGGATAGCAATGATGACCCTGGAGCTTTACTCATTTCTGAAGATAAGTTGATGGAGGAGTGCCTGGTAAGCAAGCTCTTCCAGCATTTCCTTTGTCGCACGAGATGAGTTAGCATTCTTTTGGGTATAGATATTATTTGCTGTCAGTTGTGGAAACTGGTTGTCAAGTTTACATGAACTTGTTCAGTCAAATCACATTGGAATCTTCTTGGCTGACATTGTTTGCAATTTGACACTTCAGGTGGTTCAGGCAATGGCAAGAGACTGTGTGAAGGTGCATGCAACAGCAACAGTAAAGGAAACTCTTGGTGCAGTAGTTGCAGCGCGGCAGGACTGTGCACTGGTGGTAGATGAGAATGGTCTATTGGAGGGCATCTTGACCCCAAGTGACTTGCAAGGCAAAGTCCTCCAGGCAACAGAGGAATTTGTCTCCTCTGAGGAGGCAAGCAATGTTGAGGTATTCAAAATTATCCAAGTGGCTGAAGTTTGAAGGTTTCATGAACATGGAAGTCTGATTGAGAAGTTTGATACATATTTCTAGTCAGATATAGCAATGTGAGTCATCATCTAATGATGAATCCCCTTTGTTGGGGGGTCCGTATCTGCAATGCTTGATCAAGGGCAATCATTAAGATAGGCCACAACAAATGCCTGCTGCCAGTTGTGCTGACTTCATTTTTTACTCCTAATCTCTGGCAGGTAGAGTCAACTCTAGTTGCAGCCATCTGCACTGGAAAGGGTGAGAATCAAGGCATTGGTACAAACTTGGTGGTTTGCTACCCTGACATGAATCTCCAAATGGCAAAAGACCTCATGGTACAGCATGGTTTTCGGCAATTGCCAGTGGTTACCCGGAAAGGCACACAATGGCAGTACCACAAGCTGGTTGGCTTGCTTGATGATGATGGGATTACTCGATGTGTGAAGTGCGTTTATTCACCCTTTCCTGATTTGATGTGCCTTGTTGTAATGAGATCCAGGGATGAGCAGTCCTGCAGCAGTAGTAGCAAGTTTACATATCTAGTTGATTTCTCTGTTTTTACCTGTATCATTAATCCATTAGAGAAGAGTTGTTTAATGATGCTTCACTTAGCTGAAAATTGGGTCCCAAAACTGGGTCCCTCATTTTAGAGTGGGTCAGAGGTGAAGGGCTTCTGGGGAAAATCTGGAGGTCATAGGCTGTATGTGCTACAGGTGTGATTGCTGCAACAGTGGTCTAAATCTAAGGAGTGGATACCATGCTTTCTGTCACACTGATTCTATCATTTATTTGTGAGGTGCAGGCAGGAGGCATCAAAGAGGATTGCAGCACTGCATGCTCAGAGGGCTGAAGAGGATCGAGAGAATCGGCCAGGTTTTGATGCACACTAACTTTCCTATGACCTCACAAATGCAAAATCCCATCTCCTGTGGGTCTTAGAACAAATCTGCACGTCTCCAGTTTATGGTAACTTGTTATACTATTTTTTTCTGGATTACAAAGTAATTGGTTTCTCAGAGATAAGCTGTTGAAGAATGATCCCTACCATTTTTTTGTCACGTGGTAGCAAAATGCATGCTGCCCACCGTGCTCCTCAAATTTCAGTGTTATTTCCTAACCCATGGATCATTGTAGAGAGCCTTGTGCAGGCTTAGAACCATATATATACATCAAACTGCAATTCTTGGCTTCCTCCTTGAATTGTGCTGCTGAGGAAGATTACAACAAAACACAGTGTATCGTTTCATGTCAAAAATGAGCTGTATCAACATGCAGTGGACTTGTCACAGTTTTCCATGAAGGACTGTATTAGACACCGCATATTAGACTGTACCTACTGTGCGTGTACTAACATTCAGTCGATCAGATTTGGGGTCATATTTAAAGCAAAACCAAACAGAACATTTCACTCTAATCAGTTTGGGCATGAATTTTCCATATTGTTGTGAGCAATGTGAATGTGATTAGGGTCACATTTACAGGAGTTTGATTGGATTTGGCTAAGCATGTTTTCTTAGCCTTTTATTGCAAGAGCTTGGCCTTATAGGCTAGTAGTGTATACAACACATCCATTTACTTGCAGCAATTAGTTGGGGTTTTCATATTGATAGCACCAAAAATTGTTGCCTATATTGTTTGAAATCATAGTGGCATCAATTTTTTCCTTCTTGCACAGATTTGATACAACAAAGCTAACGATTTGCAAATTTTTATGACTATATGGATCAACTAACAGAAAAGATGAATGAGATGTACAGTTTATCAGGTTGAGAATCAAGCGGGCGAGGATTGTGATGTGGCTCCATCCTGGTACTGAGTATGAAACTGAATGCAGGAAAAAGTATATATGGTATGTTTTTGTGCTCAAGTGAAAACAAAGTTGGCAGAGTGTATGATGAATGGCACTGAACCCTAGAAGGTTGAAGTAGGTGATTTTTTCAACAAATTGATAGAATGATAATATTGCAAGTGATATGCATATTGCTATTGATGTTGTGGTCAATGAAGGCAAGTAACAAGCTCCATGAACCAAATCTTTTGGTTAATTTGAAGTTCAATGGAATTTACTTATACTATTCAGGGAAAGATTGTATTAAAAAATGTTTTTTGTGCACTGTTTGTTTCAAGTATGTACATATTCCTCATATTTAGGGTGGCTGTTTAAAAGACGCAAATTTGTGTTTGGTGTGTGACCTTGGGCTGTAGTGGTGAAGATGCTCATGAGACTCAATGCGGGTATGGGTTCCATGACATGCCATTACTGTCCTTCACACTTCTCTTATTCATTTTCCTTGATGCAACATCAAAATATTTTTCTTCAAATTTTGTCATTTTCATTACAACTACCCAAATTGATTGATTGCTTCTCATGGATGTTTTGGTCTTTGCTTTTTCAGTTCTTAACAGCTCATTTGCATTTGAGGTGAAATGCACTTTTTGGACCTTTGCAAATTTAAAACAAGATTCATCTGTTTCATAAGGTGTGCAGATGTGTTAAGGGGGGGGAATTCTTATAGTAACTTCAAAACAATTGGCTACAAGTTTGCCAAACTTGTGGAAAACTGCCTAATGGGTCTTGCCGAGGAGACCAAAGCCATGATATCATGGCCTACTTGGGAAGAAACAGGCGTCTTCAAAGGGCGATGATGTTATGAAAATTAGTTAATGGCCATTGGGAAGACCCAGCTGAGTGATAGGTGCCTGGGAGTTGGTTCTGACAATTGATGTGAAGGGCAGGGCATCTCCTGAGTGAGAACTTTGGACTTGGTAACCTGTGAGCTTGTGCAGGTTACTGGACATAACATACTTGGCTCTCCTGATTGTACAGGAGTGAGAAGCTTACAAGTTATGGGACACACCTCTTCAGGACACACCTCCCATCACCACAGCCGATCTATTGCAGTGCCATTGATTTTTGACGAACATGGAGGGATTTTGACTACTTTGAACCAACTTGATCTCCTGTAATGTCTCCCTTTTTCTTTTTTTAATAAAGCTTTACAGGATTGAAAAACTAATGGAGGTATGAAAATGTCAAATGGCAACATGATACATGATATAACTAGGGAGCTCTTGTCCAATGGTGGGCTGCCATGTTTGTGAGATGCTCCCTACAAATGGTTATGGTTCAAAATCAAGCAGCAAACAAAGAATGGCAATGACGGTTCAAAACCCAACCAATAAAGTAGGCATGAAATGTGGAGATTCTAGGAAGATGGTCTCAAAATGAGCTCAACCTGCAATTGAGTACAAAATCATTTGTTTACAAAACACACCTCTTGTGGTTGAATTTTCTGAATGAAACCAAATTTAGATATAAAACAGAGTCTTGTGTGAATTCGTACAGACTTTGTATCCAACTTCAATTATTTTCCAAAAAAAAAAAGAAAAATAAATTTGACTTTCATAAATTTGAATTTATTGTTTCTTCAATAATAAAATGGGTCAGATGACATTTGCTATACCATGTCTCACCCGACAAACAAACGTCCCCCACCTAACACAATGGTGTTGTATGTCCACACCCTTTTTCAAATCTCCCTAGGAAATGGCATTGGAGTTATGGGTCAAAAATCTCACATAGTTATATGTCCGTAGAAAGAAAAACAAGGCATAGTTGAATAGGTATGTGGCCTAACAGAAAAGCAAGCTTTACTTATACTTAAGAGGATTGGAGATGGCTTTCTAAGTGAAGGGCAAAACAAAAAAAACTCACAGAAAGCATGATAAAAAAAAAAAAAGCACCTCTGGGGATTGGCTATGGTGGTGGATCAATGTCTGTAGTGAAGGCAAGGAAGTTCACAGTTTTGTTTTTCAGATCATCATACTTCTCACACAACAGCTCGATTTCTTCAGGTTCAATACGGATCATGACATAGCTACTTAGCGCTTGTGCAAACTGGGTGTATGTAACATGGCCAACAATGCCCACACATAACTTAGGCACTGCATAGTCATCAAACGAGCCTCGTAAGTAAATCCGCCTATCATACAATTCCTTCCTTATTCGCTTCAATAGTACTTGTAATGCAGCCTCCTTCTTTGGCTCCAAGTACACTGTCGCTCCCAAAAACCTTTGGGGCTTAAGACCTTCTAAGTTTGGTATTGGTAACACCTGCAATTATTGTGAGGAAGAATGTGAAGGTTGTTAAGTAGAATGTTTTTTTTAAAAAATTTAACAAAAATTAATTAATTAATTTTTGTGCATGAAAGAAATCAACACATACCCATCATCCTTGACAAATGATTTTGGAAAATAATTATCGCACTCCCATCTTTGACAAAATGAATTTAGGAAATAAATTACCATACACCCATCTTTGACAAAATGAATTTTGGAAATAAATTACCACACACCCATTTTGACAAAATGAATTTTGGAAATAAATTACCACACACCCATTTTGACAAAATGAATTTTGGAAATATATTCCCACACACCCATTTTGACAAAAATAAAATTTGAAATATATTACCACAACATACCCATCTTGACAAAAATGAATTTTGGAAATATATTACCACATGCCCATCTTTGTTGACAAATGAATTTTGGAACTATATTTCCCACACACCCATCCTTGACAAATGAATTTACCAAGTTGGAAATTGGATTATTGACCAAAAGATTGAATTTGAAAACCTACATTCCGTAGCGGTGTTTTCTCAAGCTCCTTGAGTGTATAGACCGTATCAATCTCATCACAAAAGGCTGTCCAACAAGTGCGCCTCATAGGGTCATCATTCATCCGATAGTTGTCGATTATTGCCTTCATCTCTTGTTTGCTAATTATGAGTTTCGAGTTGTCTAGGGCGGCGGCGAATTGTTCATCAATTATCAGACGATGTCGTAGTGGGTCATAATCTCTGAAGAACTCTCGGATGCGGTTTCGGTTCTTGTACACTTGTGTCTTGACATTATTTAAGGCTTTGTCGACATTGTAACCATCCCCTCGAATCTGAAAACCAAACACACAAGTACACAATTTGTTAGGGTTTGGACAAAAGGAAAAGAAGAGAAATGCCAAGCCAAAACCCAACTTCAGTAGTAGCCTCTTCATTGCGTTGCATTGCATGCCTCCCATGGAATGAACAATTCCTTCAATTGGCAATTTAGGTATTCATACTTTCATCATCTACCAAGAAACTTGGTAGAATGAATTTCAACCTAAATTTTAATTTGCTTTCATTGTTGTTATAATTATTTGACAAATATTTTGAATCACGTGCAATAATAAATCCTCACATTTAACATTTGACACCCACTTTTAGCGAAAGGCTAAAAAGCAAGGTTATTTTATGGATAACTTTAATATGTAACAAAGTTTTCATGTTGCACTTGCAACTTTATTAACATTCCAGCTAAAGAGATGAAAAAATTGTAGGCAAACTTGAGGGGATTATGGACATTACCTTCCAGGCTTTGATGAAGAGGAGCTCAAAATCTACATCGTCAGGTATACTAGCACCAAGGAGCAAATAATACTCAGTGAAATCGAAAAGGGTAACTTTTTGAATCAATGCAAATGATCCATTTAGCCACTCTACCATTGCCTCCTCTTGTGTTTGTTGTTGAACCATGACCATGGGTTGAGCTATAAGATTGTATGTCTCCTTGAGGCAATCCCTTGTCACATACCCAACATTATCCTACCATTCCATGAAGTCATCAGTTCTGATGCAATTCCCATATGAAAAAATATGAATTGCCCATCAACAAACAAAAAAGCCCCCCCCCTCTTCTCTCTCTTGAAATTCCAGACTTTGACACTATTTGGTGTGGGACATGGTTCTAACCAAGGGTGTCTTTTGTTTCTTTTTCTTTTTCTTTTCCCCCAATTTTATGATATCAAAAACTTGCTAATTTGAAAATTAAAAAAATAAGCGAGAATTTCCAATAATAAGTAAAATTAGTCAAACTTAACACATTAAATTTTTTTCCAAAAAGTTCCAATTTTTTAGGTAGAAAAAGTAATAAACAAAAAAATTGTCATTTAAAAAAAAATGTTGTTCTAACATTTGGAATAGAAATAACATGTTGTAGAATTTCTACAATTGTAAGAAATAAAATAACATACACAAAGAAGATACCCACTTCAGATATTCAAGAGATTTTGTGAAATATTTGATACTCTGTCCACCCCCACCAAAAACCTCCAGTTCACACTATTTCAAAAGCTATGTCAGAGAGGAGGCAAGGTACCATATCAAGTTTCTTCCATGCAGCCTTCACTAGTTTATCCCTGTAATTGTTCAACTGCCACAAACAACCAATTTGGTCAGATGTCACTACCCACATAAGAGACATGTATGTGCTAGAGAGAGGTCATTCATTACCCATGCCTTAGGTTTAGTGTGTACCTATGGAGGACAAGTTAGGCCTATAATGTAAGAGCAACTCCACTCCACCAGCAGTAGTACAAATTGTTTTTGTAAACACTAATTTGGATGAAGTTTCAAAGTGTTCAAATAGTGTGGAATTGGTTTTAGGGTTTAATTTCACACTTCTTTTATAAATCATTATACCTAGGTGGTACCCACTGGGTTATCACAATGAAATTTCATTTAAATAAGTTTTTGTCAATGCTTTACATTGAGTAATGCCTTTGGAGTCGGCATTCCTGAAATAAGCACCCCTTCACATTGCCTTGGGCGAGTGCTTATTTTTGGGAACACCTTACTCCTTTCCAAGGGCATTACCCTACACTTTGGTACCTTCCCCACTTAACCCATTGGATCGGTGAATAAGTCCCTCAACATCCTAGAAGGTTCCTAAAATAGGTTAAGCCCTTCTACTATACGAACACCAATCACAAAACCAAAACCAACAAAAGAAACTACCTAGAATTTTTCATTGATATTCCTCCTTTATGATATATAATGATGTTATGAAGAATGCACAACAACAACTAAAAACAATTCATAAAGATTGCCTAACACATAACCATCAAACATTGAATGATGTTTAACCAAGCATCAATAATTCTCAAGGCTGTTATTTCATACACAAGATATTTTCTCTTTTCCTAGATTCTAGGCTCCATGGAGAACAAAGGGAAAGCTAATCATTGAGCAATCACCCTAGGGATATATTAAAGTTATTTTAAAAATAACCTTGCCTTTGGGCTCTTTCTTGATCTTGAAACTTTTTTCATCCCCAAATGTTGGGTATCTATACAATGAACCAATTTCATTGGGTTTCAAATGTTGAATTTGAACATCTATTGCACATGATTCGAAACATTTGTTGGATGGTTGCAACATCAATGATAACAATAGTGAAAACAAACACAAAACTTTGGTTGAAACTTGTTTTTATCATCAATATTGGGGAAAAAGAAGTTTCATGTTATGTTTTATATTAATGTACTATTTTAGTCACAAGTTTTGATCTCATCCCAAACTCATCTCCTTTATGATAAAATTGCAACTCTTGATGTTGAGTCCCTTTTCATTTGTGAATAACTTCATTGTTGAAGGTCTTGTTGTTGTTGTTGGTTTTGTTTGTCAAGAAGAATGGATTTAAATGAAGCATTTGAGGGTAGTTTTCAACAAGTACAAAAGCTATGGTTGTGTTTGAAGTATTTTCACAAGGTGCAGTTTACATGAATGTAACATGTGTACCATGATGAGTAGTGATTAGAACTTATTACACAAACTTATGATTTCATGTTTATGGGTGGGGAGGAGGAAATGACTCGCACATGATTTTGTATGTGTTAAAGGCCCACATACAAGGAGTGGGTGAATCTGCTATTAGACGAGAAACAGTTTCTCAACCTATCCTGGTCTATTGTCACATATTAGGGCATACAATAACCTTTTAGTGTAATCTAAAGAATACCAGAACCAGGAAAAAAAAGCCATACAACAGAAGAAGAACTAAAAATCATCAAGGATTCAGAGAGTAGAGCATTATTAGTATGAATAATCTTACAGTGCCCCGAACGCATTCCATGAAAGCTCCAAATTGAAATTCTTTGCCAGCAGTCGCATGTGTGCGCATCAGGACAGCCAGCTCCTGCAAAAGAAAAGACATCCCATTGTTTGTCTTTGATCCAAATCCTTTGATCTCATGTCTGATTTTGCAGATGGGGCTGTGATTTTGTTTGTCTTTGTAATGTATGTTGTGTGTGTTTCGTGAACTGATGTTTTTTGTTTTATTAATCGATAAAATTGGTGAAGTCAATTATGTACACTGCTGTGAGTGCATATACAAAAATGCACATTTGTGGAGCTGCACTATATGTTGAGTACTTACTGTGTTTTGAATCGTCCAAGCTTGAAGGATTTGAGCATTTGTTGTGTAGAAGAAATTATTGAATTCAAAATTCATGGTGTTGAAGATCAAAATAATTTCATCTATGAAGTTTACAAAATTGCATATTGCTATTGTTATTGTACCTCTGGATTGAGTCGGAGCCCTGAGAATCTCAAAAACTCACGCCAGGTGTTGATATCCATGCATCTTTGATTATCACATTTTGCATGGAATGTCTTGAGTGCCTGCAATGCTACACCTTCGATTAAATCAGAGTCCCAAATCCCTCATATTTTTTCTTCTCTGAGATACAAGTTTTGGAGGCACTCTAACAGGCCATTTCTTATGTGTAAAATGACAGTGGAATCATACAACATCAACTTCTGAAATCAGTAAATTTGGGTATTACAATCTCAATTGCATGTAATATCTACGTGGTTAAGATACTACTTAGGGTTTTACTCAAAAATTGCAAATGCACATTGAAGAAAGCACCACTTCAATGTCAGACCAAACTTGGTTAAAATGGGTGTGGACCAATGTCTCAAAAAGACAAAGAAGAAGAAGGGCGGTGAATTGGGTTTCAAGGAGAGTAGATCCATGGAAGCTCCTTGGACCATGAAAATGCAATGAACATTTTTTAATGTGAAAAAACCCAATTTCATAAAGTATACATTTCTAGATTCAATATTGGGGATGTCCAAGATTGTGCGATTCAGAGTTTCATGGATGGGGGTTGGTGGCAGGGCTCGGGGTTTTGTTTTTCTTACCAAAATGCCTTTGGCTCCAAATCTTTGGAGCTGATCTCGAATGCATTCATGGATGAAGAAGATTGGGTGAACCATGATTGCACAAATCTGGCTACAAAATCATGCGCAAAAAAGAAGAGTGATATGATGCTCCCTGTGTTTTATGATCTCTTGTTCTGCTGCCATTCCATTTTTTGACATACATATATATAGCTAGCTACAAGGAGGAGGAGGATCCAACACAAGGGCTGGCTTGGCTTTGCAGCACCATTGCCTGTTGGTAGTGACATCATTGGTTGTGACTTGTGGGTGGTTATGAAAATAGCACCCAAAGCTCTCATGCCACCAAATAGCATCATGTGTTTCTCTCTTTAGATGCACACATTTCCAATCAGCAGCAGCAGCAGCAGCACCCTATGACCCATCACCAATTGTGTGGTTATCAACAACAGGAACAGACCCGCCCCTTGGTGGTTTTTAGGTTTCATACCCCATGGTTCTTAAAAATCAAAGACCCAGTTCTGATATACAACCACATGAAAAATACATCAAATGACCGCCTATAAAGCAGGCAAGGTTCTTGCCAAGACAAATGTAGAGAAGCTAAGTACAATATGTTTATGTGAGTTTTTTTTTTGTTTCTGTTTTGATCTTGCTGGTTGATTATGCGATCCTCACAGAGGATGTGTCCAAATTGTTTCTGTTGCGTAGATATGGCCTCTTGTAATATTGCAAAGTAGAGCAATGTTAGTAGTGTCTCCGGTCTAAGGTTGTTGAGGATTGTGATGATTAATGTGTGTTGATTTTTACAATGGCTGTTGATTTGGAAGACTTAGTGTTGGTCACTAGAAGCATGTTTCCAGGAACCCATAAATAAAATTCGGCAAGTGTGTGAAAGAGCTTTGCATTGGAATGGTGATGCAATTAGTGCAAGATGTATACCATTTATGCATCAATTTCTATGTTGAGGCAATGTAGGCAATACAATAGAGAGACTTGCAGAGCCCTAAATTTTGGTCACAGTATGATTACCACAAACATGAGGAGAAACTTTTGTTCTCTAGCTTGCCATTTTTCCCACTTCAATCAATTGTTGCATTCCTAATCTCAGTGTCAAAATTTGTTTAGACTTGGAGGGCTTGGAAAACACTTAAATTACATTGGGTCCACAATAGGAAATAAAAACACTCCATCAAGTTCCCAAAAATTGAACTCAAAAACACCAAGTGAACACTACTCAAAGAATGGGTTCAAGCTCTTGTTAATGATCTATCATTCTAGTTGGAAATCATTGACAATAGCATGAAGAACCCCAAGACATGCAAAATCTTTTTCAATCTGTTGTCAATTTCTTTCTTGTTTGTTAGCATCCCAAATTGGTTGTGGTAGGAGCTTTAGACCATTTTGGACCACACATACCTCACATGTGGAGAAGCTTAGAAACACATGTAAATTTTGATTTGAAGGTTGCAGAAATGGAACTTTGTCTTGATAGATCTTTTGGGGATTAAAATTGCATTGCAAGGTGAGTAAAATGGAGAATTGAATTTCATGTACGTGTAGGTGAAGTCCCCATTCTAAGCAATCTCATGGTTGCATTTGGTGCAAATGCTTCTTACATCAGGTGCTTGTGGAAGCTGAAGTGAGTGTCAGATGCACAAAGATTTCTCTTTCTTCCTCGAATCCAAGTGCAACCCATTTGACCTGGATTCAAGGGGGAATGTAAAATCTTTGTGCAAAAGATCTCTAGACCAAATCTATGTGGAAGGAAATATGACCATGGTTGGGATACCGTACCCAGCGAGACCATTATCTAATGCATTTGTAATTTGTTGGCCTTGCCTACCAAGGCAAGGATATTGTGTTTATAGATTCATTATAGAGTATAGTAGCTTAAGGGATTTTGAACCCTAGGTAATAGATCTATTTTTATATGAGGATTTTTGAAAGATGACATTTTGGATTGTTTTCAAACTTGAGATTAGTTAGAGAGTTATGCTAGCTTGAAGGATTTTGATTTCTTTTAGAGGATTTTTTGAAGGATTTTGATTCCTTTTAGAGGATTTTTTGAAGATTATATTTTTGCATGGTGAAGTATTTGAGTTTCCATAATTCTTCTTTTGCCTTAAGATACTTTGTAATGTAAATGGCAACGCCACAGTGTGACACACCTGTTGTTTAGTCTTGATGGTGTTGAAAGCCAATGAGCCATAAGAATTTTGCCAAACATTGTTTCCATTTTAAATGTTCCGGTAGTCATCAAAGTGTGCTTCCTAAATCTTCCAACATGTTTTTAAAGCTTTTGATGGGCCAGATAGAATGATTCATCCATGTGGTTAGCTATTATCATAGTAGCTTTTCAGGTTCAGAAGCAACTAAAATATTTTTTGAAAATGTCAAAATTTTATTTATTATTTAATGAAATTACAAAGGAGGGGGGAAAAAAAAAACCAAAAAATTGGTCTCATAATGTTCAAAGGTTTAGACTCATAGAAGCTGCCTATGTTTTATTGCCAAAATTCAATAAATAAATTAGTTTTTTTACTGGATTTTGGAAAGTAAAATAATTATTTGACACCCAAGTGCTGAACCTGAAAAGGTACTACTAGGGTAGTAGTCTCCCATGCTTTTTTGGTGTCCAATTTCATGTTTATGGGGGTAGGCATGGGAGACTACTACCCTAGTAGCTAAAAAAAGATACGTCATCAATGGTTGAGATCAAGTCCGATCAACACCTTCAAAAAGAAAAAAGAAGAAGAAATGGTTTGAAGACATCCATGGATGGCTTGTGAGTTCAAGAAACTAAGTAATTCCAAAGGAGTGGAAAATGTAAATCTATCCAATGTCCTAGCTTGTAAACCCTCCTACTAGAATCCACCTAGTACTACTTACTACCTAAGTAAACTACTTATGTAATCTTATGGGTAGGTTTCATTGGTGAGTAGGTGTGGAATGTAAGTGGTTCTTATAGAGGTAGGTAGGTATGTAAGTAAGTAAGTAAGTACAGAACTTGGTGGCTAATAATATGTAAGTCAGAATAGATGGGGATAGTTAGAACATAGTTAACCATCATGGTTAGGTTAGCTACGGGACAGTAACAGAATGAAAAAAAGTGTTTTCTGTTCACATATCATCCATCCATCCATCCATCCATCCATCTTGTAGGGTGGGCTGATGGGAGCTGGTTGAGTTTAGGCCTCCTGGCAGGAAGGAAGGAAAAGACAGACAGTGAAAATCTATGTAGCAGCAGTGTTGAAAAAATATGAAGATATGAAAAGGCTGCTCTCCCAACCCTAACTGACTTTGAAATCAGATCCAGAAAGCAGAAGAAATCTTAAAACTGCCATATTTCTTCTCAGAGCGTTTGTTGGGCTGACTTTTCGATAACATCCATTCTGCTTGTCTTTCCTTCTGCTGTAATCATGGGGCCGAAGGATTTTATCAGGCAGGCAGCCAGGCAGGCATCTTGTCGCTTGATTAAGCAAGCACCTGACAATGTCAGTCCAAAATTACATGCAAAAGAATCACAAAAAACCATTAAGAGTTGTATGTAAAGAAGTCCTGAGATCATTCGCATTCTCAGGATTAAACCCCAGATTCAATGGGGGGGCGAGAATAGCCAGTTTTGACATAATAGGGCATCAAACGCATAACTGAGATTGAAAACTTTACAGAGCAAAATAACTGACACCCAAACTAGTTTTTCCATCAATTTTTTTTGGGTGGTAAACTGAGTTTCATCCTGTCTTTCCTCTTTCCTGAGCGCCTCCACTACTGCTGCATATATTCTCACTGCTCCTACCTATATACAAGTATTATAATCACTCTCAAACCTTGTGCATTAAATGCTGAGTTTCAGCATTTCATACTGAGGGCGACTTTAGAGAAGGGTCGAAAGGTCCAGGTGCCAATGAACTCAAGCAATCTTATTGGTCGAAAGCTCTAATTTGGTTCCAAGGCCTTTAGACGAGGGTCCAAGACCAAAAAATGGCAAATTGAGGCTAAACCTACATGGCACCTGTTTTGGAGGATAAATCAATTGGTTTGGATCAACAAACATTTAGGATTCAATTTGCTTCAAATCAATCCAAATTCGTTCCTAGGAAATTGGACTCTCCTCTCAAGTGGGCTTGAGATTTAATAAAATTTCCTTACTTTGCAGCTACCCTGAAAAAGGGAATAGTGGGTGAAAGCAGGCCCAAAGAGACGATGAAGAGAGGGGTGAGTGTACGGATAACTCCAATATCACATAAGATATTATGAGGTTGCTCCTACAATGCAATTCACTATTGGTCTCTTGCAATTTTGTAAAAACCTGAGTGGTTTTGGTTTGGAGGGGTTGGAGTTGGACCGGGGTTTATTTGGAGGGTTTTGTGATGTAACCAAAGTGGGCAATCATCCAGAAAATAATTTAGCCAAATTGGGCTACATACGAGATTTGCAATATGCTGCAAAACACATTTGAAAGACTTATAAGTTTGGATAGTATAATATATCTGTCTATGAAGGAAAGTAATTTGTTTTGTTTTGTTTTTGTAGTTATGAGATTCACTGAACCGGGCTGCTTCAAATCAAGTTCTTGGTGTGTTGTTTAGAAAGCTCTTGACGACAATGTGGGCTTGGTTCCATGACATTTGGACTTGCTGTGCAAAAGTTCTTGAATATTGAATGATTTCTTGCCTGAAAATTAAATTAAATTGCAACTCAAAATTTCGGAGGAATTGGAATTTGCCTTTGGTGTTGTTGGAAAGAACTTGATGAGGAGGATTTAATGGAATTTATTTTAAGATTTGGATTCAGAATGTGGGAGATATTGATTTTTAAGTGATTTTCTGCTGCTGAAAATTTAAATAAATTCCAAAAAACCAGGTTTTGGAAGGAAAAATCAGTTGAGGACGTGGTAACACTTGTGTCAACGGCACATGCCACACTAGTGAAGTATGAAAAAACAACTTGCAGGAGCACAGACAAAGGTCTACTAGAGCCTACAACTACTTCTTCCTTGAACCACTTGAACCAGATATGCACTTCCAGTTTAAATATGCACACTGGCAACCACAATCCAAATGGTGATAGATAGATAGCAAAACTGGGATCGAAGAAAAACTGTTACTTACATTCAGAGAGAAGTCAGCAAAGTTTCAGACTTGTGTCATGCCATGCAACAGAGCACAACACAAAGCGGTGTTTTTTTTGTCAGAAGTGTGTTTTTAGGTTGCAGAATGGGAACTAGAAACCAAAATAAAGTCACAAAATAGTCACAAAACTCAAGTCACCAGGGACAGATAAGTACAGTACACTACCATAGTC
>Ga0209208_10004315_pt1 | contig 20233 bp, 19 predicted proteins | sample S1TSphfallax_3_FD_187694 | JGI IMG/M metagenome (GOLD analysis project Ga0209208, IMG submission 187694) | Host-associated microbial communities from peat moss isolated from Minnesota, USA - S1T2_Fd - Sphagnum fallax MG (SPAdes) (version 2) | ecosystem: Host-associated > Plants > Peat moss >...
TTTTTTTTTTTTTTCATCAAAAAGGTTGCATAATAAGAACAATTTTATTAAGTAAAAAAATACTTTAGAATTCAACATTTCTTATTAGTTTATATTTCAACATGACATTCAAAATTTGTTCAATTATTTTCTTTTGATCATGTTTTGCACTTATTGGTTAGAAGACTAAACATCTATATCCACCTTTCATTGTTTAACATCTTAAAACATTCATTTTTCAAAACACAAGAATGATTCATAGGATAGGACCATGTTATAGTTCACATTGTGGTAGATCAACTACAATTGCACCCCCATTGTCTTTTGATGAAGTTATCTTTCAAAAGTTTAATAAATGTGGAAGAAATTAAAGGTGTTCATGACATCTTTTATGCTTTTCTTATGTTCTCTCATTTGCTTTCAAAATAATTTTCTTTTTTGTTTGATGGGTTTTTTTGTGTTGTTTTTATTTTTTGTTAGTTTTTAATCTTTTTATTTTTTGTTTTGATTGATTGTTCTTTTGTTGTTGCAAGTTATTGATGAATCTTATGCATTCATCATGATTGTTGAACATTTAAAACAAATGGAAAATATGCTTTAGAACCCATTTCAATTTTTCATGATGACAATGACAATGTTTAAATATCATAAAAAATCTTTGATTGACGCACCCCCAAACTCTTTGATGGATTCCATTATGAATCCAATGGTGAACACATTGGAAGAAGAAGGAGTTGAGGTGTACTCCCTGTTTCGCAACACTTTGGGGGTAGAGGGACGTGCTGGAGCTCCGAGACGGGACTAGAAAGATTGACAAGAAATTCACTTACTCATACATACTTGCACAAAACCAAACAACAAGTTAGTTAGTGCGTAGTTAAAACACTTTGGTGCACGAATGAACCACGAGCAAACATAGATTCATAAGACTCACCACGACTTGGACTTGGGGGAAGCCACCACCTTCCCCCTTATAATATATTTTGTGCCTAGTCACGGGATTAGCACCCAAATGACATTTTGTCTCGGGATTCCCAAGTGGGAGTCTCGAAATTCCTAAGGTTGGGATTCCCGCGACTTTGGGGGCCCATAACTTTGCGTGAAAACCTCTTATTGAAATGAGGTCTAAAAAAAAGTTGTAGCCTTCGTCGAGAGCTTTGTAATAATATGTCGCACGTGACCTACACACAAGGAAATCGAGGTGATTCTTGATTTTTAGTGGTCGGGAGTCAAACTACCAATTTGATTCCTAACCTTTTTTTTGGCCATAACTTATTTATTAAATGTCCAAATGGATCATGTGAGCCCATTTTAAACATCTAAGTTCTAAGAGATTTTCAATGATATGAGAAACTCTTCAATCCAATAGGTTTTGACCTTTGCAATCGTTCTTTGAAAATTCAAGAGTCCATTGGGACTTCAACTCCCAAAATGGGAGTTCATTCCCTCACACTCTCCTACACTCTCCGGAGCATGAAATGTGACTTTCGGGCTTTTCTCTTGGCCTGCACCTTTACAAGTCCTTGCCTTGGTTGCGAACCCAAGGTTAGGGTTATGACATTGATAGTCATACACATATATTATTAATTTTAATTTCAAATCAAGGTGTAATGTTTGTTACATAATATATTTGAATTGATTTGAAAGACATGATGAATGGATGAATGCATGGTAAGGTGGCTCACTTATAGAATCATATTCATATTCTATATTCATATTTTTGCAGGGTACCTTTTGTTTAAATGGATGTGGTGATAAATGTATGTTTCAATTTGTTAATTGATGATTGATTTTAAATTCATAATTTGATTATGAAATTAAAAGTATAATTTTTTTTTGAAAATGTTACCCCTATTGTTAATAATGGACTTTTGAAAGGACAATGTTTAAATTAGTTTCTTGACTCCAATGTATTCATAGTAAATTTCAATTTAATTGATTTTTAGTGACTAAGTATAAGTTCAAGAATGGAATGAATAACATATATATTGGACCATTTTCTTGAAAACCTTAGCAAATATTTTTTTATGGAATTTAAAATGGTTAAAATTTGACCTTATTTTCATAAGTCCTTATGAGTTACAAATTATTTTTTTGTTTTAAAAGTGTTTGATTATGAAATATCTAAAAGGGTCATTATTCATATGGACTTTCTAAAACATTTTTCCAAATATTATGATTTTTAATAAAAATTGCATCCATCAAAACAACTAACGTCATCATCATTTTATTTAAATTTAAAAATAGATTATGAATGTTCACAAATGGATGAACATCAACTTATAAATGATTATAATCATAAGTTATGAGAAAAAAGTAACCATGTTCTTTAGTAAACTTTTTATGGACTCCTATGGAGTGGAGCATCTACCTAAAATGAACCACCACACCATGCATTCACCCAAACTAGATTGTATTGTTTAATTTGTTCATTATTTCTAAACTTGAAACATTCAATGGTGCATTTGGATTTTTCTATTGGTCATTTTGATTTTATTTAAATAAAAAAAATATTTCTCCTTTTTTTGAATTTTATTATTTTCAATTCCACTATTTGAATTTATTTTGAGTTGTCAAAATTTTTATAATTTTAAATTCAACTATTATAGAATTTCAAAACAACATCAAATTCAAAATCAATTGATTTGATTTTTTTGTTTTCTAAATTTTGCAATTTTTTGTATTTATAAGATGTGATGATAACCTCCATGCAATGAAAGCCTTAATTATAATATAATCCACATGGTTTGAGGACAATGAAAGCCCCTTCTCCATAGGTTTTTCATATAGAAAAATGGGCTTAAATTTGAACATCGTGCTCACACACTTCTTGCAATTCATCTTATTGCATCCAAATACATTCCAACTCATTTTGCAATAATTGTTTCATGTGTAGCAAACACTTCTCCAATTCTTGGTCATGAATGTGACAATTAGTGTTTGCCCTTGAATGGCCATGTGTTACATATCCTTTACTAAGGTTTTTTAGTTTGTCCAATTGCCTCCAAATTGAAAACAACTTGTGAATTGTTCCCCTTCCAAGCCCCTATTTTAGATTTGACATGTTCCTTGTTTTAACCACATTCATGTTGGATGTTTGAATGTTCAACTCCTATTGAGCAAAAGCAAGAGATTATGAGAAAAATGTTTATAAAAGTCAATGTTATAATTAATTGCAATAGATTTTCAATGAATAATCTTTTGTATATTGATAGCCTTCAAAATTCATATAGCATATGACATCAATGACATGGGCTAATTAGAAGTGGGGTCAAAACTTGATATATAAAGCCAATCCAAGACAAGGACTTAATCATTAACAATAATTAATAATGGAATATTCTATTAAATATACATGTTTCAAATTGTGATTTCCAAATCAACTTTTACACTAATTAATTTTTATGACCCAAAAAGATGTTGCATTATACTATAATGAAAATGTGTAGACAAAAGGTTTCCCATAATACATAAAAAATATTGTCATATAACTTCATGTAAAAATTTCAACATCAATTTAAGTAACCACTTATCACAATGGAAATTAAACAATAGTTACATCTTGCAATGGTTCTTTATATCATGTTTGCATTCAATGCTACAACTTAACATGGTATTCCAAGTAGTGGGACATATTGATACATTAAATAAATTCACAATGCTTTTGAAGAAATTCCACCAACAACAATAACTCCATGAAATTCATGTCAAGAATTCAAAGTACATTGCCACTAAAGAAAGATGAAGAGAAAAAAAGGAAAAATATCAAATAAAATATTCAAGGATTTAAACAATAGTAGAAATACAATAATGCAAACCTACCAATGATTGCTCCTTGACGTCCAATTTTTTCTCCTTCCAAATGTTTTGGGTGTGTTTGATTAATGTTTTTCATGTTTTGTTTGAAGTCAATAAATTTTCCACATTCTTGATTTCCTCCCTTAATGTAAGCCTTGTAGAAGGATCAAAATCTTTAAACATCTAAGGGTTTATTTTTAATTTTGGGATCCCAACATTCACAAAATTAAGTTTTCCTACCCTTTTTAACCTATAATTACATTTCGACTTGTCTATTTGAAAAGCTTTGACAATGGGTACAATGAACCTTAACTTTTGATGCTATGATTTTTCTTAAACAACAACAATTGCCCAATTGACATTATGTTCCTTATATTTTACAACTTATCCTTCATTTTGTTTTGTTCAAAATGTGTATATGTAAGCATTAATTTCTCAAGTGAGACAACTAATTGGTAAAGAACCAAGCATAAATATTTCTAAATAATGAAATAACCATACTACTAACTGATTGTTTAGAAAAAGAAAAAGAAATCTTAAATTTCATTTTGTCAAAAAAAATATGTGAAGGTTACTTTTTAAAAAAATCCACCCCAACATTAATTGTTACTTGCATAAAGGTGCAAATTAAATGCTCTCCTATTGGGTGAAAACACGGTCAAAGGAACCAAGGGTGCCAAGGTAAAAGTCTTTTTCCAAGACTACACATGACAATGTTGGTTTATAACTCAAAATTTGTATTTCAAGTACCTTTTTAACATTACATTTTAAAGATAAATGCATTTGGACTACAAATTGATTTATACCATGTATGTTATGCATTCATGCTTTCTATCACATAAACATGAACAACTTTTGTTAAAAGGACATTTTCAAAATCCATAATTTTCAAGGTCAAAATCATTTTTGAACCAAATGTGTTCAAATTGGTTATAATTATTTTATTTTATTAATTCAAGCTCTTTTGCCCCTCTAATCATCAATGTTAAAATCTTCTCCAATTTTAAGAAGGATTGGTGCACATTTGGTAGATTTAAATGATGTTTGGAAAAAAAACAAAGATTGTCCACTCTAGAGGTTTAAATGCTTTGAACATGCAAAAACATTTTTGATTTGTGTCAAGTTCTAATTTTAAGAATGTTCAAAACTTTAATGTTGAATCATTGGTTAGCATCCCAAGCTCTATAACATTATGTAACATGTTCTAATTTTTTTAAAAATAATTAAGAAAATAATTTTAGAATTGTTATTAAAGTTAAATCCAAAATTGGCCAAAGTAGTTCAAGTTTTATTTCAAAATTTTACAATTTGTTTTAGAAAAAAGAAAAATATTTTGGCAAAATATTCCCTTTAATATTTTGTTTTGCATTTTTGATAAATTTTCACACAAAAAAGTCATTTATGAGCACTTGTTCAAATGAATTCATGAAATTTTAACACAAATTGATTATATTTCTAAAGCAATTTGGATATGCCAAATTTCATGGGGATTTTGAAGTTCAACACTTTTAGTCAAAGTGTAATAAAATGACTTAAATTTTTTGGCAAATTAAATGTGAAATACATGTATATTTTAAATGTTTAGAGTTTGCAAACTATTTTCATATTTTTCATCCAAAGCTTCTAACCTACTACTTAGGTAGTTGTGTTTGACTTCATGGTTGTTCTTTTATGAAAACCAACCACAATGGTCCGACATATCACTTTCTTATAAAGATGATATATATATAAAGAATTGACCTAGGTATAATATACTTTGTTAAAAGGGTGGAAAAGTAGATAATGAAATATTACCCATGCTAAAAGCAATGTTTTCCTTTTAAATTTAGTGATGTTGTTCAAATGACAATCATCAATAAACATATTTAACCAAATTTGGTGATATTAAAAGTATAAAATATTTTTTAAGAATTGAAAAGTCCCCATTTTCATGTTTAAAAAAGGCAAAACAAGGTAAACACTACATAAAGTCATAGAAACTCCTAGAAACTTGGATAGACAAAAGTCAGAACAAAGGACCATAAAACAAATACAAAATAGGGACAATTTTTATAAAAAAAACATTTACAATATGAACAATAACACCAATTGCACACCTATTTAGGGACCATTTGTATATATATATATATATATATATATATATGCATGTAGGATAATGATTTCTCTATATTAACATCCCAATTTGCTCCTTATGTTAATGGGTAAAAACTATTGTAAACATTAATTTATACATTGAATTTATATGCAAATGAAGCAATGGGAAGATTCAACCATGCTATTAGTCAATAAAAAAAAATTGAACTAAAACTCTCATAAAAATGGTCCACCTCACAATTTTTTGTCATATTCCATTTGAAAAATGATTGTCAAAATTTTAGTTTATCACATATTTATAGTCATTGCCCTAAAAAATTTTCATTTGTGAAATCATAATTATCAAACTCTTCACAGAACTCACAAACTTATTCCAATCATATGGGATCACAATCAAAGTAAAAACTACAAATTTAATAAACATTAAAAATCATTTCAACTATTTATTAAATATATTTATATATTTTAATACACTATGACATACATATTTTTTGCACAATTATATTCTAGCATCACATCATATAAAATAAAAGTATATAATTTCTTTGTGTTTTAGCTTCCCATAATCTGTAAAAACATTATAAATTTTCTTTTTATTAGTATTGAAATGATTGACCTACAAACATGGGTACCTTTAAAAAATAAAATAAAATACAATGTGACAACAAATTTGACCCCATATTGTGCTTCCACCCAAAACCAAAAACAACCATCCTAAAATGTAGCACATATGTCCATATGATTTACCTACTTGTACATTGACACAACTGTTTAGCACAAAATGTCAAATTAATTTAACCCAAAACAAAAGGTCCCATTGCCTGCAGTTGCAATTTAAAAAACTGAAAATTTTAACAATTTAATATTAAAGTTGAATGGTCTAACAAAGTTGTAAATTAATTGTAATTTAAATATGGTCCCTCATACATTACATTTAGGATTGAAAGGATTAATCCTCGCTTGTGTGACCCAAGGTGGGGGGCATTTCAAGAATAAGAGGTCCAAGACAAGGCCATAGCCAAGTCCAGCCTAGGCACAGCATTTTGAAATGTCCACAAGGGATGTCCCTTCTCCATTGGAAACCATGAGGTGAACATGATGGGGAACCTAAAGGTAAGTGGATCACAATGTGTAGAAGGGTGTAGGTTGTTACATTTATTCCTATCCTTATAGGAGTAAGATCCCTAAGGAGTAGGCATAAGATCTTCCTCTTTGCTGGGAGCAGGGACATTCACGTACATAAGGTGCTCTCCATATACACTTGAAATTTCTCCAAGTGTGTAAAGTACTGGTAGAATTCTTTTAAATGTATGTGGAGGGCACCTTAACCATTGTAGTAGTTTAGATGCAACAGAGGAGGAGACTGCACCTTGTGTGTAAGGTTTCTCCTCTCCTAAAAAAAAGTGGAGCCACTAAAACTTTGACCAATCTTTATGTTGGATAAGGACCTTAAAGGGGGCAATTCTGGGAATTCAGGCCGGGCAGCTCCTTCGTCATGCTGGGGCCAGATACCCAGAACAGGCCCTCTCTCAGTCGTTATCCTACTCTTTACTATAATAGGCAAGTTTTCTACAATAACATAAAAACCTCTCTTTTTATTTCCCTTTGTATCTTGAGGGATCTTCCCCAGCGAAAGATCCCTAGGGAGTTATGTGGTAGGGGAGATCTCACTATAATTTGTCATTCCCATGTTCCCATGGAAAGACTTTTTGATGGGATGGATCAGGAAAATTCAAAAACACAAGGAGGAAAGGGACAGATGAGGAAAATTGAAAAAGAAAACAAGAAGGAAAGAGTGGAAGAAAGAAAAAGAAGAGATTTTGACGGCCATGGAGGTTCCCATACTCTGTGTGTTCTCCATAGGTCGGGAATGCCCCCAGCCTACTGCCCTTGTGCCACCGTCCCTCAGGAGAACCCACTCATATGGGAACCTCCCTCCCCTACAACAAGCAAGATTGTCCTAGTTCAGTGTAGACTAGCTTTCCTACATCTCTGGCAGCGGTAGCGACTTTTGCAACCAAAGCAGAAAATGAGGTAGCAGCGGCGACTGTAGCACTTTCCTTGGCCCAAGTAGTCAAATCTATGGACAAGTGGAGGAGCACCCACGTCCAATTGAAGCTAGTAGATGGGACACTGGATTATCCCAAATTACATGCTCCCGTGCGGAGGAAGGAGATAAGGAAGAGTTGGCTAGACTCGATTGAATTCATCATAAGCCAATTCATAAGATTCTTACCTCTACTCCTTAAGAGTGGGAGGCATCGTAGGCCTTCTTATCAAGGTGGGATTGTGACTTAAAAGGAATCCTAAAGTAAAAAAGGTTAAATTTTTTGTCCTAAACTGGCGATTGATGGTGCGATGTGACTATTCCTGAGCACACTCATCATGTGCTACTCGAAATAGTGTGTGTTTGTTTGCTTTGTTTTATGTTTGCAAGTTGTGCATTCATGGAGGAAAGAGAATGTGGTTGCCTTGTTTCTCCCGATTTGAAGGATGAGCTAGTTAGCTTTGTTATTTTAGTTTTGTTCTTCATGATGTCTTGTGGGATGAAGGTTCCAATTGGTGAACTAGATTGCCAAAGGATGATAAGTTGCTGCTATTTGAAGGAGGTGGTTGGTTTTTGGAAGACAAAAGATTCTTTTGTTGTGAAAACTTGGGGATTCAATGAGTGAGAGTTTGAAGCAATGCCATAACGTAATCAGTCGATGCTCATTGAGAATGATTCCGGAATGTTCGGATTAACCTAAGCCTTAGGGTTCAAAAGTAGGTGTTGTGTAGTTTAGTTTCAGGAATAGATTTGTGTGTCAGTAAGTATGGACCATGGTTCAAGTAATTGAAAGAAAGCTTTGTGATTCCAATTTAACCCCTCTTTTTTGGCCACAGGATCCTTCTGGAATGTATTTCCAGGAGGAATAACATTCATGTGCCCTCCAAATTAGGAAATTTATTTAAGAGCTTCACGCTAACTAGAAGCCAATAGCAGTCGATAACAAGCCAGTTTGTCCTAGTGTAGACTTTTAGACCCACTAGCCTGGCATACCATACATCCTGACGGTGGTAGCTGCTTTTGCAACCAGTGTCGAAAATCAGCAACTGAAGCAACTCAGTGGCCCAACTTCCAAGTGGTCAAATGCACGAGCACTCACATCCAATTTAATTTAGTGGCTGGGATAATATTCCAATATCCAAAATTACATGCATAAATGCAGCTAAGAGATAAACAGCTGGTGCAAGTTTCACATATCAATTACCAGCACAACTGGATCAGGAGAGACCAATTTTCCCATAGAGCAAGCAGTTTATGCAAGTAGGGCCACCCCGCGGTAGGGAGTTGATGGGAGCTGCAACTTGTATGTCGTTTTCGTTAGGAATCCAGACTCGAGTAGATCTGAGTTCATACTTAGGGAGTTTTAAGCCACCCACACACATAACATTACAATTGAGTGCCTCATGAAAGTCCTGGCCAGCTTGAGGTTTATGAACCCAATTTGATTTGGACTAAAGTAGACTAGTCATGAATTTGTAGCAGGGACACTAGCAAAATTGCTCCAGGGTGAAAGGGTCAACTGAATTTGACATTGGTCACAGAAATGAAAGCTTTTTTGAAGCACAGCTAAGTAATCAGGCAGTGGCAGTGGAGACTCCGGGCTAAGGATAGGAAATGGGGTCTCTGAGAGCTGGAGCATTTTAGTAGCTATATTGGATGTTGTGGTCATCTTGCAGGCTTGCCACTCCTGCATGGGATTAAGGCAAGTCCTTTCCACTGGACCGAGCCATGCTCATGCGGGCTCATCGACATTGCACAATAGCTGGAAGTCTACACGATACCCAGATCAGTCTGAGACATCCACCGAAGATTTGCCAGCTGACATTACGGTACATCACGAAGTAGTCGCTGGTTTTATTAGGAGCGTGCAAAAATGGATATGAATCTGGTCGTTAATTGTCGAATGTCTCATGCAGATCATGTCCTTTTGGCTTTTGCAGGTCTTGAGAACACCATTCATACACAGAGACCATCCAGATTCGCCATTGCCGAAGGCTTACAACACTAGCTCGTACTATGAAAGGGTAGAGGCAGTAGCGCAAAAGGAGCTTGGCTCGTCGGGATTACTTACACTCTCGTCGATTGATGAGCTCTAGTGCACGAGGAAGCGAAAGCGAGGTGATGCAGGACGAAAGATCGGTTCTGTACAACATGGTGACTGACTACACAACGGCACTGTGGATCGGCACACCTCGGCAGCGATTCTTTGCTGTCGTTGATATTGGAAGCGATTTTATATGGCTGAATTGCAAGCCTTGCAACAAATATTGCAACAGTTATTCTTATGGGTCGCCATTTGATCCCAGCTTGTCCTCGTCTTATGCAAGCACATCATGCATGGACAAATCTTGCCAAGTACGCAAATGCTAAATTGAGAACTTTTATATATTCCACATCATCCAGCTAGTCTCGAGAATATTGGAACATATTGATAAGAATATCAGCTGCAAATAAGGAAATTGACCACCCAAGGCTTTTCCCTTAACGTCGTCCTCCAGATGGTGGTTGCTCATATGTGCAACGTATGTTAGTTTGATTCTAGTTTGACCTCATGTACTTGGCCAAAAAAAAGTTCCCTCAAACAAATTCTTAGGACATCTTTACATTATGTTGCTGCGATCACAGTCACTTCAAGTATTAACCAATTGCGGGAGCTCTGAGTCATGTAATAACATCTTTCCCTTTTTCATGAGAACATGTGTTCCTAGCGTTGCTACCATGACTTAAGTACATATTTTCAACCCATTTTCAGCTCTCCAATGGAAAGCAGCTGTCTTGCAACAAGAAACAGGGCCCTATGTCAATGGCTTTCCATTAGGCTGCTGTGATCACAGTTACACTCAGACTGTGGAAAGAGACCCTCATATGACAAACTTCTCAGAACACTTTTTTCTAAATATTGGGGCTGTGAGATTATAGTTAGCTCTGGCATCACCCAATGATGGGAGCCTGCAAGTAAGCTGATAACTGTGAAAAATCGGGCTCTTCCACTACACAGCATGACTGAAAACAGTCAGTACAATAAACTTCGACAAAGAAAAGGAATCACACTACAAAGTTTAATCTTGCTAAGAACTATGCTAAAATGGATTAGTGACTCAAAACTAGTTCCTGCATAGAGACAGATTCATGATTCTGAGCATCGCTCAGAGATAAGGCTAGTAACTGCTGGTAGGTGGAAATAGTTGCCATGTAGCGAGGGTAATCCAGAGTAAAGTGCACATGCGTGCTTAATTCATGCACTAGCGGAAGTGTAACGAATTCAATCTAGTGCACATGCCACCATTTCTAATTTATTGTGACAGAGTGGAAATGAGCGAGACTACTAATTTTAACTCGAGCCCTAATTTGCCGCTATTGTTTAGTGCTCCCACTGAAGTAGCTTGACCACATGCTACTTACACTCCCACTTTGTCAAGGTACTCTTGAAGAGTCAAGCCTAGGAGCTACACGCACTTGAAGTGCTTTGGTGCAAGAACGGGCTTTGTTAGGGTATCAGCGCCCATGTCTAATGTGGAGCAATACTAAAAAGAGATTTCTTTTGTGTTCATCATCTCCCTGACAAAGTGGTCTTGTATGTCGATATGTTTAATTTGCTTATGGTTTTTGATTAATGTTAGATTTCCTTGGTTGTCACTAAAGATTATTGTAACATCTTTTTGTGGAAAACTCAACTCCTGTAGTAACTTTCTTAATCACATGGCTTCTATTGCAAATGAAGTTGCCATGTATTCTACTTTTGTTAATGAGATGGCCATAGTTGGTTGCATTTTACTAACCCAACTTACAACTCCATTTAGTAACACAAATACAAACCCAGTTGTGGACCTCCTAAAGTTTAAGTCTCCACCCCAAACTGAATCTAAGAAACCCTTGAAGGTTATTCCCTCTTCAATTCCTCAATATTGTAGCGATAAATCATGTGTTCTTTGAAGGTATTGAAGGATTCTCTTAGTAACTATGTAATGTTTTCTAGAGGGGTCTGACATGAATTGATTAATTATGTTCATTGCATTAGAAAGATCTAGTCTAGTAGCAACCATTGCATAGATAAGGTTGTCCACAAGTTCCTTGTATGGCACATCCATCATTTCTTAAATCTCTTATAAGGTTTTTGGTGCAATATTTTTTCCTAGTTTATTAATGATTTGTAGAGGTGTCATTATTACAAAAGTGAGGTGTAATTCATTAACCTAAATCATTATGGGACCTTAAAAATGAAATGAATTCACTACACTTTAGTGATTTCACTATAATATCACATTGTGTTTTGCTACTAGTTGACATAATTCGCTATTATAATTTATTATACCTTAAACTATTGTACATTATTATACTTTAACGTATCCTAACTAATTTATTATAAGTTTTTTACTTCAAGTTATTTTAAATCAAATTATTCAACTAACCATAGGCTATACCTTAGGTTATTTTATTCTAAATTAATATATGTTATTTCAAATTATAATTTAAGTTATTTAAGGTCATTACACTTTATGTTATTATAAGTTATTTTATCCTAAGTATTAAATTTTTTTTAAAAATAGGCATCAATAGCCACCAATAAAATAACCATCAATAACCACTAATAGAATAAGCACCAATAGTCACTAATATAATAACCACCAATAGAATAACCAACAATACTCACCAAACTAATAAACACCAATAGAATAGGCATTAATAACCAACAATAAAATAACCAACAATAGCCACCAAATCAATAAGCATAAATAGCCAATGGTAATATAACCTAGAATAACCAATAATAGCATAAGGTGAATTGGCTTTGAATAATCAAAAGTAATTAACAATAACCTTAAATAGCCTAAAATAGCCTGAGATGAAATAGTTTAAAATAACCAAAAACAATTTATAATAACTACAAATAACCTAAAGTGAAGTAACCTACAATGACAAAAAAAAATAGAATAACCAAAAATAACTTATAATAGTTGTAAATAATGTAAAGTGAAATAACTTAGAATAATGAAAATTTAGCCTTAAAATAGTTGAAAATAACCTAACATAGGTAATATTATTATATTAGCAAAAATCTTATCCATTTATTACACATTTTCTTTTTCAAAAGAATGGTCATTGAAATGTTATTAAATAATGATCTTCAAAAAAGAAATTGTGCAAATGATTTTACATTTTCAAAAGGAAATAAATGTAATTATGTGCATTATTGAAAAAAAAATTTAATTAAATTTTAATCATTTCATTTGGACAAAATTTCAATAAAATATGAATTTATAATGTTTATGTTTTTGTAATGTTTAAAATGAAGTATTTGATAAATAGAATGCAATGTAATACATTATCATAACAAGTGTGATGGCTTGATGGTAGGGATGTTTGCCTTCATCCTAAAGGTCAAGGGTTTAAACTTCACAAATGATGTGTTTGTGGTCAACAGTGGTAAGTTGATTAAATATTTTCCTATGTAATTCCCTAGAGTATGTGCCTTATTAGGTTGATTACATGGCCTATGTTGACGCACTCCCACGTTCCTAATTAGACCCAAGATGGGTCTGAGTTACTCAAACAACGGAAATGTAAGGAACTCGGGGCATGCTCTTAGCTTTCAACACTAAAAGGGGTAGAGGGGTGTGTTGAAGCTCCGGGATGGGACTAAGATAAGTGACAAGCTTTAGTTGCTTACTCAAACCTGCATCAAATGAACCAACAAGTTAGTTAATCCAATTTTTGGAGCACCTTTAGTACTAGGACAAGCCACGGGTAACTCTAGACTCACAAAACTCACAACGGCCCAGATTCGGGGGAAGCCACCACCTTCCCCCATATAATATTTTATGTGCCTCCCTGCGGCACCCACATCTGAATGACTTTTTGTCTCGAGACTCCCAAGGAGGAGTCCTAAAACTGCCATGGTTTGGACTCTTGCAACTTTGTAGAACTATAATTCTTTGTTCAAACCTTTGATTGGGACAAAATTTAAAGAAAAGTTGTAGCTCTTCTCGAAAGCTTTCCAACAGTGTGTCGCACTCCTCTTGCACGCATTGGGGTCGAGTCGATTCCTGACTTTTGGTGGTTAGGAGTCAAATTGCCAATTTGACTCCCGGCCTTTCTTTTTGCCATAACTTGTGCCGGAAATGTCCAAATGGTTCATGCAAGCCCATTTTCGACATTTACACTTCGATAACTTTCCAATGATATAAAGAATGCTTCAATGTGAGTTGTTTTGACCCTTGCAATTGAACTCTAAAGTTTTGGGAGTCCCGAAGGACTCCCAAGTCCCCATTTCGAGAATGTGAATCTCATCCTCACACTCTCTCAATGTAGGGTTGCGACATATGTACCTAGGCTAGGTTTTTACCTAGCATAGGTAGTGAAACATGCAATTATTTCATAGGTTGAAAATCATGAAATTATCAATAATATTAAATATAACATTACATATTAAATAATTTAAATTTAATTGATTTCCATGTTGCCTAGTTAATTAACTAGCAAATGAAATTGCTTGACAAATTTGTATTTCATTAAGTATTAATGGACCAATTCACTATCCACAGTAGCTGGTCCCCATCCACTTGGGGGTTAACCAATTTCACCATGGTAAAAATGTTCAAATTCACTCAAAATTTAATGAAACTATGACGCATTTTGTTATAATGTGTAGACATAAGTTTATAACTTTTCATGTCGAACTACTTTAGAATTTCACTAATGTATTTCAACTGACCAAGCATAATGGTTTTATGGTTCCAATCTCTCGCTACTTGGATCCCAAGAAAGAATACAAGATCCCTTAAATCTTTCATCTCAAATTCCCGTGAAAGTGATTTTTTCACTTTTTTAACTACTGTGGTTTCCTTATTAAAAATCAATAAGTCATCTACATATAATGCTAAAAACACATATAATGATTCCAAGTTTTTAAAATAACAAGTACTACAATCTATTTGACATTTTTTGAATCCTAAATTGAAAAGGAAAAAATTCATTCATCCATTCCAAACCTATTGAATTTGTTTCAAGCCATATATGGCCACTATAAGTTTGCACACAAGGCCTTTATGATGGTTGTTTTTGTAACCTTTTGGTTACATCATGTAAATGTCCTCATATAAAATCCATTTAAAAACGCACTTTTGACGTCCATATGATGTATGTCCAAATCCAAAATGGCTACTAATGCTAACAACATCCTAATGGAAAGGAACTTTGCAACGGGTGCAAAAGTCTCATTGAAGTCTAGCCTTTTTGTTTGAGAAAAGCCTTTTGTGACTAATCTAGTGTGGTATTTGTCAATGTCTCCATTTTCTTTTCTTTTAATGCAGAAAACCCACTTGCTCCCTATTATTTTCCTCCTTTAGGTAGCTTACTAAGATCCTAGGTTTCATTCTTCATCCAGGTGCGATATTTTCCATCTGAAGTTTTTTTCCATTTGTTAACATCCTACCCTTCAATAGTTTTTTCCCATGTCAATGGTTCATCACTAGCTATAGCACAAGCAAAATCAATTAATCCTGATGGTGCTTTTGACATCCTTGATGATTTCCTTGTTTCCATTTTGGGGATAGCAACAACCATTTTAGTTGTAACAATAGAGATAGGTAGGTCCATGAAAAGTTAAGGAGATGAATTCACTTGCACATCAAATGTTTCTAAACAAAGGAATATTCTTAGGAACAACATTTCGATCAATGTCAAACTCAGATTCTTCTTTAAGAGGGATGGTTTATTTCACTCCTTTTGGTTTCATTCCTTCGAGTTCTTTTTGGAACAAAGTCTTTTCATGTGAAACAATGCATACTTCTTCATTGCAGACCATATCATAGTTAAAGATTAATTTGGAGGTCTCCATGTTGACCAATACATACATTTAGAGTGTTGGTCATAGCCTACAAAGATGCATCTTGTGCTCTTTGAATCCAATTTCATTCTCGTCCAATTGGGTCTATGAACATAAACGTCACAACCGAAAACTCATAAATAATTCACTAAAGGCTTTCTCCCACTCCAAAGTTTTTCAAGCATTATTCCTTGAACTGCTTTGTGGGGAGATCTAGCCTTCAAGTATGTGGTAAGCATTACAAGTTTTGCCCAATATTTTGGTTCCAAATTGCAATGGTGAAACATGCAATGTGTTGTTTTAACAATTGTGCGATTTAATCACTTAACCATTCCATTTTGTTGGGGTGTGTATGGTGTTGATGTCTAATGCTAAATTCTGTTCAATTTCAAAAATGCTTGGAATTCTCGAAACATGAATTCACCTTTGTTGTCACTTTTCAAAATCTTGATTTTTTTTCCATTCTATCTTTCTATGAACACCTTAAACTCTTGGAATTGTGAAAAGCATTCTCCCTTGCTCTTCAAAATGTAAATGAAAGATTTATGCAAGTAATCATTTATGAAAAATACAAAGTATCATGCTTTGCCAAAAGGAGTTTTAAGTAGTCCCCAAACGTTGGTGTGAATTAATTTCGACAATTTTTTTACATGCAACCTTCCTTCTTTCGGGAATGTTTCCTTGTGTTGTTTGCCTTGAACGCACCCTTCACAACAATTGAGCTTTGTTCCTTTGTCAATGTTAATGCCTTCCATGAGGTTATTTTTTGACAACATCTTCACATTTTCTACACCTAGATGCCCCAATTGTTCATGTTATATTTAAATATTGTTTGATCCCTTAAAAATAACTAAACCTTGGACTGTCTCTGCCAACTTTATTTCACATTGTAGCCGATATAAACCATTTTTGCTCAAACTTACTACTTTTTTTTGTTTTTTCTCAAGAAAGGTTTTTTCTCACTTTCCTAGCTGCATTTTTACTATCTACCTTTATGAGTCCAAAAAAGTGAAATATAAAACCTTTATCAACATACCACTTTTGAAATGCCTCCCAAATGCCCTTCATAGTAGTCTCTTTTCTCATTGTAAGTGATTAGCTGTCAAACAAACATTGCACTATAAGGTTAAGAGCTCAATTCTTCTCTTAATGTAAATTGATAGAGTAACTACCTCTTGTTCACTTGGCTTTACATCTTTCCCGTCTACTAGCCCCCACAACTTTCTAGCTTTCAACATAGTTTCCATCTTAAACTTCCAAAGCAAAAAATCTTTCCTTGTGAATTTGTCTATGTACCCAAAACGTGGGTCCATAGACTATGAAAAATCGGGTTCTTCCATTACACAGTGTGACTAAAAACAGTCGGTACAATAAACTTGGACAAAGAAAAGGAATCACACTACAAAGTTTAATCTTGTTAAGAACTATGCTAAAATGGATTAGTGATTCAAAATCAATTTTGCAAAGAAATAAATCAATGATTCTGAGATAATTTTATGGGAACTTGCAATGTGTTTATATGCACATGGAGGATCACTCAAAAATAAGGCTAATAACTATTGGTAGCTGAAAATAGATACCATTGAGCAAGGGTAATCTAGAGTAAAGTGCACATGGGTGCCTAATTAATGCATTAGCAAAAGTGTAACAAATTCAATCTGGTGCACATGCCACCATTTCTGATTTATTATGATAGTGTGGAAATGAGCAGGACTACTAAGATTAACTCAAATGCTAATTTGCTACTACTATTCAATGTTCCCACGGAAGTAACTTGACCACATGTTAGTTACAATAATAACTTTGTGATGATTTCATCACCAAGTTCTTATTCAATATGGTCCCTACATTGGGGTAAATGATAGTTGTGAAACAAATAAATGTGAATACCTTTGTGTATATAAGAATAATATTAACCAAGGCAACTTGGTTAACAAAAATCTCATTGTCACTTCAATTCTAATAGTATTTGGTTGTGGGCATAATCAACCCAATAATTATTTCCTTTAGGGGAGGAGATGGAATAATGGGTGTTGGCAGAGGTGTTAGCAAAAGTGCATTTTCTTTGCTTACCCAACTATAAAACATGTATCTCAACATGTTCTCCTATTGCTTGGTGCCCTTTAACTTGTCCACCAGCAACATGAGCACTATCTTTTTTGGAAGCCCAAAAGAGTTGGAAATCAATCGCCACTTGGTTTACACACCCATGTTCACACCCACGACTCTCCACAGATATTTTTTGTTTTATTATATTGTGGGCTTGATGGGATTTAGCATGAACGGTCACTCAATGTTGTAGAACATTCCACTATACGCTTTCTTCATAAATGAAATTGATGGTATAGGTGGGGTTGTCTTGGATTCTAGCGGGGCATTTACCTTTCTCAACATCACTAATTACACTACTATCTCCTAGGTAATTAAAGTGCATCCACACCTAATGTTAAGTGAGTGTTAAATGAAAATATATGTGACATTTTAGGTGGTACCCAATGTTAAATGGGTGATTGGTTAATATTATGTGAATGTCAACTTAAAATAAAATCTTCGTGGTAAATAGGTTTAAGTTTGAAATGATTAGCTTGGTGTTAGGGGACTTAATATTAGAGTCGTTAATACCAAATGTGAATACAATTTTAGTGTCATCATCAAGTAAATCCCACTTGGTGAAACCAGTGTTGGGTGGTTATTTGATTTTTTCAATTTTTTGAGAACCATGATTATATACTTAAACCAAGTTTTTGACTTTTTTTAGGGGGAGTATTATGGTTGTGAATTCTAAAAATGTCATTAGTAACCATCCATCAAAGGTCTATTCTTGTTTGTGATAACTATTCAACATTGGTTAAACTAATTTTGGACAAATTAGAACTAAGAAACACTAGTTATAGTTAGTAAGAACTAGACCTAAAATTAGTTTAATTTTCATAAATGGGATGATAATCCAATTTTATTTGAAGGAACTAGATCTGGAATTGCTTTCTTCATTTTATTGTTATTTGGAATTGGACTTAAAACTCAAATGAAAATAGGTACATGTATTTGAAAACAAGAAGATTGGAACTGGGGTTATTTAAGTATTAACTACAAGTTCCACTTTGGGTCATTCTAATTGTCCAAACCCAAACTAGAATTTGTTTTTTGAAGAACCAGATTCAAAACTAAATTCCTAGTTCATTTTTTGTGTGGAACCAAAATTGAAACAATTTTTATTTTATTTTTGGAGCTAAAACCAAATGTTTTTCCTAAATGGCTATGTCCTATAACATGGCAAGTTGAAACAAAATCATGGGTGAACAAAACCATTAGAGATATATTATGGAACTATGTGACATGGTTGGGTAATTTGAATGCCAAAATGAGTTTGATAACTTGGGAAAAAAGAATTAAAAAAAAAGAACACAAATAAGAGGTCTTTGGTAATCACCAATACATTGGTTGCAGGTTCAAGTTAAAAGTTGAACCAACAAGTGCAAGGTGTTAGGCCAAACTTTTAAGTCACAAATAAACAAACAACTCATCATTTAATGGCACTACCTTTTATGTCAAATTCAAACAAAATCATGAGAGATGATAAAATTGTTTAAATTCATTAGGTAATTTCCATTCAAAACAAATTTGATAAAAGAACTAGTTTAAATTTTGAACATTATAGGTAGGCAAGGTAAATATCTTATAAATCCACCTATTTCCACTTCACACTAACTAGTTATGTAAATACCAAAATGCCATAAGTAAGTAGGTAAAGCATTTACTGGCTAATAAGGTAATGGTTGATACATTGCTAACCATTGTGGTTAGCTTAAATGGGACCAGAATACAAGGAAAAAATGTTTCATGTCCATACAAATCATCCATCTTACATAATGTGTTATTTGGTGCACATTTATTCTATTGAAAGAATTCTTACAATTATAACCTATGACAAGGGACAATTGATATCAAATGTGCTTACCATTAATAATTAAAAAAAGGATTGATTTTGTATGGAAGGATTGCAAGAACTTCAAAAGTTGATGACTTCACCTCAATATGCTACTAATTTATTTCCAATATGTTTCAAGCTTTTCGATGCTTTTTCAATTTCCAAGTTTCCAACCATTAGATTCCACTTCAAAGATGCAAATGGTAATGAAACTATACATTTTGTCACGACTCTAGAAAATTACATATCTTTGTACTTGGAGTCTCTTTATTGCACCACCATAATACCTAACTCTAAGGAAGGATTATCTATTAATATCATTGGTGACTTTGCACAAGCAAACTATTAAATGATTTTTGATTGAATGCATCAACAAATTGGTTAGGCATCCATAGATTGTTCAAAGCAACTTTCAAGCAGAGTAATTGACATGTTTTTAATCATCTATAAGTAACAACTTTCATGGATTGGTATTTAAATATATGTTATAATAACTAAAGTTAATATGATTGATAAACTATTCCCTTAGCTATAGCAATGGCTTTTGTTTCCGAAATTATGT
>Ga0209208_10004316_pt1 | contig 20231 bp, 21 predicted proteins | sample S1TSphfallax_3_FD_187694 | JGI IMG/M metagenome (GOLD analysis project Ga0209208, IMG submission 187694) | Host-associated microbial communities from peat moss isolated from Minnesota, USA - S1T2_Fd - Sphagnum fallax MG (SPAdes) (version 2) | ecosystem: Host-associated > Plants > Peat moss >...
TAATGAAATTGTAATACAACGATCAATGACCATAATATGTTACAATGCCATCCTAGCACCATGTCAACGATTTTGTATCAACATATGATGTTGTAATGAAATTGTAATACAACGATCAATGACCATAATATGTTACAATGCCATCCTAGCACCATGTCAACGATTTTGTATCAACATATGATGTTGTAATGACATTGTAATACAACGATCAATGACCATAATATGTTACAATGCCATCCTAACATTATGTCAATGATTGCATCGACATATGATGTTGTAATGACATTGTAATACAATGATCAATGATCATGATATGTTACAATGCCATCCTAACATCATGTGAACGATTGTATCGACATATGATGTTGTAATGACATTGTAATACAATAATCAATGACCATAATATGTCACAATGCCATCCTAACATCATGTCAACAATTGTGTTGAGGCAAATAAAATTTCAGGCATGAAAGATTGACTGAAAAAGGACAAAAAAAATTTTAAAAAATAAAATAAAAATTGAGCCGATGGAGAAGAAGAAACTCAAGAATGTTTTTTAAAAAATTAATTAATTTTTGTCCTTCAGCCGATGGAGAAGAAACTCAGAAAAAACACACCCAAAAGATTCTCAAACACACAGGAGTTGAATTGTTGTTGAAGAAGAAGAAGAAGAAGAAGAAGAAGAGAGAGAACATCAGAAAGAGAAGAAAAGCTCTGGTAATAATCTTCTTTCTTTGGGAGGATCCGACAATCATCATCATCATCTTCTTCTTCTTCTTCTTCTTCTTCTCTTTTGTGAGCTTGCTTGATTCAGAAGAAGAAAGAAGATCTGCCGAAATTTAGGGTTTATCTGTTTGTAGCATAAGACAAGAGGAGAAGAAAAGAGAAGGGGAGAGAAAGAAATAGGAGAATTTGGGTCTGTCTGTAGCAGCAGAAGAGAAGAGAAGAGGAGAGGAGAGGAGAGGAGAGGAGAGGAGAGAAAGAAATCGCAGAATTAGGGTTTTTCTATTTGCAGCAGAATAGAATAGAATAGAAGAGAAGAGAAGAGAAGAGAAGAGAAGAGAAGAGGAGAAGAGGAGAGGAGAGGAGAGGAGAGGAGAGAAAGAAATAGGAGAATTAGGGTTTTTCTATTTGCAGCAGGAGAGCAGAGAAGAGAAGAGAATCGAGAAGAGCTCGATGAATCTGGAGGAACCGCCACTCAAGTCTCTTTCAGAAGATTTCTTGAGCTTGTTGCTGAATGGACAAGCGTTCAGTGATGTGACATTCGCAGTGGAAGGAAGGCATGTCTACGCACACAAATGTGTGTTGGCAGCTCGGAGTCCATTTTTCAGGATGATCTTCTGTGGTGATGCACAGATGCTGGATGCTCACGGCGTCAGTAATCAATCCCGACCCAGTGCTCCTGCTGCAACAGCAGCGACAGCCACAGCTACAGCAACAGGACAACAACAGGTCATTCCTGTGGGCATTGTGGGTTATGACGTGTTCATGCTCTTGCTGCAGTTTCTGTACAGTGGCGATCTCTCTTTCTTGCCACAGAATTGTGTCTCCAGGGTTTGCAAGGAGAAGAGCTGCTGGCATACCCATTGCAGCTCTGCAGTCGAATTCGGGCTTGAAACTCTGAATGCTTCTCAATTCTTTGGTGTTGACCAGCTTTCTACTCTCACACAGGTCAGTCAGTTTCTCCTGAAGTGCTCAGTGACTTAATCTTACTACACTTTGGAGGTTTATGCAGTTTCTTGACCTCCTGGTTTTTAAGCAAGTGGAACTCCTTGATTTTTGTGTTTGCAGAAGCACTTAGCAACCATGGCAGAGAAAGCGTCAATTGAGGATGTGATGCGGATTCTGGTTGCAGCTCGAAAGCAAGATGGGGAGCATTTGTGGGCTACATGCTCGAAGCTAGTGGCAAAATCAGGTCTTCCATCTGATGTTTTGCAAAAGCATCTTCCAGCAGAGGTTGTTGTGGAAATAGAGTCAATCCGACAAAAGACTGGATATGGCTACGATGGTTCTGTAGCCAACGCTGCACTCACTGAGCAAAGGACTAAGCGCATGCAAAAGGCCCTTGACTCATCAGATGTTGAGCTTGTGAATATGATGGTCATGGGCGAGGGACTCAACCTTGATAAGGCACTAGCCCTTCACTATGCTGTCAGCAAGTGCAGCAGGTGAGGAATTTTCCTTTCAGAGAGCGAGTGCCATGTTCCTAATTCCACTAACCTTTTGAAACATGTGGACAAAGATGTGTTTGCTGACTTGTGGACAAAGAAAAATACTGAGCTCAGAGCTAGACATGAGTTTTTTACTGGATACATGATGGGTCTGCATGTGGATGGAAGTTGCAATCTAAGATCAAGTGTCTGGTTTGATCTAACTGGAACTAGGAGAGCCCTTCACTCAACACAACTGTTGGAAATGTGCACAGGAAGGTGGTGAAGACCCTGCTGGATCTTGGAGCCACAAATGTGAACTTACAAGGGCCTGACGGGTGCACACCATTGCACATGGCAGCAGAGGCAGGTGACCCAGAAATGATAGCCATACTTTTGGACCATCAAGCTGATCCCCACATTCAGACAACAAGTGGCAGGACTGCAATTGACATTGTTCAGGCTGTGGCAGCAAATGCCCTTTCTGCAGGGATGTATAACCCTAACCTCAAAGGGGATCATAATCGGCTGAGGCTTTGTCTTGAGCTGTTAGAGAGGGCAGGAGCAGTACGGGCAGTGCATGCAGGTCCTTTGAAACTTGACACTGCAATTTCAGCATCAATACTCACAGAGCAGCATAGGAGTAGCCCCCGATTGCTAGAGGACACTCGAGACTTTTCGTCCATTCCAACAGCAGGCATTGTCCCCTTGGCACAAGGAGCTCAACGGAGCAACCATGACTTGTATTCAACACTTTCCCAAGGAAAAGGTGAATTGTGGACAGACAATGATGTGTCTTATTGAAGCTTAAGTTACAACTTTTCTTTTTGCAGCTGGCCAAAGGAGGTTTTCATGCTGTGAAATTGCCTAAAAAGACACTTCTTTTGGTGCTATGTTGTCTACATGCAGCCTTCAGTCCAGGGCATTAGATGCATAACAAAGGGCTCACTTTCTCTTTGAGGTGCTGACTTGTGGTCTCTGGGGATTTTGACAGAAAGGTACTGTAGAGCACTTGTTTGTTTGCCCCCATTGACTGAAACTTTCATGTTCTTGTTATCCAAATTTGTGTACCCTTTTTTCTCTGCTTCTTTCTGCATCACTGCCTTCGGAGTTGTTTGCAAAGCTTATGAAAAGATGATAAATTGATTCAGGGAATTGCATTGGCTAGGATTCCTGACGTGTTGCTGTGTCCAGGTTGACAGGGAGCTGAACAGAAGGGGGAGACAAGTGACCCAATTTCAGGAATCATGCAACAAAGCTCCTCAGCCTGGGGACTGACTGCGGGAACAAAATTGGCAAGCCCAATTGAACTACAGCTTTGCAGTGGAGCAAAATTTGAGGCTGGAGTAGCAGTCAACTAACACACCACACCTCTTCTCTGAACTTAACATTGTTACACAAGGTGGTGCTCAAGGATATCAAAAAATGGAATTGTGGAGAATACCAAGAATGGCACTTTGAGTTTTGCAGATGAGGTCAGTTTGGATCGGCAAATCTTTATCCAAAAACACTTAGTTTTATTTTTGTGAATTGGGCCTCTTGACCATGTGGTGGGGGGATTTCTTTCTTTCTTATTTTTGGAAAATGGAGAAGAGGTGAGCAATTAATAATAGGGTTCTTGGGCTTGTACAAATTGATTCCAAAGCTCTGTCATTTCTAGAACTGTGAATATGGGTATTTGTGCCCACTGAAGAAGCTTCTGCTTTTTCTAGTAGAGTTCTTAAGAGACAAGCCAAAAAATAGGGGTCTGCAAGTATACGGGTCTGCAATTGGTTCTGTCGGTTTTGAAATCAACAAACCTAATTCAGGAAGGAGCCTCCTTGCATGTGGTTTACACTGTATAGTAAACACTAGCCTGTTGCCAAAAGGCAATATGTGTCACTATCACACTTTTATTCTTCTCTTTCTTATTAATAAATGAGATCTGGCCTCCTAATGGAATTTTCCTATGTCTGATTTGAACTCTTATGCTGCAGGAAGATAAACAAGCCAATGGGTATTGTTATAATCTCCTTGTGATGTATGCTGGTTATTATGCACAATTTACAGCATTGAATAACAGGTTAAAAGTGTTTTCTGATGATCATTCTTAGTGAATTTCACAATTGTTAATAAATAGGCTGTATGTATCAATTGTTAAGCACAACTTGACACCATTGATTAATGAGTGGAAAGCATTTTTTGACCATCATTCTTGTGCATTCACTAATTGTAATAAATTGGGGCATTTGTCCTGACTATTGACCTCCAATTGATCTTGTTTGATAGCTATGAGCTCAATGAAATTGTATATTTTCAATTGGGACATAATTAGGACATATGTTTGTATCACAACTCTTGTTTTCAATACAGTGCAATGGCAACCCAATAGGACTGACATATAATCATACCAATTGCATTTTGGTGCATCATGATCACTCCAACTTCTATAAAGTTATCAATCCCTTTCAAGCTTATTTCAATCAGATTAAATATCATGTATCATTTCTTTAATTTTACAAAAACATATCCTATTTTACCCCATGGTTGTCTTGTGCTCACTATCAAATCATATTGGACTAATTGATGATGTGATTTCCATGTTCAACCTCCATTGGAATTTGCATTGTGTCCATGGTCATTGCCAAACTTACATGCATAAATAGCATTTTTGTTCAGGAAACTAGGTCATTGATTATCAGAGATGAGATTTTCGGCAGTCAATTGCCAAAAATGCTGTAAATGGGATTTGCAAGTTTGCACAAATTTGATCACATTTTGACTTGCTATTTCAAATCACTTGTTCTGAAATTTCTGAATAGTTTGATGTTTGAACCATTGTTGGGCAGTTCCCTCTTTCTCAAAGAAAGAACTGGTGGGTATGGGTCAGCTATATGGACTCTTGACCCATGGCTCTAAAAGGAACGAAAGAACTGGTTTTAATACATAATCACATGTTTCTCAAAAAATGAAGGAAATCATTTGGACCTATAACCATGGTTGTCACAAGATCAAAGAATTGGTCAAAGAACCTACCTTGAATTGCAGGTTCTCACCCTTTTTAAACAAAAAAATTAATTTCAATTTTCAAAAACCCAGAACTGGAAAGGGTTTAGGATTGAAGATTCCTTTTGAATTCAAGGACCAGACAACATTGTTTTGAAGGTCACGCTCATTATATTACTTGAGGCAGCCCATTTTCTTCATGGGTTGTGTTGACAGCTGTGTATCCAATTAAGAGAAATCTACAACAGAGTTTTGTACTAGAGAACAGGCCTCTGGTGGCCAACTTTGCTGCAAAGCAGTCACCAGGTGACCCAGGCAAGCAGTCACTAGGTGAGCTCAACAGGTATCCAGATACACCTGACATACAAGAGTTCTGTACTTGAGATGGGGGCCACTGGGGGGTCAAAATTTTGGCAGGTGGTCACTAGGTGAGCCTGACAGCAAATCTCATTAACATACACTGCAGGACTAGTCCGCGATGTGTTTGCTAACATGGCATTTGCCAGTTGCAACTTTCAAGCCTGGCCCATTAGCATACACTATAGGACTAAGGCAATGGGACAGGACTAAGTAGGGTAGACATGTGGTGTTGGAGAATCTAAATGGCAGTAAAATGAAGTAAATGAAAAAGAAGCTGGAATGGGCACCAGCCTACATACCTCAAAAAGTATTCTGTAAAACTTGGACAGCCAAATTGAGCAAGAAACTTAAGAAACTTGGGCTCAAAGCTTCTGAAGAGTACTTCTGCAGAGAATGGTGGTGAGCTTCCTAATTTCTGAATTTCCCAGTTCCATTCCAAGGACTAAAGACACACAGCCATCGAAGTGCTTGAAATGCCCAAAAAGAACTTAGTCCAGGATAATACACATTTAACATTCTGTGTCATCTTAACCTCCATCCAGACAAAGGTATCTATGTTTTTGATTTCTTTCGTATCTTGCACAGTTTGGCCAATAGTCCAGATAACTGGAGCAGGCTTCCAACTCCATCTGCAATCCGCATATGGGCAAACCCCACCTCCTGTTGAATCCCACTCACAGGTTCAGCAAAGTGGAACAACCAGAATGGAATACATTCAGTTTAAAGATATGGGGCTAACACCTGGAAATTCAAGTCACCAGGTGCCAAGAAGCTCTCAAAAATATGCCACGTTTTAAAATGCATATGTTCACTTGTGAACTGGAGACACAAAAGGGGCAGTTGCAAAGTCAACTCACGCGAATGTATTCCAGCTTCAGGAACTCAGGCATGTCATAGTTCTTGACCACTCTAAAGAGTGTGGTGATAATGTCAGATGCTGCATAGCCCAGATCATATAGCTGTTTAAGGCCGATATATGCATCATCAATGTTTTCATTGAGGGTATGCTTGACAATGCTCAAAACCAGCAGTGGATGTGGCTGGTCACATACCTGCCACCAAAATCAAAACAGTCACAGATATATCATGTTATTACTTTCTGACAGAGTCAACGATTTGCATTCTTACCATGCTCAATAACAGTAACATAAGTTTACAATACTCATGATGAGAATCAGCTCAGTTCAACAGTCCGGTAAGAATATAATCTTAAACCTTGAAAACATTGTCCTGGTTGACAAACTGGAAACCACTGTAAGTGGCTTGCAAATTGTTAAGAGCTTGCCTCATGTCTCCATCTGCTGTGAACACCACTGCCTCCAACCCTTCTGGAACATATGGTACCTTCCTCACCAAACTCAGACGTATCAGGACCCAGCCTGAGCTACACAAAGGAACAGCTGATTCAAGAGGAAACTTTCAACAACATCAATAAATGAATCTGAGCTTAAATTTCCAAGGCTTACCTTCTCAGCTTCTACAACCCGGAGGAGGCGGTCCAATATCTCAAGTTCTGTGAGCCGTGCAAAACGCACAACTGCACACCGACTCTGGATGGGTTCAATGATCTTGGATGAGAGATTGCAAGCCAATGCAAAACGTGTAGTGTTGGAATATATTTCCATAGTCCTCCGAAGAGCCTGCTGTGCTCCTCCTGTCATACTGCAAAACTCAAATGCTGTGCTCAATGAGACTAGGCTATCATTACCGAGAAAACTAAGAAAAACACACACCACCCTCAAAACTAAATTTCCTTTCAGATGCCACACCTGTCAGCCTCATCCAGGAGGACAATTTTGTGGCGTCCTGGTGGCAATGTGACTTTCTTCTGTGCAAACATCTTGATTTTGTTGCGCACCACATCTATACCTCTACACGACAAATTGGCAATGCCCCCCATCTGCCCACTTCAGTCTTAGTATCCCTGACATACACATAACATCAACATCTGCATCAGCACTGACTTATCTCAAGGGAAACCAACTGCCACGGGTAAATTGGACATCAGAAGAACCTGTCATCAGAAGCATTAAGCTCGAGTACTGCCTCTTTGAAGCTGGGGCCTAGCAGCTCATGTGCTAGGGCTAGTATGCTTGTGGTCTTGCCAGTGCCAGGTGGTCCCTGTTTCTAGCTGGTCAAAAAGAAACTCCACACTACTATTCACAGAACCTTCATAGAGCAAGACGGCTGTGAGCCTCTTCCTACAGCAGAAGAAAAATTCTCCAAGAGAAGCAGGTCCCAGTGACTTAATTGGGCAGTCATTTTCTCTCTCTTTAAGCAAGTTTGTGAACAAAAGTGGCAAGAAGGAGGATACAGAGAAGATGAGGTTAGGCATATTGCCGCCCTGTGCTATGACCTGTAGTCTTGCCACCACATCCTGGTTGCCCACAATGTCACTCACTCGATGTGGCCTGTACTTCTCCACCCATGGAAGGTCGTAATCCTTTGCAAGTGAAGTAGCTGCCGTTGTTGCCATCTCCTTCTACTGCATATCAAACTCACGAACAAATCTTTAGACGTCTGCAAAAGCAAATCCCCAAATAGGCACAAAACACACGCACGCAGGCACATTACCTTCAAATAGAGCATGGATAGTCTGTGCAAAAATCGAGCGAGTCACATGTGGCAGATTGGTCACCACATTCCAACAGATAGCGCGCCACTGAATCAAAGAAGAATTCTTTGGTCTCCTGTTATTTTCCCTCCCGATTCTTTGCTGCTGCTCTCAAGAACCATGTCCAGAGGAAATCCCAATGTAGTGACTTTTACTAGTCCTTCACTAACAAAGTAATAGATTCAAGAGCTTCAAAAGTTTTCGAAACCGAAGAAGAACGAGGGCAAAAACCGCGACCAAGAAGAAGAAGACGAAGAAGTAGAAGAGCATGCAAGGTTTAGGGTTCATGTATTTTGAGCACCAAACCCTAATCAGAACTTTGTGTGCATAACAAAAAGGGCGGGAAAATTTAATCAGTTTTTCCATAGTTCAAGGCCATCGTTCTCTATCCAAAGATTCTTTGTAAGAATGATGAATGAGAAAGTGATGAACGCTTTGTTGAAAGGAAGGCAAGCAAAGAATTGATAGTAAAAAGCTCCACAATGCAAGCAATGATTTAGATATCTTTTGATGCTAATAAGCTCCACAATATGCAACCTAGGATTTAACCATTCTTTTGATGCTAAGCTTCCACACTGCATGCAGTGGGTTTGAGGTCTTTGATGTTAAGCTCCACAATGCCAGCAATGGTTTAGACATTCTTTTGATTCTAAGCTCCAGAATATGTAAGCAATGATTTGATCTTTGTGATGTTAAGCTCCACAGTGCAAGTAGTGATTTCTGATCTTTGATGTTAAGCTTCACAATGCAAGCAATGATTTATGCAAACAATGATTTTGACATCTTTTGATGCTAAACTCCACAATGCAAGAAGTGATTTGAGATCTCTGATGTTAAGCTACACAATGCAAGCAATGATTTATGAAGACAATGATTTAGACATCTTTTGATGCTAAACTCCACAATGCAAGCAGTGATTTGAGATCTCTGATGTTAAGCTCCACAATCCAAACAATGAATTAGACATCTTTTGATGATATTTTGATGTTAACCTCCATTATGCAAGCAATGGTTCAAGATCTTTGATGTTAAGCTCCACTACGAAAGCAAGGATTTGTGGTCTTTGATGGCATGCTCCACAATGTGAGCAATGATTTAATGTCTTTGTTAAGATCCCAAATGCAAGCAATGATTTAATAATGTCTTTGGCATTCAGCTCCACAATGCAAGCAATTGTTTGTCGTCTTTGATATTAAGTTTCATAAGGCAAGCAATGGTTTCAACATCTCTGAGCACTGTTATTCTCTGCTTCTGATGAAAATGATATGGAAATGCTCAAAATTGATGCTTCTCTTGTTTGTGCTTGAGTTGGAAGGAACAATTTAAAACGAGAATAATAGAGATTTTTAAAAATAATGAATGTGCTACACTTTCAAGCGTATTTGCACAATCATGTTTACAATAACTTTAGTCTTTGCTTTGTGTTCAGAATACAAAATGTGAAGTATATTGCTCATTGTTTCAATTTGAAGCTTAAAACTATTTTCACACATCTATTTGACAATTCTGCTATCATAGCTATTCTTTGCTTGAGATGAAGATGAAATGAAATACCTGAAATCAATAATTGCCTCTCTTGCTCCTTTTTCAGTGCTTGAAATCAATGCTTCTCTTGCTCATGTTCAATAGTGCTTGAAATCAATTTGCTTCTCTTGCTCATGTTCAATAGTGCTTGAAATCAACAATGTTTCAATTGGAAGGTTAAGAAGACCTAGACTGGAACCACATAAGACTGTTCCAAAGAATCTGCTACTTTCTTTCACACATGTACTATGCAATGGGTATGTGGGACGCTGGTGGTAGTAATAAGAGTGAGGAAACTGATGATAGCAATAGTGAGGAGATTTGATGGAAGACTTGAAGCTTCAAGCATGCATTCTTACTGTAGCAACTGGGAGGCGAATGATGGATGGAGGACGAAGCATGAATCCACTCCGAATTTTGCGTGCTTCTGCAAACCCCCAAAACCCTAACCCTAAGATCCCCCCTACACCGTAACTTCTTCCGGATTGTGTAGAGAAGTCGAAGTCGAGTGGAAGAGAGAGAAAGGATTTCGAGCAGCACATTCTTTTTGTGAATCGTCTTGGGTTAGGGGAAAATATGGCAGGATTCAGAAAAACAGTACAAGCTTTGATGCCTGTGTTGTTGGCTAAGCACTCGTCTTCTTTGATCGGCGGTTGGCGAGCATTTTCATCGCACAGCGCTTCATTCTGCTGCCCATCAACAGATACCGATCCTTGTTGCCCTTCATCAACAGTTTTGCAGCAAGCTGTCTTGGACTTCAAGCTGGCGGCATCCTCTTCACATCAAAGACATGTAACGTCTATCGCGGGGGTTCTTGACCACGCGTCGTCGGAGCTTCGGCAACTCACGGGACTGGTTTCTGAAGATCAGATTATGGCGTCGTTGAGTCCCATGGGGTGGCCTTCAAGCTTTCTGGTACAGAACGGTAAGGTGGTTTCTTTGCTTTGAGCTCTCCTGAATTGCGACTTTCTAAACCTAAAATGGTGAACCTCGAAGCTTTCAAGCTTTTGATGATAGTTGTCATTTACAAGGTTCAAGCAGCACATTAGGGTTATTGACTCTTAACATCAAGTTGGAAATGGTGTGCATGTGCAGTCTTATGTCCAAGTCTCCAGCAAGCAACCAGGTAAAAAATCCTCCACTTATTCTCATTGCATTTTGTCTAAGACTGGTGGTGTTGCCTGGCTTCAAAATATTGTATTTCTTCTCCCACACTCAGTTAACACAATTGTCCACTTATTCGCATCACATTTTGTCTAAGACTGGTGGTGTTGCCTGGCTTCAAAATACTGTTTTTTTCTTTCCCACACTCAGTTTACACAATACAGAGAAGCAGATGCATGACTGCTTGATTGAAGCACTGATTGTGGATTTGATGTGTTGAGCAGCCCAATCCTGATGTCCACAAAGCGCACTTACCATCCCAGCACTCTGAAGCGCAAGCGGAAACATGGCTACTTGGCAAGGTAATCTGTCAAGATCTATGTTTAGACTGCCAAAACAACAGGAAATCATGCTGGAAGAGGAACAGATTACCAAAATTTTACAACAATTTAGAGTTTCTCATTATATCCCTGGAGTGAGTTTTGCATCAGAACTCTCAAATCTTCTCAAGCATGTCTGAGAATTCCTGATCTTCTGCAGATCCTTCTTTGCCAAGTTGAGAGTGGGGCTTTAGGGTTTTGGTTATGGCAATTCCGAAACCAATGAACTGTGCTTGTGATGTGTGCAGGAAGGAGACAGTTGGTGGTCGCAAAGTGCTTGCACGCCGACTCGCCAAGGGCCGTAGAAGGCTCTCTGCATAGAATCAGAAACAGCTGAACCTTTTCCTATCATTGTTCTGTTCTGAAACTTGGGAACTCTGCTGAGTTTATTCTCTTCTGCATGTAATGGCAATGGTGATAATGTCAGTAAGGATACCAGGATCGTAGGTGTAATGATCCAAATCCTTGTTTACACCCCTTGTTGCCTTTCTTTTAATACATCTGACCAAAACTGGTGGTTGATTCCCTGTACACTCTTGACAAAGGATACACTTTGGTCTGAAGCAGGAATATAGATATTCAAGAGAAAAACTAGGTCAGGAGGCAGAAGGGAGGAAACTAGCTTGATTAACTTCTTGATTTCTATTCTAGCATCAACCCCCTAGGATATGAGTGTCAAGAAAATTAGTTGCTGACAAAGTGAAGATTACTCCAGAAGTTAAACAATGGAGACTTATTTGATGCCAATGGGTTGTGGGATTCTTTTTCTTTTCAAGTTGATCTTCTTCATTGCCACCATTTTAATCTCACAATAATTTTGATCCTCAAGTGCATGTTTCTTTGAATATGATGCTAATGACAACCAGAACTTGTGCTTGTAAATTCATGCTTGCAATCTCATCTTCTAGCAAGCTTCTTCTTCAAGCTTGCTTGCACACTGCTATGCTGCAATTGTGGCAGAAACCATTCGTTTCTTGGAGGAAGAAGAAGCTCAAGATTACTTACATCTGCCGAGGAAGCTGGGTTCTACTTTTTACACCTTCAGAATCTCTGCATGTGCCACAGAAGCTGCATGATCAGACAACATCTGAAAGCAAGCCATCGATGCTGTATTTGTGGGACCCAGAAAATTCTGTGTCTTCATCTGTCTGCCAATTGCTTTCCCGAGTAGATTGGTGACAGTCGTAGTTTCAGAGCCCCAATAAGCGCAAAGTTCGTGGCAGAGAAGATCACCCCAAATTCCGTGGCTTATCCATCTCGCATAGTACCCATCATCATCATGATCGTCACCACCCAACAGACATTTGCTCGCACATTCTGCACTGAAGGAGTTCTTCACCGGAAATCACCATTCTTATCAAGAGATTTTCACCACACCCAAATGACGGCGATTTCTCAATGAGTAATCACTCTCTTGAACCTCTCAGATTTTCTGCGATGTCCCTCAACTATCATTGTTGAAGAAGATCCAAGAGCTTGGGCCCAATGGATTGTATGCTAAGAATGCTGCCAATGAGCAGCAACAGCAATGTAGTCGCTCTTGGATGGTCTACACTTCCGAAAATCTTCGTGGCAAGGAAGAGCTTGGGTGTAAGTTGCAGTGATTTGCAGTGTGGGTTTGGCTATGGCGGCAGCAGACTGAATTCATCATCCCTTGCTTTTGCAAACTTCTTGTCATCAAGGACTTCCAGATTTGCTGCTGCTGCAAATTCTAGAGCTTCATCAAGCTTACAGCAGAATCAGGCTATGCTGGATCAGCAGGAGAGTACAAGCTTGCTGAGCAGAGACAGGAGGAGGAGAGAAGAAGAAGTGGACGAAGTTGTGGCGGAAACTGGGGTGGTGATCATTGGAGCTGGGTTGTCGGGATTAGCAGCTGCCAGACACTGTGCCAAAGAGGGAGTTCCATTCGTGCTGCTGGAAAGCTCGGATGGAGTTGGAGGTCGAGTGCGAACTGATGTGTGCCAAGGGTTTTTGCTCGATAGGGGTTTCCAGATCTTCATCTCCGCGTACCCCGAAGCATCCGAGGTTCTAGACTATGCAGCTCTTGACCTCAAGGAGTTTTATGCCGGAGCTTTAGTGTGGCTTGACGGAGAGTTTCATCGAGTTGCAGATCCGTTTCGGCATTTCACAGATGGGGTAGCATCTCTGGGGAATCCCATCGGCACGGCCATGGACAAGGTGCTGGTTGGAATTGTCAGACTGCGAGCTTCTTTGAAACCCATCAGTGCAATCTTGTTGTCTTCAGAAGAGACGACGATTCTGGAGAGACTTGGGAAAGAGGGATTCTCACAGCAGATGGTGGATCGCTTCTTTCGTCCTTTCTTCGGTGGTATCTTCTTCGACAGGGAGCTGCAAACCACTTCTCGACTGTTTGAGTTTGTTTTCAAGTGTCTTGCATTGGGCTCCAACACGCTCCCAGCTGCTGGCATTGGTGCAATTCCTCAGCAACTCGCAGATCAGCTTCCTGCAGGGTCAATTCTGCTGAACTCAAGAGTTGCAGAATTGATTGAAGATGAAGATGGCATCCTTCGCAGTGCTGCATTACAGAATGGGAAAGTCTTTCGTGCCAAGTACGGCATGCTCATTGCTACAGAAGGTCCAGAGGCAGCAAGACTCCTGGGAAGCAGGATCACGGATACATCGGCATCATCACCATCATCATCATCAGCAGCAGCAGCATCGTCATCTTCTTCTTCTTCCATCACAAAACCTCCGAGGAGTACAGTTTGCTTGTACTTCGCAGCAGATTCGACTCCTATCAATGAGCCTGTTCTGCTTCTCAATGGATCAAAGGAAGGGATTGTGAACAACATGTTTTTCCCTTCAACTGTTGCACCATCTTACGCACCTCCAGGCAAGACTCTTGTGTCAATCTCTCTTGTTGGCCAGCTGTATTCGAACTATTCAGACCCCGAATTGGAGCAGCAAGTTCGCAAGGAGCTCCACAGCTGGTTTGGGGCAGCTGTTGTAGACTCCTGGCAACATTTGAGGACGTACAGAATTGCAAATGCGCAACCTGATCAAACTCCTCCCACAAACCTTCAGAAGCAGCCTCGGGTGGATCAAGGAGTATATGTATGTGGTGATCACCGAGATTCTTCCACTTTTGATGGAGCTTTGGTTTCAGGAAGGCGAGCTGTGCAAGCACTTCTTGCAGATTGTAGAGTGATTGCTGCTTGAACATTAGCTTCTCAAGTTCTCAATTTTCATCAAGAAGGCAAGCTCTAAAACCCTAGTCCTTGGATCAAAATGGCTTCTTTCCTAAATGGAAATCATACCAAACAGCACATTCACCATGTCTTCCTCACCTTTCTACTTCTTTGAGGTTTATTGAAAAAGCTTGATACCTTGCTACTTTGGTTTATGCTACAATGGCTTGATACTTCAGTGATCACTTTGGAAATTCACATAATGGAAGCTTGATGAGTAGCGCAAATTGTGTTGCAGAATCCAGAATATCTTTGTGTCATCTTTCTTGCTGTTGCTGTTCTCTGTTAGATTTTCCATGGACGATCATCTAACTGCATGTCCAATTTTGAGAAACAAGAAGGAAGGTCCAGTGCATGGGGTCTGGACTCTGGAACTCTGTTCTACAATTTTGCAACTTTTGTTTGCTATCTCAGGAACACAACAAAACCAAGGAAAACATAGAGCCTTTTAGACCTTTGAGCATCATTTGAACCTTTCTTCACTACGTCCAGCATTTAAACATCCTACAATTGAGCTCCACAGCCTGTGAAACTGCAATTGCCTATCAATGCAACTGCTTCCACTTGATGGTGCTGCACAATCTGGTATTGCAGCATTAGCATGACTGGATGCACTGCACTGGAAACAATCTGCAATCCAAAGCTGTTTTTCTCCAATAGATCCCACACCTTGCAATCTGTCTCCATGATGTGTCTTTGTTTTCTGTCTAGAGTTGTATATATTACCAGTTTTCAGATAAAGCACTCATGAGCTCGATTGTGCATCTTGCTCACGTTGAGGTACACTCCTCACCGTTTCAAAAGCCATTACACAGGTCAAATCTTTAGATTGTAGATTGAAAGCTATGAACCTGGCAAGCTGATGTTCATTGGTTTTTTGGATGCAGATTTCAGAACACAAATTTCCATTACAGTACTGGGAAGTTGTATCAGCTGATTTTCTGTCAAGACAGGCATGTACAATTCTCGCATTTGTGAAAGATGAAGATCCAAGTAGTTCCATTGTCACAACAGTCTGCAGTACAGAAACATATTACCCCAGATTCCTGTGATGTATCTAATAACATGCTGGTTTCAAGTGTACAAAAGCATTGCAGATTGTTTCTATTTGTTCAAAACTTCATATTCAGCTGAATGACACTGCATTTGAAGATTCCCATATTTAAGCCTCCAGAAAGCAGCTGACACAATTTCAAGTATGCAGATAATTTGAATGAACATCTTCAGTATTCAACAATGGAATTTTGACATCTCCTTGGATGTGACAGCTGATTTCAGCCACATTCTATAAGTAAATTGTTCAAAACTAAAATGCTTAGAGTGGCAATCAATGTGACTTATGTCAATTCCGTTGCCAATACACTCTTGTGGACAAAACTTCATGTGAGATCCGTGTACATCATTGCAGTCAGAGAGAGAAAATGTCAATTGGAAGGTGCACTGAGGTCAAGACCATGTTCCCTGTAAAACTCCTTGGCTGCTGCAATGTCCTGCATCCACAAGCCAGACAATTGATAAGTTACTAAGACCTAGGTTTCTTCATATCATATCTATGAGGTTGCAGAGAAATCTCATAAAACCAGTTTGAAGGTAATGATCGTGGTCATAACCTAGTCAATCATGAAGTGTCAGACTTCAACCTCAGCATGAATAGCAGTGATGAGCTGCTATGACTGGGTCTGTTCCCATCAGTAGCCTGATCTGGTATTGATCTGAATATGCAACCACTTTGCAAGGTAGCCATATGCTTTCACAGTTTTCTGATGCTACTAGCTTGATGCTTATCAATGCCCACTTACAATGGTGTTAGCCCTAAGGTTATAGAAAGTCACTGGAGGTGGAAACTTGAGATGATGGCCAGCATGGAGTGGAGCACTTAGTTTCCACTGCCAACAAAAGCTATGGCCATCATCCTACCTTCATGTAGTTGCAGATCTATGAAATTGAAGAAAACACTCCACAATAACACTTTCAAGGTAAACTCCTGCTACACGTTCCAGCAACACCAAAAACTGGCACAAGATTTGAGGGCAATCATAAACCTTATGACTGTTGCTCACAAAGGGTCAGACATTCTTACCTTCATCATAGAATTGCAAAGTATGAGACATTCCTGCCTTCATCATACAATTGCAAAGTATCTGACCAATTCTTGTCTTCGATATACCATTTGAAGACAAGAATGATGTCTTCATCATACCTTCATCAAACCTGTGAAGATGCAAGTCTGTGAGTCTATAGTATCAAGGTTAGATGTCAGTGTTCATCTTCTTTTTGCTGCTTTTGTTAGAGCAAGGACACACATCTGAAAGCAGTGAATTGACAGTCAACCAAGAGGAGAGGAGAGGGGAGGGGATGTCCACATAGACTACAAACCTTTTGAAGTAACAGGGCCTCCTCAGGGCAAGTTGGAAACACCATCATGCCATAACCCAACATAGCCAAGCCATAGCATCCAAGTGCCACTATTGAATACACCGGCAGCTGCAGAAGAATCAGACAAAAAGAATCACATCTTCTATTTCTGGCTTCTCCCGTTTTTCATTCATCTCACCTGGTTTCATAATCCTCTCTGAGTAGTTTTTTGAAGTCCTAGAGAAAAAAAGCATGTGATGATCAAAGAAGTCCTATCAGATGGAGTTTGGAAGGACTTAGTAACCCTCAAGGCGTTTCCAATAGCAATCAATCCATACACAAAATGCATAGAGAGAGGAGAAGTAGATGAGGATGATGAAGATCACGAAAAAGCTTATGCCCACAGATAAGAGAAGACGAAGATGAGGACGACGAAAGCCACGAAGAAGAAGAAGAAGAAGAGGAAGAAGAAGAACAGTAACCGATATCCTATGGCCAAAGAGAGGCGAAGTAGAAGAGGAAGATGAAGCTCACGAAGAACAAGAGGAATACCTTACAAGAGAAAAGTAGAAGAGAAGGATAATGAAGATGGAATCACGAAGAAGAGGAAAGAAAAGTAGAAAAGGAAGATAAGGAAGACGAAGATCAGGAAGAAGGACAAGCAAATCTTACATAAGGAAGCAAGAGAGTCAAGGATGAAGGAAGACCAGGCGCCAGAAGCAGGGCTAGCCAGAGCAAGCTAGCGGCAGATGCAATGCTTCCCCACTTCCAAACCTGCTTCATCTCCCCTGTCTGTCTCTGTCTCTCTCTTTCGATCGCGTCCTCTTCTTCTCTGCTTGACGGTCTTCTTGTCCTCCTCTTCTGGTTAGTGCGCTTAATGAAATGAATGAATAGTGCAGTTCGGCTTGCTAATTGCGGTAGAGTCTCGTCCGGGGATCAAAGTTGTGACGATTGCGGATGCCGCCATCGCTAACTCTCGGGAGTTTTGCCCTTAAGTTTCGCGGCGCTGGTTCTGCACTAGAGAGTCAAAGGAAAAAACAACCACTCGCTTCTTATGTTTTGTATTGTGCACTTTCTAGATACATTTATTTCTCAAATCCGGGTTTGAAGAGCATTCTCAGTGTGTCAATTTCAATCCATTATCACATATTCTCTCGGACAATCCAAGTTTGATGAGCACTATCATTGTCTCACTTTCAATCCATTATCACATATTGTCTTGGACAATCCAAGTTTGATGAGTGTTATCATTGTCTCAGTTCCAATCCATCATCATATATTCTCAGGCAATAACAAAGGAAACTAGATGCATAATCTCTTGAGTATTTGTAAAAATCTGATTGTCCTTGTGAGTTTCTCACTCACAAATATTCACCAAAAAAATAAGTTTGATGAATATTGTTGTTGTCCCAATATCAATTCACAACTCACCTCGGACAATAACAAGGGAAACTAGATCTGTTAGTTTCCAAAAACAAGTTCAATGAGCATTATCATAGTCTTGTCGTCAATTTGTAATCATATGCAATCTTTGGACAATACCCAAGGGAAGCTAGATGTAATATCATGATCCCACCTTGAACAATAAACAAGAAAAACTAGACGCATTATCTTATACATTCTTGGACAATAAGAAGCAAAGCAAATGCATTTTCTTGTTGCTCATACCTCGTGCCCTCAAAACTAATATCCTATGATAATGTTTGGCTGAGCAACTCACAGATAACTACATTGCCGAATTAACAAGAGGACAGAAAACATCGAGGTTGCCACCATTGTCAAAAACAAAGCTTTCAAGTTCTTAATTTTGGAAGAAATATGCACATATTTTTGCATCTGAAGAAAACAGGATGCTTCGGTGTTGTGGAAGGATTTGAGGTTTCCTACTATGCACTGATTCTTGATCCCCCTCCTATGCAGAGAAAAGTTTCTTATCTTTTCACTGTTGGGTTTTATCATTCCAGGGGATAACAAGTTCAATGCTGTGATGGCGGCAGTGATGCATTCATTGCAGCCTTTGTAGTCAACAGCATTTGTTTCAAATGACAACAAGGTCAGAATTTTTTTGCTATTGTCATTCCTGCTGCAGCCATATCTCTAATCCACTTGTACAAGTGGACAGCTCTGATTAGAGCCCTGGATTCTGCACTGGAATTTGCATCATCTGTGATAGAGTGAAGTAAAGACAAGAGGGGTCACAGAGATGTCAGGCATTGGAGGAGAAAGGGATGGTCAGAATGGCAACCTACATCTACTCATATTACCCCTGTTGCCCTGCAAAAGTTCATCGCCTTGTCAAAGTTCTCATTATCTATCCACTGCCAGTGGCAGCATTGCTACCATCCCTGTTCTCTTCTCTTGCAAAGTCTTGCATCAGCATTTGCTGCCGTTGACTAATATTCCTGCAAAATTGCAAAACAGTTTTGGGGGGAGGGGGTTCAGCTTGTTGTGGAGAGTTTGTGAAGAGCTAAAGACCAGGCAACAGCCACTACAAAGACAACAACAACAACAACAACAGCAACAACAACAAAAACAAACAATGGTGGAAAAGAATTCAGAGCTTTAAGTCTTCAGGAAGAAAGTGCAAAACGTACATAGGTATGATGACATTAATGTGCACATATTCATGTTGATTCGAGTCTAGCATTTTAATACCTGCAGCATTGTGATAACTGTAAGTTCTTGACAAAACCTTACCCTCAAACCCTTCACTGATTCACATAAAAACTCAGAAACAAAGGATACACAACTTGAAAAACTTTCCAACTTTCATGACATTGCATAGGACCAAGAAAAACTCAGATTCTTGTTCAAGAAAATTGAATGGGTGTATAATCATCATCACCTTTGCCTCTCATAACTTGCATTTGGCCAGGTTGTGTGCCTGGCCGAATCTGCAAAAAGGTAACATGAAAAATCAACAATCCATTTGAATGCAAAACCGTCTGTATTTTGACCATTACAGGAACCACACTAATTATTACCCCAATCCCACCAGACAACAATAGAGAGAAGAAGAAAGATGTGAAACAGAGTGTTTTAAGACTCAAATTTCTCAATCGTTCAATGATGAAACTCAAAAACATTTATGAGGCATGGAAAGGAGCAGTGCTGCTGACCTTGAGCACAACATCGCCTGTTAAAGTGGGAACTTGAACTTGACCACCTAATACAGCCTGTGAACATTCACAATTCAACAAACTACTGTCATCTACAATTGCACTAAAAAAGTACCCGAGAAATTGCAGAGCAAATCAAAAGATGCAAATCATGATTGTGTGCTACACTATTGCATCATTTTTGTTAGAATGGGATTGTTGTGTATGAGAGTAAACCCAATCAGTTCTACCCACAATGTACTGCTTGAGATATTTTGCTTTGTTAGAGTCATACTTACATCTGGAGTGGAGCATTCACAAATGCGAGGGCAAGTAGCCTTTACCTGCGAGATACTGATGGGGACATCAACATGAACATCTGCTCCTTCTCTTCGGAAAATCCGGTCATTCAGCACCTGTGTTAGGAAGAGCACCACACCTCAAGAGGTTCA
>Ga0209208_10004317_pt1 | contig 20230 bp, 12 predicted proteins | sample S1TSphfallax_3_FD_187694 | JGI IMG/M metagenome (GOLD analysis project Ga0209208, IMG submission 187694) | Host-associated microbial communities from peat moss isolated from Minnesota, USA - S1T2_Fd - Sphagnum fallax MG (SPAdes) (version 2) | ecosystem: Host-associated > Plants > Peat moss >...
TTTTTTCAAAACCCGTTTGAGAACCACAGAGATATCAACCTTGATACCCACCGTCACAGACAGACTGACCGCTCACAGACAGACTGACCAGCGAGCGTTGGTCGAAATTATACAGAGGCCGTCTGTCCGGGCCGGTTCTCCCGTAGAAAATCTGTCTGTCCGTCCGTCCGACTGTCCGGGCCGGTTCCGCCGGCGGATTAAAACGCGGAACTGTCGTGTCACGCACAGACAGACGCACTACGTGAATTTATATATAAGATTGTTCAATATTTACTATTCATAGGTGGGGGAGAGGCAAACATTAACATTAAATTTGGATGTTGTAAATACTATATTGCTTCAAATACCCTACCTTCTTATCAAATTCAACCAAGAATCAAATTAATCAATTAAAGAATCAAAAAGAAATCCATAAAAAATTCATTGGAATTTTGATGACTTGTATACAAAATTATATCCATATTGATGATTTTTTTTAAAAATCAAATTAGAAGAATGAAAATGTGAAAACTAATCCATGTTGCCTAATGGCTCACATTTCATAGGAGGAGAAAAAAAACTTTATAACTAAAATGTAGTGGAAACAAAATTTAGTCCAAAATTAGGATTATAGTCATTCTTGAATTATAATTTCAAAATGTCTTATGAAACAACTAAAATGATAGAAAAGTAATGGACAAGAGACACATATAAAAAACTAATGTCAAAATATTTGAAAACCTCATGTGGTGAACCTTAAAAACTTGAATGTCAAGTGTTGAAATGTCCATGTAACCTAAAATTAATTGATTTCAACACTTTCTTGCTGAAATTGACCATCCCATATGATATAGTTTATTGCTAAAATTATTCTTACATTACATGGATGTTGGGTTAACCCCAAACTCACTTCAACCTTGATGATTCTTCCTAATGCATCATTTAGGGGAATTGAATTGAATCTTGTAGCACAACTGTGCTCCACCCTCACACAAACATTAAATGTAATCTAATGGTTCAATTCAAAGCTAAAAATACAGTGTATAAAATTGGTTTGAAAGTACGTTACATAGAAAGCCACTGAGACAAAAAAAAGCCAAACCTTTAACATATTTTTTTCTTTGAATACAAGTGCCAAATAACAATTCTCAATGCACAGCTTTGCAAGTCCAAAATAGGGGGCTACAATGTTCACAAAGTTAAAGTTATTTACAAAAGAAAGGGTATTTAATCACCAATGACAACAATTTTCTCATAAATGTAGCAATCTCAAGTTGAGACCAAAACTTGATAAAAAATATATACATTAACACATTAAGTGGGGATAGAAACTCCTTTTCCTCCAATGTTGGTGGTAAAATGAGTTTCAACTTGAGTTTTAAATTTGCTTCCATTGCCATTATTATTGGTGTTATAACTATTCTGCAAATATTTTGAATCCTCTACAATAAATGTTCACATTTAACATTTGAAGCCTAATTTCAGTGCCTATCATTTAAAGGGTGAAAAACGGTTTCAGGGTGAAAAAGTCGACAAAATTTCACAACAGTGAAAGATCCCAATCTCAGCAAAGTATTCCCTATCTGTGGCAATCTACTGGTTGTGAGGACCCAACAAATACCACATTGTAAATCATGGACCAATGCTTTTAATCTCATATACCTAACACTCCTTTACTGGTTCTGTCCATATCGAAGAGAGTTTGTAGATCAATATCAGATTTTGGAGTACAATTTTTGCATTAAATTTAGAATCTATGTTTAAGCAACAGCTTGCTATCTAACCATATTCTGTAGGCTGGTCTTCTATCAAAACTTGGGTTCCATGCTAAAAGGTGTTATAAGTTCTTAAGGGAAAAAAATTTGTTATTTTTGGAGCTTTCTTTCTGCGTTAAGCCCTTTACGCTCACCACATGATCTTCAAGGGGGGATTTTAAATAAGTCTTCGTCTATAAATCCCCAGTGATGGGTGAGGGGAAAGAGTCTTGCTCAAGGATCTCACAATACAGACAACTGGCTAAAATCACACAAAAGTCCATCATGACCTCTGGTACTTTGTTATGCTCTTTTTCTGATATTCACAGTCATCTTTGACACTTCCCTATTTTGCAGATTTGTGCTCTGAGGTACTATTCCCAGCTCTTCAGACTTAGAAATAACAGTGCTGACTTAACCCATTTCAGTACTTCATTTCCTTCTTAGCAATAAATGTATAATCTCAATCCCATAATGGCAACACACCTGCTGGTGAGAAGCAGATCAATATGGAGTTGAAGTGAAATTAGGGGGCTTAGACCACAACTGTGTGCTCCATTTGCATTCCATCTGCTGGCAGATTTGAGGAAGCATAGTGTTGCTGGTTGTCTGCCATAAAGCATGAGTTGCGCAGGGATAGAACACGGGGCTGCCACAGTTTCCACATCCGATCATGGCTAGCAGTCACAAGGAAGTCAGCTGTGGGAGACCATGCAATGTCGAATACATGATCATTGTGTGAACTGCCAGACACAGAAATGCTCAAAATATAGTCCAGATTAACAAGAAGGCATGCAGAGTTACATGAAGGCCTAAGAACAAGCACCCTCCTACATATCAGACCAAACTTCTGGTGTAATTAGGTCAAAAGGCTGACATCTATCACATGAATTCATGTTAAATCTTCCATGAGTAAAAGCAGACAGGTAATGAAGTAATGACCTGCGGGGAGTTATTGCTGGCTATTACATGTGGTCTAGCATTCTATGCAAAACTTGGAGAGAGAACATCTGCAAACTCAGAGTAAAGAGAAGCTCCAACATAGAAATAGCAACCAACAGATTTGTAAAATCTCAATGTGTTTGGTTGAGGAGAAACCTGAGAACATGGCTGCATTCCCATGTTGATGTGTCAAACAAGCGAACCATGGTATCTCCAGATGTAGTGGCCAACAGCCTCCCAAAGGGTGAAAATGCTACACGCTTCACCTCTCCTGCATGCACTTGGAGCACTGCCACAGAGCTGCCCATGCGAAGGTCCCATACTCGGCATGTCTTGTCATCACTTCCAGTTGCTAGATACATTCCAGAATCATCAATATCTACACCTATGACATCCTCTAAGTGGCCCCGCAAAGTCTGAACATCTTCTCCTGACCGTGGGTCCCAGAGCTTTGCAGTAAAGTCAAATGAAGCAGTAGCTACCAGGTGACCCCCATGTGGCTGGAAACAAACTCCATATACTCCATGCCGATGACCCTGCATAGTTGAACACTAATGTTTGGAAGCAATCCAAATTCTGAGCAGTAATACCTTAGCCCACAAAGCAATTGTTCAAGCTTGATCCGAAATAATATACACTGACTGGGTTCCAGAAGTGTTACTATACAGGACAAAAGCAGAATGATGTGAAATTTGCCAACCAGGCATGCCTGAGTGTCTTCACCCTTGGATTACTACCTCCTTGTTGAAGGTGGACATTTTAAATCACTGGGACTGGGAAAGAGGCAATGTGGTAGCCCAATTCTTCCCCCAAGGACTTGGAAGCCCTCAACTTTGTATGACCAATCACTACATTATAGCAGGGTTGGCTATTATGGATAACACCAACCATGACCTACTGGTAAATGCATAACCACTTGCAAGGAGGTCATTAGTCCAAGCCACCAGGCTATCAGCACCCTGCTATATAACCATTACCCAACAAGTCATCCTTTGTCAAGGTTTAGTCACAGATCCATGGAAATTTGCACATTCCAAATTTTGGTCATCCAGGGCCACGTTCAGCTGTCATGTAAGTTCTGCAGTTGGGTGAATGCTGCTCATACAGAAATCAGAACTTCACAAAGAGGATATATCCCACTCACAGCTACTGGATCACATATCCAGTAATATAGGGGTAACAGAAACAGACACATTGAAGCTGGTCTTTTTCCCTGGAAAGATGCTAGGGAAAAAATGTACAAACACAACCTCAAAGTATTTACAACCAAAAGTTTCAATAAGGGCCATACCTTCAAGGTAGTGACAGAGATGCCCTTCTCAGCATCCCAGATCATGCTGGTTGTATCATCTGATGCTGTAGCCAACAGGTGGGTTCCCTCCTTAAATGACAATCCATTTACCTGCTTCCCGAGCAACACAACTCATAACTGCATGATGATATACAATGAGCAAATTCACATACATAAACTCTTATTACATTCAGTTTTACATCTGCTGAATCCCTCTAATCAACACTTACTCAGGCCTGGACAGTAGTTCCAATTATTCAGTTCCACACCCACTGGATCCCTCTAGTCAAAACTTACCCAGGCCTGAACAGTAGTTCCAATTTGGCCTAATGCGGATCTGAGGAAGCAGCATGCTTCTGGCATACACAAAGAAACTCCCTAGTAGGTAAGACCTAAGATTGTCAAACAACTGAGTGAGAAAAGGTGAACTAAAGGGTCTGAAATGTGAGCTCTACAGCAGGAGTACCTCATCTGTATGGCTTTCCAAGACACGGACACACGCACCAGTCTCAGTGCTCCAAAGGCGGCATGTTTGGTCTGAGCTTACAGTTCCAACAAGATCACGCTTTGCTGGAGAAAATTTGACTGCATACAGTCCCAACAAGTGGCCTGCAAGCACTGCCACCTCCTCTTCTAAGTGGACATCATAGACTCGACACAGATGGTCCCATGATGCTGTTGCCACGAGGTTCCCTGATGGATTTACTGCAATTCCATGCACTGGACCTGAATGCATTGAGAAGCTGTGTGCAAGCTCCCACTTGGGCGCTCCTAGCCGCTCCTCCACTTTTGGAGGAGGCCGCCTTGTGGGGACCCTAAAAGAGCTGTACCCTGGCTCTGAACAACCATAACCCAGCTCTGAGAAGCTAAGGTTAGAAAGGTAGCAGGGTGGATTTTCAGATGTTGTATCCCTACCAAATCCCTGTAGACCAGTTTCAGGGACATAGCCAGCACAACGCCTATCATGCTCCAGATCCCCTTGTGGCTCAGCTGGGCACGGTCGCATCACGGGCCTACATTGCATGGATATGCCTTGCTTCAATGCTGTATTCTCAATGCTTAGACTTTGCACCTGGGCAAGAAGCTCCTGCTTGGTTTTCTCAAGCCTGGCCACCTGAACCTTGAGTCTTGCTCGCTCCACCATCACCTGTTGCCAACGCTCTGCCACTTTGCCTAATACATACTTCACCTGCAAGGTTGTTCAATGTTGTTGCTGAAACATTGAAACATCTGGAAGACATGGTTTGATTCTAGTAAATATTAATCCTCACTTCTTGTTCCCTGGTGGTTGAAGGGAAAAATATTGTCATGTATACTCAGAACTACTCCATACAAGAGATGACAATACTGGAGGTAAAAAGAATCATGGGAAGCCCTCTTCCTGCAAGTTCCCTACAATGCCACTAGGTTGACTACAGTTCTGCAAAGCAAGATCTGTTGTCAAGAGAGCTTTCCTCATCACCATAATCCCAACACTATGCAATTTGCAAAGAGCCAAAGGTGTCAGAAAGTGCTGTATTGCTTCCCTCAAACCTGTTTCAGTAAATATTTGAGCATGGAAAGAAGAAACATACTGCTTGACAAAACCTGCAGCAGAAAATGAGCTTCTTCTACCCCACCCCTGTGCATAACCAACACAATGCTAAAACACTTCTACTTGGGAATGATGGGGTTGAGTATCAGCAAGGTATCCACAACCTGGGGATCCTTCTAAGCGAACAGAACTAGATGTCTTGAGAGCATTTGCAAAGAGTCCACAGAGATGAGAAGCCAGCCCAACCAAACTGACCTGAACATCTTCATTGTCGCCACTGTTGCTAGTAGCACCAGCACCTCCCACGTTCTCCATCCCAGGGCCTGCCATAGTCTTGGGCGACTCTCGCTGTGGTGGCTGTTGCCCTTCCTCACTGATAAGCCCTGAGCTCCCTCCTCCTCCTCCTCCATCGTTGTTGTTGTCGTCAGCTAAACCAAGGGAGGGGGATTGCAGGCCGGCGTCGTGGTCGAATAGGGCGACGAGGGCGGAGGAGCCCGGCACTGGTGAGCGACATACGGGGCAAGCGGTTTCGGAACGGAACCAGATGGCGGAGCACGGGTGGCAGAACACATGGCCGCAGCTAGTAATCCTGGCTTTGGCGCCCTGGCCCGTGGCACTCTCGAAGCAGATTTTGCAAGTGAGCCCCATCCGTCGGCCGCTCCTCCTGTCCCTTCCCTCCTCCTCGTCCTCCTCGTACTACTCCGCCATCCCTTTCTCCTCCCAATGCAGCTGTCGGAATACAGCAGAACGGGATCTGAAACCTCACAGACCACAAACCCTCGATTCTGGATGACGCTCCATGTGAAAAACCCTAATTTCACATCGACGTCAAACCATCGCCTCTCAGCAGCAGACTTCAGACAACAGTAGCACCATATAACAAGCTCTAAGCTCTCTTAAAAGCTCCGTCTGCACAAACTCCAGCTTAACACATCCCCGCACAGAACCTAGCATCACACAAAAAACAAACAACCAAGAAAAAGCACCACCAGCATTACCCGATTCTGTTCAGACTCACTCTCAGGGTTTAGGGCTTTATACAACCGTACAAAACATGGAAGAAGATCTTTAGGCATGTGTATACAGACCCCTACCTTCCTTTGTGCGTCCCTCCTGTATTCTTCCGCTTTCTACTTGGGTCTCACTTGCTTCATACGGAGGTCTTCTTCCCTTTTTCTCATTTCTTTCTCTCATCAACTGCCACCAAATCACCAAAGAAATTTGCAAGAGTTTTCAGGATTTCAATGTCCAAGAACGGATCACGAGTAAACTCTAGTGGATTCTTTTGGGGAAAAGAGAGGAAAGACTGTAATCCCTGCGGCAGCAGCAGCTACCACGGTGCAACGAGCTGCGGCTTGCTTGTCGTCAATCTGGTGCAAAACACTTCGCCACTCGACCGCATTGCGAAACTGTCGTAGCTGCAGAGTGTGGAACGCGCCAGTCTCGGACGGGTATCTTCCGAGCTCGAATATATCAGCCGGTTATAAATCCCGGTATCGTTCACTGGGACACCCAACATGGGCAGGTACAAAGCAGTGTTGAGCAGTTCTCACTTTTTTGAGAACCGGTCGGTTTCGGTTCTTACATCGTTTCATGAGAATCTGATCGGTTCTCATGTTATATATATAGCTGATGAGAACCGATCAGGATATAAGATTCCTAATTTTTTCAAACTCGCTCAGTTCTCGGATAGGCCGGTTTTTGCATATACAATAAAAGTCCATCTTCACATTCGATTTTCACAACCTGGTTATTAAAATAAAATTATTTAATTATATCAAATATCTATTTTTAAAGAAAAAAATTCATCATGTTTAGAGATCCTTTAAAGGATTTTATCATTTGGTGATGAAAATTTTTGTTCTGGACAAGCTTCTCACCACAATTGGACAGTCTTGAATAAAATGTTATTAACTAATGCAAGATATTCCTTGGAGTGCTCACAACTAATGCTAGATCGTAAAACTAAAAAGAAAAAAAACACTATAAGAAGTTGCAAGTAATAGTGCATAAAAGATGTAAAAAGTGAAGAGGAGCACCACCCATGGACACAGTGTCACTGAGAACCGAAATGTAAATTCTACGAGAGAACTTGTCTGGTATTATATATATAATAGAACCAATTTTCATGACCTATTCTCATTTCTGTGAGAATTTAAGGTTTTTCTCATTTTGGTGTTCAGATGTAAAGGTGTCAGGTCAGTTCTCATTGTGAAAATCGGGTTGAGAATTGAATGGGTATTTGAAAATCACTTAACATTAGTACAAAATCATTTGATTTTTTTAAATATTTTTGTGAAGGATTTCTTTTGCTGATCAAACTTTAGTAAACTCCGTTAAATAAAGCACCCAGCTATTACCTAGATTTAGTAACATGACTTAACATGTTATAAATCTTAACAGGTTGTTAAAACTGACAGGTGATTTAACTTAACCGATTATAGAACCTGTCAAGTAACATTATACTAGGTTAGTAGGTAGATTGACAAGTTATAAGTCTAGCAGGAGTCTGCATAACAAGTTAATAGAACAAGCAGTTGGACAAGTGTTCAATTGAAAAAAAAATTGGACTATTAGTTTTCTTATTGGTTAATGAATGTTTAAATAGATTATTGGATTGTTTAAGTTTTGAATTCGGTAGTATAAGATTAGGAGTACATACGTATTTTGGGATATAAGACTTTTGAACAAACTTTGAATGTTGTTTCCTTTTTCACTTGGAACATGAGCATTTTGTTTTTTTTTTCAGCAATATATTTTTGAAACTTTTAGCAATCTTGAATACATAATTAGTTTAAGAATTGTAAATGGATTAAATCTTTAGTATTCAGTGTGCTTGTTTGTTGTTTTAAGAACCTATTATTGTGAAAAATCAGAAGTTGAAAACCTTCATGGGAATAGAAAAACCCATTAACATTTTATGATTAAGTAATGGATAAGAATTCAAAGACAATCATGTTTAGAATTTATGATTAAATTCAATATTTTTAGTAGATCAAATTGAAAAAGCGATCACACTTGAAATTTTAATTTGTATCATGTTTTGCTTATTTTTGTGTAGTTTTTAGGATTGAAATTATTGTTTCTTGATTTAATTTGAAAAGAAATATAAAATAAGGTGAAATTAACGTAAATTTTTTGAAATAAACAATTGCCCAATCTATGAAAGTAGTTTTTTACAAACTCTTGATGGTTAGGAATGGTTGTTCTAATATTTTATGTTTAAAAATAATGCAAGGGTTTTTCTAAAACCTTTTGATTTTTGAAAATGTCAAGAATAATCAGTAGAAGTCTTAGGAAACAATTAGAACAAGTCACACATCAACATGTTCCAAAACTTACATAAAAACAAAATGAACAACAAGTGCAACCTACAAGAATTGAGCCTATGAATGCACCAAACATGGATGCAACATAAAGGGGAGAAGCCAATGAACAACATCAAAATGCAAGTGAACCAGTTGTGCAAAAAAACCCAACCGCACTTTCAACCACTTGTTAAGTAAGGCCATGTACATTAACCCAACCATGGGAAATGAATGTTCATCATGATGACAATCATGAACCTGTTCAACCATTTGATGAAATTTCAACACGACAACCATGGCAATTTGTAACCTTAGGTTATTATTTACCCAAAATTAGTCACCTACACCAATTGCACGATCTACTCGTTTTCAAAACCAACCACCAAACATCAATAACAATTTGGTGCCCACTAATTCAAAGATGGGATGATTTCAATTACTTAAAAGATTGGAACAGCTTCATCATGTTGACCAAAAACCTTTTAATCAATAATTTATATACCACATTTAGCAACACCCACGGTTATTCGAAAAAAAACCACATAACAACAAGGCACCTAGTTAATGAGATCAGTATTTGGTCAAGGTGAAAGATCACAAATTCCACACCACATATTAGTTTTAAGAAGAAACCAAAGTGTTGAACTAAAACCTATTCATATTGTCAATAGGTGGAACACATGTTCAATTGATGCCCATTTGTTGATGATAGATTAAGATAGTTATTGAGGGAAGAGGTGATGATTGTTCATCGACATGTCCTTCTAACCACTATAACAATATTACCCGATGAATCTTAATATAAATCATATGGCAATATTTGTTAACTATCAAACAACTTAATCACAATTTGTTACACCAAATGTACCAAGTAAAACCAATGTTTTTGTCTACTACGACATACCCAATGTGGTATAATGTCATGCCCCCTTTTGTACCTCTAGATCCTAGTTTATATCCAACATATCCGGTTGGAACAAAAAGACTTGATCCTATGATCTTTAGGAATTATATAGGTTATGTACCTAGATATGTGTATCCAATACTTGAACAACATGTTGTACCACCAACATATATACCACATTATGTTGGAAATTAATTTCTTACAATGGTTCAACTAATAACTAGCAGGGACAAAAAACTTGTTCAACAATAGGTTACACTTAAAATAAATCCCCCAAGTTGCAACCAATGCATTTACAACTACATGCATCTAATTATCATTTGCAACTAATTCTTATTGGTTTTACAACTATTTTGCACCCTTGACCATTCTTGGAACTATGCTACAACTACATTTACAACTAATGATTTCTTCATCCTACATTTTAAAATTACTTTCATCCATGATCATGTTCATATGTCCCATTAGTTGCAAATGGAACCAAACTTAATTACACCTCTTAGGTGTCAAAATAGCCCCTAGTGGTATACAATGGTATATTAAAAAACTTTTGAAAGGTATGTGTATTTTTACTAAGTTATATTAGGGGTATAGTGGGGGTATGTTTCCATTGGTGCATTTATGAAGTTATATTTAGTTTGTATTTAGGCAAAATAACTACCTACCCACTTATATATGTTTGTTTACCTACCTATTTAGCCTAGGTTACTTACCTACCTAACATAAATTACTACCCACGTATTAATTAATCAATGAATAATTAGTTACACTTATTTTTAATTAATTGATAACTAATAGTTCATATTTACTATTTATAATTAATATTTCATAATTATTCAATATATTAGTTATTGATTTGTTTCTATATGATCCATTGATCAATTATTTTTATTTATTTATTTATTTATTACTTAATTTGGAGTAATTAATGTAATATTTTAGTTATTTATTTATTTATTTATTTATCATCAATAATTTATAACTAATTCATTAATTAGTTAATTATTGGTTTGTTAATAATTATTAGCTAGATATTATTAATAATGTCATTAATTAATTAATTAATTAAATTATTTATTACATATATATTTATTATTTATTATTTATGATTTAGTCATTCATTTTATTATTTAAATGTGTCTTATAATTTTATATTTTTATTTTTATCTAATACATAATTTATGGGGTATTATTTAATATATTATAATTAATTAATTAATTAATTGGCTATTAATTATATATTAAGTACTAATTGGCTGATATTCTAGTTATTTATTTTTAATTTTAAAAGTTGTTAATGAAATTTTATATGTAATAATTTGGTTAATTATTTATTTTGGTCATTTTTTTAAAAACTATGAATTGTGAATTAATAATGTATAAGTAAGTGATTTTTTATTTAGTTATTTAAATAGTTAGTAGTTACTTATCTATTTAATTATGTAATTTACAAAATTAAAAAGGAGGAGAAAAGATATGAAATAATCTTTTTAGTTGCAACCTAGTTTATAATTAAGTTGCAACTTCAATTTTTTGTCCTATATGTTTTATCCTCCACTTCCATCTTGAAAAATATATAAGGAGGATGTTTTGTCTTACACTTGCACATAAAAAAACACATGTCAATTAGGATAAGCCAAAAGAGTTTAACCCTTTAAAAAATTTAACCCCAAAGGTTAAACCTAAAAATAAATAAAAAATTCCTACCTCCCTAACTTACTTACCTACCTACCTAGTCCCACCTACCTACTTATCTAGTCCTACATACCTTTCTATCTACCTATTCCCACCTACATACTTTCTTTTTTATTTTGACCAAAATCTAAAAATGCCACATGGCATATTGGTATTATGTCATGTGTGACAATCTAAAACCATTTAAATTAAATGATGAAGATCCATTATTTATTGTTTAAACATTTTTTTTAACCTTTTTAATTGCCACATGTCATTATGTAAGTTGTTATTTTTTATGGTAATATATAGATGGTATACAATAGTATATGGATGACGAGGTATTTGTTGACCATTGACTTCATCCACACTTGCAAGTAATGTCTAATGCAACTAGGTAATTTTTAGTAGAAAACGTTTTTTGTAACTAGAAAATAGTTGCGAATGGTAATTGTCTTTTTCCGATTTTCCTCTAGTGTTATTGCACCAATACCAACCATTGTACAAGTTAACACCAATTTACCAACTCATGTACCTAAAGGTTATATTCACCAACCACCAAATGGAAGACAACCTAAAGATTCACCTAGAGGAAGTTCATTAAGAGGAAATATGTTGAGAAGACCACCATTCAATCCACATGTTGGATCATTTGAATGGCCAACACCTAACCCACATGTGTTTATACAACCATGGTATTAATAACTTGTACTAGAACCAACAATCAAGCTACCATACAAGAAGTTATTATATCCAACCTATGTCAAAAACACTGATTTGGATGCTCAAATTAGAATGTTCAAAAAGGCCATCAAAGCTAATGGTGAAACATTGGAAGCTAACATAATCAACATATTTAATTACAGTCTTAGAAATAGTATCTATGAATGGGGTGATAGCTTTGTTCAAGACCATCCAAATTTCACTTTTGAAAAGTTAGAACAAACATTTTACAAACGATTTAGAACTATGAAGAGGTCTACATGCAATTGTGAAACATACAACAACAAACCATTGAACTTGTTGAGGTTTATTATGAACACCTATTGAAGCTAACAAATTGTTTATAGGTTAAAACAACAAATGTTTTCTTCGCCATTGTTTTCAGAGCAAGTTTATTACCTTACATGACATTAGAAACAATAGGTATGACAATAGATACCTTGATTGAGCACAAGGAAGCCATTGTAGTATGTGAAGAGAATGGACTTATTAGTCTGAATTACAATGTTCTATTAACGACACCAAAGACTAATATAATAGCTAATCCAACAATACTTGTTGTTATAACAAAATCATCATTAACGTGTACCGATTGTGGTAAACATGTCATACCCTTGAGTTATGTCATAACCAAAAAAAAGAAATACCAATAATACCAACTACCATAATCAAATTTACATAACTTGTAGTAGATACTAAAACCCAACATGCTAAGTCAGTTAGAATATTTGTTCGATATTAAAGTATTATATGTTTTAATGTTGAACATAGATATGGAAAATGTCCTAAAAAGATTAAAGTACATAACATGTTTAGAATTAAACTTGTTAATTCCAATGTAAATTGCCTAAACCTCATAATGTATCAATTAATGTGGTAGTTGTTGTTACTATTTGTAGTCAATGACCAAAACAACAAATGTTGAAAGAAAGGGAACTAGTTAAAGCCAAAGGAACCAAAGATTAACAAGGAGAAGAGCGCTTATGGGATTCATTCATTGAAATTGTAAAATAACTATAAATGGTGAAAATGACAAACAACCCATTATAACCATTGAGGAATTATTATAAAATAATTGGGTTGGATTGTTTGATAGCTCCATTGTAATTCAACTGATTGAAAATAACCGAACAAATGGGATAATTCATCAACTTTTGATTTTAGAACATGATACAATAGAGAATATTTAAAAAGAAATTTTAAAGGACATCAATAAACAAGTCTTGGAAACCAAGTATACTTTGAACTTGGGACAATTGTTGAAGGTAATACATGATGTTAAATGTTATATATTTAACTTGATGCCATCAAAACCTATTTTATTAGAACCAACAGTTGTTTCAGTTGCCATTGATCATCAAAGGCCAATAATATAGGTTCAAGTAGGAAAGAAATTCATAGAAAATGTATTTCTAAATGGTGGTTTTGGAATTAATATCATTATGGAGAAGCTAAAAATGTAGTTAAGTCTATAAAAACCTAAACCAACACCCTATAATCTATGCATGGCTAATCAAAGCATTGTTAAACCTTTAGGTTTTTGTTAAAGGTTTTTTTTATTATTCTTAAATTTAGGACTTATTATCTTCTAAGTCTTTTAATTCTACTTTAAATGATATCAATAGGTTGCTTCATATCGGTAGTTTGTGGAAATCATATATAAACATTTCTCCCAAATGCCAAAACAAAATTGAATTTAATCTTTCATAACAAGTTGAAAAAAGAAAATATCAAAGTTATAAATGAACCTATTCATAAACCAAAAATAATACCAATAAGTAATCCAAAAAATTAAAAGAAAAAAGAAGTTTCAAAGGTTCAAAAGTTTACAAAAAGTTCCAATTTTTTATTTATCCATCCTTTAATCCTTCTATTTATACCAAATGTAACATTGTTTTGAATTTAATAGTCACTAGCTAGTAAAACTTTGAATTTAAACTATAACAACTACCGGTCATAGGTTTAAACCAACATATTATTATCAACAACTGGTTATTGTAACATATTGGTTATCAGTTTACTTAACTTACTAGTGACCCTAACGTTTATTACTGGTTATTTCAATAAAGCAATTTGTTAAGGTCTTGTTACCCAATAATAACTAAACTAAGTCACAAATTATATTGCCTCACCAGTTACCAATTAGTATATACATACTTGAAATTTTGGACTAACATTACCCCCCCCTTTGAAAACCATCTTCAAAATCAGTCACCTAGAATTACATGTTTAACTCCTATAGTTAAATCATCAATAGGTTGTTCATTCGTGGTATTAATAGTTCAACTAAAAGAATAGGTTCAGATCCTTGTCTATTAACAACATGTGTGTCCTTTAGTATTGTATTTGTAGTCCTCAAAACCTTAAAGGCATGTGTGCCAATGTTAATCAAAGTAACCTTTGCACCTACCTCAATCTCTGGTATCACCAATGGTATGGGTTTGGGAGAAATAGGTTCACTACGCCAAAACATGGAAAATACGACTACATAAGCGATCAACATTGTAGTTCTAAACCACATATATGACTAGCCATGACTACATGATTGTTAGTCCATATGGCCCCATGGTATTTACCACTAGTCACAAAATATGGTGTAGTTGTAAATACCATTTGCAACTATGTCTTCCATGATTACAGGACATGTTCAATGGCCAAACTTTAGTTTTAAAATATCATCATAATTTATTTTGATTAATGTTTTGCTACTACATGGTACCTTAAAATGAATTCAAAAATTTATTAACCATTTGTGAATGGACATGTGACAATTTTAAAAATGAGATTATGTTTCCTATCCAATTATATGATGCCATGTGGCAATCAACTTTTAGTCAAATAATGACACTTGGGACCTGGCCTAGGCCACCTAGCTTAGGTTAAAAAACAACCTAGGCTATATGTTAACCACCTAACCTTTTTCCTAGGAAGGCTACCCCACTAATACTCCCCTAGGAAACACATAGGATGAAGGTGTGAGTACTTGAACCCCTCACCTCCACTTTGAGAGGCAAAGTCCTTTGCCATTACACTACCACATTTTCTATTTAACAAGTGAAGGTATCACAAAAATATATATAAAAAAAATTTATAGCCTAAATTAGCCTATGCCTCCTTAGGCTAACCTAGGCCACCCAACAATCTAGCATAGGCCTCCATAGGTTATATTAAGCAAGTTTAGGTCTTCCTAAGCTAAATCTATACAACCTAGTCTACCTTGGGGCTACTTAAGTTAAATTAGATAACGTAAGTTTAACCTGAGTTAAATTAGGCTAAACTTAAGTTAAATTTGGCAATACTAAATTATATTTGGCTAAAGTAGGTTATATTGTGTTATATAAAGTTAAATTTGGCAAAAGTAGGTTATTTAGGTTAAACTTAGATATATTTGGCTATATTATGTTAAACTTGGTTATATTAAATTATACTTGGCTAAATAACCTATATTAAGCAAACTTTGACAAAAGTAAATTATTTTAATTAAACTTGGCTATACTCGACTATATTGGGCTAAATTTGGTTATACTAAACTATACTTGGTTAACTAAGCTATATTAAGCTATGTTAAACTAAACTTGGTTATACCGAACTATATTTGGCTAAACTAAGTTAAACTTCGTTATGTTAAACTAAATTTGGCTATACTAAATTAAACTTGGTTATATTAAACTATAATTGGTTATGTTTGGCTAAACTTGGCTATACTTGGATATGTTAGATTAAATTATACTTGGCTAAACTAGGCTAAACTAGGCTAAATTTGTCAGAAATATGTTATTTATGTTAAACTTGGTTATATTAAATCATATTTGGTTAAATTAAGTTAAACTTAACAAAAGTAGGGTCTTTAGGTTAAGTTTAGCTAAATTCAATTATATTTAATTATACATGAATATATTTGGTTAAATTTGGTTATATTAAATTACACTTGGTTAAACTAAGTTATATTATGTTAAATTTGGAAAAAATAGATTATTTAAGTTATACTTGACTATACTTGACTAAACTAAATTACAATCAATTAAATTTGGCAAAAGTAGATTATTTAGGTTATACTTGGTTATACTTTGTTAAATTAAATTATACTTGGTTATATTAAATTATATTAAGCTAAATTTGGCAAAAGTGGATTATTTAGGTTAAATTTGGTTAAACTCATATTTATTTGATTATATAAATTAAATTTGGTTATAATAAAATATGTTTGGTTAAATTAAATTATAATAGGTTAAACTTGGTAAAAATAACTTCATTTAAACTAAATTTAATGGAAAATAATCTTTAAAATTAAATTATGGACGTTAAACATGGAGGCTTAAATTCAATCAAATAAAATCTAAAGGTTAAAGTACGTTAACCAAAGCCAAACCTAGGTTAATTGTAAGCCAATTTTATACTAAACATAGTTACATTTTCATATTCATTTAATTTTTTTATAGTTGGTTAAATAATGTCAACTATATTCGACATGATTATTAATTGTGTAGTTATAATTTATAGTTATATAATTACATATGGTCATATTTATAGTCATGTAGTCTTAATAATGGTTGTAGTCATAATAATGATGGCGATTAAAATCCAAATATGATTACATGACTATACTTGGATAGTAATCGTAAGATGTTCCAGTCATGAAAACCATGTTTTGGTGGAATGGTTATTCCAATCCTTCTACCTAAGTATTAATAACTACAACATGTACTTCCATAGATTTTGTGGGCAAATACAAAGTATAAGAAATAATGGCCAGCTTCACTCCTCCTTTAATTGGCTCTAATTTTTTAGTGGTATTGACAACAAGTTCACTTTGAGAACTTGTAGCTATAATTGTTGCCTACACATGTGAAAACTTATAGGAAACAATATCAAGTACTTCAACCAATTTTCTTATCGTAACCTTAACCTTGGGCTCGCGACTAAGGCAAGGGCTTGTGAAGGTGTGGGCCAAGTGTGAAGCCCGGGAGTTACATTTCATGTTATCGGGAGTGTGGGAGAGTGTGAAGGAATGAACGTCCACACTCCCACGTGAATTCCCATTTTGGGAATTAAAGTCCTTATGGATTCCCAAATCTTTAAAGAGTAATTGTAGGGGTAAAATTGCATTAGATTAACAAGTTCCTTATATCATTAAAAAGATCTTGGAACGTAGATGTCTAAAATGGGCTCACATGACCCATTTGGGTAATTAAAACACAAGTTAGCGCCAAATTGGCAATTTGACGCCCGATCATTAAGAATCAATAATCACCTTGATTTCCTTATGTTCAGGTGACGTGCCACATATTGTTGGAAAGCTCTCGATGAGGGCTACAAATTTTCTTCAAACCTCACTTTGATCGGAGGTCTTCACACAAAATTATGGGCCCCCAAAGTTGCAAAAGTCTTAACTTTGGGAATTTCGAAACTCCCACTTGAGAGTCCTAAAACAAAATGACATTTGGGTGTTGGTTCCGTGACCAAGCACATAGTATACTATAAGGGGGAAGGTGCTGGCTTCCTTGAAGTTTGGGTTGTGGTGAGTCTTGTGAGTCCGTGTTTGCCCATGACTCGTTCGTGCACCAAAATGCCCCAACTAAGCATTAACTAACTTGTTGTTTGGTTTATGCAAGTTTGTGTGTGTGATTGAATTGCTTATCAATCTTCCTAGTCCCCATCTCAAAGCTCCAACTTGCCCCTCTACCCCTGAAGTGTTGTGAGCCAAAGAGCACACCCAACTCTTTCTTTTTCCCTTGTTTTCACCTTTGGACTCGTAGTTGAGCCCATCAAGGAGCTCGGGGTTGTTTCATTTCTACTAAGTCGGTCATATGTATAACCATCAAATTTTATTTGGTATGCAACTAACACTACTAAAAATTTGCCATTTAGCAACTGTCTTATGCAACTAGTTTTCAGTTGCAAGCGACACTTGCAACTGGAAATTCGCCCAGTTGCCTAAGACAAGTTGCATCAAAATTGCAGTTGCATGCGACAGTCCGTATATGACAAGTATATATGGTTGGGTTATACAGTTTCATCCACCCATACTCTATACTAGGAGTTGAAAGTGCGATTGCATGCAACTACAAGGGTTGCGTTCACACTGCATTACATGTTATTTAGCTAACCAATTGTATGCGAACACGTGTACTTTTATTTTGTAATTAAATATTTAGTTTTAAAAATTACTTTGATTAATCTAAACCGTCCAAGTTGTAACCGTTGGGGTGCGGACACATGTTGGGTTTAAGGCTTGATCAACCATGCTATGTCATTGTACACGTGGCACAGATTAGGGTTAGGGTTATAGGGTTTAACCCCCATTGAATTATCAAGATGATGCCATATGGCAACCTAGTGACCGCACGATGTAGTTGCAAATGCAACTAGTATTTTGGTAGCTTGAAGCGCCATGTGTCACATGGTCCCACTTTACATGTGTTAGGGTTAGGGTTATGGTTTTTCATCTTACCGTTTATAGTGTGCCACATGGCAGCACAACAACTGTTATATTTAGTTACAAATGCAACTGTTGTTTTAAGGTTGAGGTGTGCCATTATAGTCACATGTGTAACTAGATTAGTAGCATTAACCATTGCCTTGCCCATATTGGGGTTCCTTACACACCTACACCTACTTTAACTAATGTACATTATACATATCAAGTCTCTATTATATTCCACTAGTGCTGAAAAATCAACCAATAAATATTACACACATCGATCTGTGACCAACAAATTACCCTTTGTAATAACATTGAAATTCCATCCAATGGGGTTTAATGGCCATTGTTCCAATTACAGCAACCAGGAATCCATCACTCTATCAGGTCTATTAAACCTGACAATGTCTAAAATATCATTGACACCCAAAAAAGGCCATAACTACTGATTAGGGTTTTGGAATTCAAAAATCAACTAGCTCCTGACCTATAGTGCCCCTAACTTAAGCATGATTTCGCATTAAACGACCTTTCCATACAGTGCTTGAACCTATTACATCCTTTAACACACATTGTGGGGGATCATCATTCTCATTTGGCACCAACAACGGGGTGTTGCCTTTACCTGCCACAATTTCACTTAATTGGACTCGGAACTATGACTCCTTGATTGGCACCCCATGGTGGACACATCCTTGTCCTCCAACACCTGTTATCAGCCCCTTTGTTACAACCTCCGCATCAAGGTTACATAAGACAATTGCTTCCCCTACTTTAAACTGCACATCAACCAATAAAGAACCTTCATTCGATTTACCATGAGCAACCAATTTAGGAAAATGGAATTTTTGTTACAACATTGTGTCAAACATGGCATTTGTGTTCCCTAATTATGAATCATAGAAACTCAAGAGCATGTTGGTATTAACTTACCTGTTGCCTTGCCTTCTCTCCTACATTCCCCACCCTTGCACCAATATTAGAGCGTAGCCGACTGCTCACACCTCTTTCAGGTGCTGGCATAATTGCTGCCTTTTTTTGCACTTTCTACCACACCAAATCCATCAATGAATACAAATGTGAAACCATGTCAATGATTTCCCTTGAAGCTTGTATGCACCTAGACCCAAACAATGTGGGTATGTTCTTAATCTGATAACATTTGCCTAAATTGCATGGCAATCATCTACAAATTCTTCACACCCAAGAGTGTGCTACAGACACCGACAAAGTGTATAAGAACTTGCTCCCTCTCTGGAGTCCAGATCAAACTCCACACTAACACTTGTACCCAATGACTCCAAACCATAGTTTTCAAGTATGTGTGGGGGTGCCAGGTCTTGCTCAATTTATTCCTTGGTGCTATGCATTGCAGGACTAGCACAAACCGGCTTGGTCAAAACAGAGGTTCTCACTGCTACAAAAGGAGCAGGAAAGCTTACAAGGTCTGAAGCTGAGTCAAATATCCAAGTTGTGTAGGTAGAGTTCCACCCAAGTGTGGGTTGAAAGAAAGCTCCCTTCAACACCACAACATCAAACTCTTGCTTTAGTGAGTAGAGCACTAGACCATAATCAAATTCTTGGTGCCAGAAGCCGCCCCCATGATGATCAATGTGCTCAGCAATGGCACTATTGGTAAACACCAACTTGTAATCATGAAATAGTGATGCTAGAACCAGACCCAAGACCAAAAGCTTGCA
>Ga0209208_10004318_pt1 | contig 20227 bp, 3 predicted proteins | sample S1TSphfallax_3_FD_187694 | JGI IMG/M metagenome (GOLD analysis project Ga0209208, IMG submission 187694) | Host-associated microbial communities from peat moss isolated from Minnesota, USA - S1T2_Fd - Sphagnum fallax MG (SPAdes) (version 2) | ecosystem: Host-associated > Plants > Peat moss >...
TGCAAATATAACCTCCAAAAAGGTCATATTAGAAATTTAAACTTGTAATTACCATGGTTAGCGATGGGAGATAAGTTCAATTGACAAGCCCCCATCATTTTCATCATATTTTTTATTGTTAATGCATGACTATAAACTACCAACCTCCATCCGACATGATGTTATGGTAGTAATGAATTCGGATGATCCTATAATGTGGTTTTAGGCATGTGAAAAAAGAACAATTTTATTCATAGATGTGATGCCAATGACTATGGAAAATTTGATAATTGTTCAACACCAAATTTTTTTTCGATATGCCACAATTTGTGGTGGTGGTTATTAGGTTCAAATTTGTAGGTTCAAACTTGGAGATTTTGTGTACCTATATAATAAACAATATCAACTATTTTGGATGTGATTGCAAGACATATTATTCTATGTGTGTAGAATGTTTTTTTCTTTAGAATGTTGTTAAAAGGTTAAAATGGTTAGATATGGAAGGATCACATGAATAATTGTGCGCCATGTCATCTTACACATGTGGATGGTCGTATTAACCTTTTTTGGTTGTTGTTCGTGCTAAATTTTGTTCTATGTTGTGTGAACAAGCCATAAGGGCTACCACCATGTTGATTTGTGATTAGTGCTCATGAGGTTGGCATATGGGAAGTTTAACACCATCATTGTATAAGATATTAATCAGCAAATGGTTTTGTCTTCAATATACTAAACAAACTTCAGATTTTATTCTTGTAATTAGATGATAAGAATGCCCTAAGTTTTTCTCCAATAGGACACCCATTTGGCTAAGGATTTTGGGGATTATAGTTCAATGACTAGCAATGGAGCTTTGATTTGCACTGAGCTTATTGATGTTCTCACCTTAAAATTAATGTATTTATTTTTTAAAAACGTTCTACTAAGTTTTTCATGCAACTATTGAACTTTGAAGTACCTTAACCCCAAATAAAGGGACAATTTGAATAAGATACATCAATTTCTTGAGGCTACCATCACATTATGCATTTGAAAACCCTTCATTTTTAAAAGTCATTTCAAATTTAAAGAATTACAAAAGTTAGATAAATGATAAAAAAAATTCCATATTTTAACAGTGGAAAAATCATTCAACACCATTTGATGGTGCTTAAGATAAGCCTCTACCAATGTTGAAAATAAACGAACACCTTGACCAACAAGGTGCAATTATCTTCATTTCGCATGAGGAAATGCTAAGTCTAATTAAATACAAAGTTGAAGGCATGACTTCAACTTAGAGGAGAAACATGGGGGCTTCAATCAAAATCCCATAACGTTAATGAATATGTCAATGATGTCATTGGCATCTTTTTAACTTGAAAAGACTGTCATAACCTTGACTTCGGACTTGCGACTAAAGCTAGAGCAAGACAAACAATTAGAGTCAAAAACAATGCCAAAACATGATATGTTCAAAAACACTTCCAAGATGAGGTGAGTTGGAAATGTGTGAAAGTCCTAAGGAGGATTCCAACACTTGCAAATGCATTCCCACTTTGAAAGTTTGGAATCCCATTCCCTCCACTACTACATCATTGAGCAATGGCATGTTATGACTTTCCATTGTGTACAAAGTACATGTCAAGTTTGCACAACAACTTAAATCATGAATGCTAAAAACCCCTTGAGGTTTGTAGAAAGACACTTTTCTATTTCCTCTCTCATTCTTTGAAGTTTTTGTGAATGATGAAGATAAGAGTTCCCGAGCACTTGGAGATGAAATAAAAGAAGCAAGATGGAAATATGGATATGCATCAAAACCCTTTTACATTGGTACAAATGTGTAGCAACTTGGAATGCCACCACATGGGGCTAACAACCACCAAGAGCTCTCACCCCATTCTCATGTTCACTACTTCTTTGTCAACATCAATACAGTTTCCATGATTCTTGAAGCAGTTTCTCACCTTTAGAGCTAAAAAAAACTACCCAAATGCAAAACTGAAAATGAGAACACAAAAGCTTATTTTTGAAACTAGGGAAAGGGCTGTCACCTAGGTCCCAAAAATGGTAGGGTGCCATAAGTAATTAGAAGTTGTCAATGTTTTGTTGCATGTTGTCACCACCACAATCACAATTGCCGCATTCTGTGACCCCAATAGCCATACCATGAAATCAAGTTCAAAACACAAAGAGATCATGGACATATCAAAAAGACAGATTCCAAGGTCGCCACAAGGACCACCAAGAATGCAATTCTGCCACAAACATCATGTGATCCATAAAATTCCTTAATATCCCAACCTTCCATGACCCAAATGCAACAACCCCCTACTCTCAATCACTCAGCAACAACTCTCAAGTTTGGTTTGAAATTATTGCATTTTGGGATGATAAAAGATTTCGTCAAAAATGGTGGTGTTGAAAAACACCATTTGCATAATTCAAACAAGAAGCTTCATTTCGGTACCTCACTTCTTTGCTTTCTTTGCTGGAGATGGCCCCCCTGTCTTGCTTCTTTTACCAGGCTTTCCAACTTTTGCTGGCTTGGACTTTGCTGCTTTCACTGATTTTGTCAACTTCTTTGGGGTTGCAACTTTCTTTGAAGGAGTTTTTCTCACAGCAGCAGGTTTCCTTGCTGAAGATGAGGCAGCCTTTCTTGCAGGAGCAACCTTCTCTTCAGTTTTCTTGGTTGCTGGAGCAGGCGCCTTGCGTACCTTCACAGCAGCTTTCGGAGACTTGGGTGACTTTGTGTCTGGTTTTGAGGATACCTTTGATACTTTTGTGGTCTTCACTGGCTTAGCAGCTGTGACTGTCTTGGGAGATTTTGTTGAAGCAGCTCCATTTGCCAGCTTGGACTTTGCAGGTTTCTTTGCTGTTTTGGTAGTAGTTGTAGTAGTAGTCTTGGGAGCTTTGGTTGCCTCCTTTGTCACCTCCTTTGTCCCAGCAGCAGCTGGTGTGGGCAGCTTAGGAGCTTTTGTTGGCTTCTTGAGTTCATCCGAAAGCTTAAAAGAGTTCTTAACCTTGTACACCTTGCCCTGCTTTGTCAGGTTCCGAAGCTGGACTGACAAAATCTTCTTGAAATTTGGAGGCAACCCTGTCTTGTAGATGTCCTCAAGATACTTGGCAATCGCATACTGGCTTGATCCTGTTCGCTCCTTCAAAGTCCCAATCGCATCCTTCACCATCTAGAGAAAGAAAGAAGGAAACCCCCCACCAAAAAAAAATAAACAGCACCCAACACAGCATGCATGTTAGATACCAACCAATCCCACCATTGCATGTCTGTTCTGCTGCGTAAATCTAAAGCCAATTTCAAAGGTTGTGTTGCATCAATCAATGTTGAAGAGTAGAAGGAAGATGCATAAGCTGAGAGAACCCATGGTTTCAAAAAGCAGAAAGATGGAAGGGAGAAGTTGGTACATACCAACAGGTAAGAGGGATGAGCCAGGGGCACACTGGCAGACTTGGTAGTCTTGGGTTTCTTCTTCTCCTTGGTAAGTTTCGCCTTCTTTTCTTTGGAGGATTTCTCGGGCTTGTCAGCAGCCATCGCAACAGATTTCCAATACCACCCACCGCCCTCTCAACTGCTGATAGATACGGCACGAGAATCATCAGTTGTATTAGCCATGGTGAGCAACACAAAAATAAAACAAAAAAAACCTCTCAATACACAACCTCCTTTACAAATACAAAAACCTCTCACGTACCGAAAAAAATAACAACACACCATAGACCAGAGAAAAAGTCACAGAAACGAGAACAAGAAGAGCGTGGAGGAGAAAGGGGAAGAGAAACCAAGGACTGCATACATACCCACGAGAAGGAAAAAAAAAAAAAAACTCGACGCCTCTTCTCTCTCTTCTTCGCAATGCAGAAACGGATCTCCCAGTTGACACACCGCCACAGCCGTCACAGACGCCGGAGGTACTGCAGATACAAGAAACCCCAAGAGCTGAAAATGCGGACTCCAAGCACCTAGGGTCCGAAGGGAAGGGGGGACAGGGGTGGGGGGTAAAAGAAAGGAGCAAAACACACCACCGAGAGTGCGAGAGCCACACACAAGCGTTTGCAACAGTGTAAAGCGCAAATTCAAGAGTTAGAGCAAGACCCAAGCGAGGCAAAGCGTAGAGCAAGAGGCCAAGAGACTCAAGAGAAGCAACAAAAGGGTCCAGAGAGCGCGAAAAGAGCAAGAAAGAAGAAAAGGAACCAAGCGGAGATACGCAACAAACAACAGCGGACTTCGCGTCTCTCCCTCCCTCTTCCTCTGCTCTCTCGTCTGCTCTCCTGCTGCACTGCCGTTCCCTTCCCGTTCTCTCCCTCGTTCTCGTGTTTTCTCTTTCTCGTTCCCTTGTTCCCAGTTCCCCTGATCAGGTTCCCTTGTTCTCCGTTTTCTGTTTCTTTATTGTAATTTATCTTTTTATTCACGCACGTGGTTCGGTTAAGAGTCTAGGTTTTTTCCTTTTCTTTTTGCTCTCCATTTCTTTTACCTTCTGAGGTTGGTTTTTAAAAAGGATTTTTGGATGAAATTTGAATGTATGTGGATTATTTTGAATGGAAATTTTGGTATGGATGTGGTATTTTTTGGGTCCCATTGTATCTTCTTTGTAAAATCTTGGGCCTTTAATTCCATTCCCATTCCCTTCTCATTCTCTCCCTAGTTCCCACGTTCACTTAGTTCCCCAATTCATGTTCCCTTGTTTCGTTCTTTTTACTTATCTTTTATCCAAGCAAATAATTTGGCAAGAGTCTAGGTTTTCTCTTTTCTTTTTCCTCTCCATTTCTTTCCCCTTCATGGTTGGGGTTGTTTTGGGCTTTAGCTTCCTACGATGTTTCATAGGGAATTTCGGATGAATTTTTTAGGTTCTTTTGATCATTTTGGATGAAAACTTTGGTACAGATGTGTTCTTTTGTCTCATTGTATCTTCCTTTCAAAATCTTTGGCGTTTTTTTGCCCATTACTGTTCACTTCTCGTTCTTTCCCATGTTCCCCAATTCATGTTCCCATGTTCCCCATTCCTTGTTTCATTATTTTCTTCATCTTTTATTCAAGCACATGGTTTGGTAAGAGCCCAGGTTTTTCTTTTTCTTTTTCCTCTCCATTTCTTTCACCTTTATAGTTGCAAGTGGGGTTTCTTTGGGCTTAGCTTCCAATTGATTTTGTTTCTATGGAAGTTTTGGGTATAGTTATGATTTTTTTGTCTCATTGTATCTACTTGCAAAAATCTTGGGCCTTTATTTTCATATGTAAAATTGACTTTTAACCAATGGCAAGTTGCAAGCCAATGGGTCATATAACGAACCAATTTTTTCTCCATTTTTGGCTTTTCTCAATTTGATTTTGATTTTTTTGGCATTGAATTCACATTGCATCTTTCAAGGATATCAAGCTCCAAATTTGAGAGTATAAGAGGGAAAATGAGTACAAGTGATTAAATGCAATGAAAAAAAAGAAGATAATTTGTGAGTTCATTGAAGCATGGACAAACTCAAGAGCAAAAATAAGAGACATAATGCAATTTATGTATGAAAAAAACTAGCAAGGCTAGTAAAGCAATATGAATTTGACTAACAATAAATTGTTAAAAACTAGTAATAATTTTGTATTGATTAATACATTCATGCATGTGAAACCTGAATTTCATGTAATGAATTTAGAAAGTTTTATTCATGCTTCTATACCTCCATTCATGTGACCAAGTTCTTGATTGATCCATGGAGAACTTTCTAATGATCATAAATGATGGGAAACACCTTTAGAACTTGCAAGGAACATGTGACTTTGCCATGTTATGTGTATATTACATTTGTTGAAAATTACATGGAAAAAAAATAAGACACCCACAACTACCTCTTCCTTTTGAACAATGTTTTGATAAAAGATGAATGAAAATTAACACACAACAAAACATTGATGAATGAATGATCCAAATAACTTATCAAATGTTTCAATATTGTAAGAGAGCATTCCTTCATTAAAATATATGTTTTGTCACAATTTATGAAATTTATGTGTTTTGTGATTGCTTTGTAGTTTTGATTATGAAGGTTCTAACCAATTAGATTAAATTCATGGATTTTTTGGGCAATTAGATTGTAGTTTCCACTTCTTTTGTTATTTTATTAGTTGATCGAAGGAAGGTGTCAATTATTACTTAAGTTAGGTAGATAAGTAGGTAGGTAGCTTTGGCCCATTTATTTATTTAGGCTTACATATCTACCTAACTATTACCTAGGCCTAAATCTACCTAGGTTATGTACCTTATACCTAAGTCCATCTACTTAATTTTATATTTATATTTACCTACTAACCTATTTCCAATTTGATTACTAAATATCTAACCTTCTTACTTACATATGTAAATAAACATGTGAAATAAAAATCTTAACAATATTCAAATGAATTTTTTTAGTGTAGTTCATTGGTAAGGATGTGGTTTATCAATATTGAGGTGATGAATTTGCTTATTTATACTTGTAACCTATGTGCATGCATGAAGGATTAAAGTTATTAAGTAGGTTAAACTAACATGATAAAATAGGCTAGGTTAAATAGGCTAAATTAAGTTACCACCTACTTATTTACTTGCCTTTTTACAACCTATTTAGACATATTTTTTATTTACCTACCTAAGATGAATTTATAATCCAAAAAACTGGTTTAAATTTAAGTAAAAATTCGACTAATCAAATAGTTCACAATTTGTTAATAAAAATGATCAATCAAATAGGCTCCTATTTTCCAATTAAAAAACCATCCTATTCACAATGGTAGGTTCAAATTAATTTGTCCAAATTGACAAGGTGGTTTTTTCTTTTATGACTGTTATTTTGGGTATTTTAATATTGAATTTTTTAGCTTTAAAAATCTATTTTTATAATAGTGCATTGAGATCTCCCAAACCATGGTGCTTCTTGTCACACTCTTGGTATTGATGGAAGGTCCTCAATGAGTAGGGGTGCACCAAATTGGTTTTTAAATGTTTCAACCTATTGTGGAAAAGTTATTGAATATTGAACATAAAATTCATAAAATTCATTTAAATCAAAACAAAAAGTTATAAAGGAATTTGGGCCCAATTTTGGTATTATTAAAAAGCCCTTGGTGAATAAGATTTATTGAAGCTTATTTTGGAAAAAATTTAACATGAAATGCATGAGATATTGAATTTTGAATTTTTTTGTCATTGGAAATTTAATTAAATCACAAAAGATGGTTTTGGAATGAAAGAATAATTGGGTAATCAATTCACACTTGGGTTAATGGCACAAGCTACATTAGGGAGGAATGATTTTAAAGACCCACATGAGTTTGTTATTTGATTACAAAGGTCAGGGGGTGAACATTTGAACTAAATGTATATGAAGGTTCGACAAATAATATTACGTATCAAATTTGGCAATAATGGGATGTGAAAAAAGGTTATCAAAATAAAACCAAGTTGAATTCATGAACACATCAAAATGCACAAATTAAGCAAAGGGAACAATGAATGCATTTTGAACCAAATTAATGCATAGACAAGCCACAAACCCACAAGGTTCACAATGGTCTAGGCTTGGGACAAGTTACTGCTTTTCTCTTTATAATATATTTTATATTTTTTTGTATAAGCTACATTGAAATGAACCAATTTTGGGAATGTGGCTTATTCAATAGTTCAAAACCAGTTCAATTTGGATAGTTTAATCCAAATTCATTTACCTACATAATTGTACTTATTTATTTAGTTGTACCTTGCTACCTACCTACCTAGGTTAAATAATAGGCAAGTAAGTAATAGGGATTTTACTTAACCTTTAAACCAACCCCTAAGGTGTAAGTGTAAAAAGTTGAACCCTTCACCTTCACAAGGATACATTAAAAAAATTATTGACCATTTACGAATTGTTGTGTTGTAGCCTAGAGGTAAATAAATGAATTTTTGGTCAATTATGTCATGCCATGTGGTAATCAAAACTTATTCAAATAAGATTATTCCACTTAACCTAGGTGTTGGAAGCCTAGGCAACCTAACCTATATCACTTAGCTACCTAGAATATTTTTAAAATTAGTCTTAGTGTAACCACCTAGGTGATGACCCTAGGTATTATTGTAGGTTGCAAATGTGAAGATGTTAACCTTTCGCCCTTCACATTGGGGGTCCAAATCCCTAACCACCACACCACAACTTTGTATTTGTTAGACATTCACAAAAACTTATAAATATTAACATAATTTAACCTAAATCACCCTAGGTCAACCTAGGTTGATTTACGTTAACTTATGTTATTAACCAAGTCCAACCTACACTAACCTAGGCCACCTTAAACTAACTTAAATTGACTTTTAAAACCCAAGTTAGTAACTAAATATGGTTTAGATTAAACTTAATGGCTATACCAAATGGGTTAATTTAATGATTAAACATAATGGCTAAATGTAATGGTTAAATATAATGGCTAAATTTAACAGCTAAACCTAATGGTTAAACTTAATGGTTAAACTTATAAATGTTTAAATTTAGTGGTTGAACCTAACAACTAAACCTAGTTGCTAAATTTAATGGCTAAAACTAATGGCTAAATCCATTAGCCAAACCTAAGGCCAAAATTTAACAATGTTTAAATCTAGTGCTTAAACTTGATGGTTAAATCCATTAGTTAAACCTAATGTTAAAACATAGGCAAAAAAAGTGGCTAAATTTATCAACTACCTAATGGCTACACCTAACAATTAACAATGGTGGTTAAATTTAATGGCTAAACCTAATCGTCAAATTTAATGGTTAAACCTAATGATTGAAGTTAAATTAAACCTAATGGCTACACCTAAGTTAAACATAATGGCTAAACTTATAGGTTAAACCTAAATGTTAAACCTATAAATTAAACTTAGAGGTTAAACCTATAAATTAAACTCAGAGGCTAAACCTAAATTAAACCTCAAGGTTAAATGTAAAAGTTAAACCCAAAAACTAAATTGAAACTAAACCAAAAAGCTAAGTCTATTTAAACCAAGAAGCAAAAATTAGGTTAAATAAGAAAGTTGAACATAAAAGTTACTTAAATTAAACTTATAAATTAAACCTAGGTTAACCTAGAGGTTAAACCTAAGCTAAATGTAAAAAACTAAACTTAGGTTAAATGTAAAGGCTAAATTTAGGTTAAATTCAAAAACTAAATTCAAGAAAAACCTAAAGGTTTAACCTACAAGCTATTTAGGTTAAACCTAAAGGCCAATCTTAAAGGTTAAACCTAGGTTAAATTTAACAATTAAACCTATGTTAAATCTAAACTTGTTTTTTAGACATTAAACAAAGGACCTTTGGTAGAAACTTATTCAAATCAAATTTTGGACAATTGTGGGAGCAAAAATCTGAAATGGTAACATTGTTATCCTAGTTATAAATATTTTTTTGATGTAGTCATTATATTTTTGATGGGACCACTAAGGAGTATTTGGAAGCCCATGTTGTTGTAGAAGACATCTTATTATACCTTCTTGTGTGTTTGTTATAACCCTAAACTTAGAAATGTCTATCTTCATTCATTGTGGAAACTTAGAGGTTCATGTGAATCCATGTTTTTAATATAGCAATGTTGAACATGTAGATTTAAAAAAAATTCAAGTGGCAACATCACCTTCAATTATGTAATATCCATATAATATTTTAATGTCAAAATGGAACTCACCTTTCTTTCATTTGTTTAATGTGATTAGCTTCCCCTACAACTAAGATAATATGTGGTGTAATGTGATGTTTGATTTAAGTGCTTTCAATATTCCACCACACATTCATTTAAACATGATCCATTGTAGTATTAAAAATCTATTGTTTTGAACATTTTATTCTATTCATGGTGTCACCCAACATGTGTACTTTTAATCTAAATTATGTGCCATGTTGACAAGAGTTTTGAAATTGGTGATTCTTGTGCAAGGAGCTATGATTGTTGACATTACCTTCTTGAGTTGTGTGGCCAAGTTGTTGTCTATATTTTGCCTAGTACAATATTGCTTATTATGTCATGGGTGTGTTATATTGTTTGATTTCATAATCATTTGTCATTCAAGAAGCCAACAAGGGAAACCAAATGCATTATCACGTCGTTCATATTTAGCCTGGAAATAAAGAGACATTACCTTCGACCAACAAAAGTCCATCTTCTTGAACAATTACATCTTATGTTAGGAAAAAGAAAAAGTCATATAAATAATGCATTCTTTCAATAAATACAAGACAACCTTGAAGATGATTATTTTGCAAATAACTTGAACCAACATTTACTTCAAAATAATGACAATGGTGACATCTATGACTTTGAAATTTTTGAAGGCTTAATTTATTACAAGGGATTTTTTTATGTTATTTCAAGGCTGTCATGATTACACATCCTCCAAACACATCATGACCTTCCATTTGCAAAATATTTTAGAATCAACAAAACTTTCAAGTTTATTTCAAGGGATTTTTGGTGGCCACAAATGTGAAAATTTGTAAAAAAATTCATTTGCACTTATGTGCGCTTGAACAAAAGCACCATGCCATGAAACATATGGTTTGTTACACCCATTCCTAGTTTGTGAAAGTCAATGTTCATATTTTTCTATGGACTTCATCACAAATCCCCCATGTTCCAAATGCTACAACTCCATTCTTGTTGTCGTTGATTGGTTGACAAAGACGGTGCATTTTAGTCCAACCACCAAGACCATGACAAGTGAAAATACTATAAGACTTTTTTTTAACAATATATATAGGTACCATGGCTTACCATTAAACATTGTTTTAGATCATGGATCTCAATTCATATCCACATTTTGGAAGGGTATATCCAAGTTTTTAGGGGTCCAAATCAATATTTATTTGACCAATCATCCTCAAATAGATGGATAAACCAAAAGGGTGAATCAAGTATTGAAACAATGCCTTTGACATATGATGATCAATTACCATCAAGATGATGGGGTTGACCTAGAAGCCTTAGGTCAAATTTGCAAATAACAATATATATCATTCATCATTTAGTCAAATTCCATTTTTACAAATTATGGATGACACCTTAAGTTCACTTGGCAATGAGTGGGACAAATAATTTGATTGGAGATCTTAGTAAAAGGCTAATTAACTTTTGAAGCAAATTGATTGTGATTGATTTCATAATCAATTTGGTTAGATTGGAGGGTATAGACACATTATGCATAGTCATGCTAACTAACTTTCAAGGCAATCAAAAGTAATATAACCTTGGTTACATTGCAAGGGTTCAAAAATAATACAAAAAACAAGCTAATTGTCATCATAGTCAACATCTAAATTGTAAAATTGGAAATCATGTCTTGATGCAATATACCTTTGGTTATGTTGCAAGAGGTTGAAAAAAATACACAAAACAAGTTCATTGTCGTCATATTCAACATCTAAACTATAAAATTGGAAATCAAGTCTAGGTATTTTATTGAAATCTATAATCTATAAGGCCTTCAAAGAAATTAGATTACCAATAACTTGCACCATTTCCTATTATTGACCAAATAAACTTAATTGCATGCCAATCACACCTTTTCAAATCAACAAAAATCCATTTAGTATTTCATGTTTCAATTTTTGAACCTTTTCATGAATTTACCATTCCTAAAAAAACATATATGGCCACTTCCATGTACTAATTGAAATGGATGGTGAAGAAGAATTTTAGGTTGAAGAAATCTTGGATTTATGAGTTTTTTGTAAGGCACATTCATCTATGTGATGTTTTTTGAATTTCACAATGCAATAGTTGCATTATAGAAGTTATGACTTATGCATTCTTTAACCTTTTGCATAAATCTATGTCAATGTTTATTAATGATTTAGCACCCAAACATCCAAGGTTGACGATATTGCCATGTTAAAGTTATGTTTTGATCAATGTCATTGTTATGACATAAACTTTACATCCGAAAATAATCTATCTCATTGTAGAACATGGTGTTTGGCTTATTTATGTGGTGTTGAAGGAAAAGTAAGGAGCTTGATTTCACTACTACAAAAGTGAGGTGCAATTTACTAACCTAAATCATTATGGGACCTTAAAAGTGAAATAACTTCATTGCATTTTATTGATTTCACCCTAGTGAAAGTTATTTCATTATAATATCACTATGTAAACATCATATTTCATTCTTAGTCAACATAATTCACTATTATATTTTCTATAGTAAATAGGTTTATTTTATGTATTTTAATATTTATTTATATTACTTTATGATATACCCTATATTATTTTAATCTATTTTAGTTATTTTAACTTATATTTTATATTACTATTGGCTATTATAAATTATTGTAGCTTAAATTATTATATCCTAAGTATAATAACTTAGAATAGAAAATAATAACCTATGAAAAATAATTTTAAATATATTACAATATAATAACTACCAATAGCCTGTGATATTATAACATAGAATATCCAACAATAATTTATGTTACAATAATCACCAATAGTTGTAATATAACATATAATAACCAACAATAACCATTAATAACTATTAATAAAATAACCATCGATAACCACTAATAAAATAACCACCAATGGCTTACAACAGAATAACCGCCAATAGCCATTAATAAAATAACAACCAATAGCCATTAATATAATAACCACCTATAAGCACTAATATCATAACATTAATAAAAATATCCACCAATAGAATATCCATCAATAGCCATTAATAAGATAAACACAATAACCATTAATAAAATAGGCACAATAACCATTAATATAATAACCACCAATAGCCATTAATAGAATAGCCACTAATAACTCTTAATAGAATAGCCACCAATGGCCACCAATAGAATAACTACTAATGGCCTTTACCAAAATAACCACCAATAATTATTAATATAATAACCATTAATAGACATTGATAGCCACAAATAAAATAGGTACCAATAACCATTAATAACCACCAATAACATTAATAAAAGAACAATTAAGAGCCATATATTAAAATTACTTAGGACTGCCAAAAATAATCTAGGGTGAAATAATTTATAATAGATAAACGTAACTTAAAGTGAAATAATTTATAATAACATATAATTGCCAATACTAACATAAGGTGAATTAACCTTCAATAGCCAAAAATAACTTATAATAGGTGCAAGTAGTTTAAACTGAAATAATTTACAATAGCAATTTTATTTTTTTACAATAGCTAAAAATAACTTAAGGTGAAATTAGCTAAAATAGCCAAAAGTAACTTAGAATAACCAAAAGTAGCCTAAGGTGAAATAGTAAAAAATAACCAATTTTTTAAAAGACTAACCATAAATAGCCGTAAATAATGTAGGGTGAAATAATTTAAATTAATAAAAAATAGTCATATAATAATTGAAAGTAGCGTAACATAGGTAGTATTATTATATTAACAAAAACATTATCTATTTATTAAATCTTTTTCCCAAAAGAATGGTCATTTAAATGTTATTGAATAATGATATTCAACTTTTTTAAATTCAGATGATTTTAAACTTTCAAAAGGAAATAAATGTAATTATGTACTTTATTGAATTTAAAAAAAAAACTCGAATCATTTCATTTGAACAAAATTTCAATAAGATATGAATTTTCAAAATTTATGTTTTTTTAATGTTTAAAATGAAATATTTGATAAATAAAATGTAATGTAACATATTATCACAACAAGTGGGGTGGCTTGATGGTAAGGGTGTTTATTTCCATTCCAAAGGTTAAGGGATCAAACCTCATGAGCGGTGTTGTGTGGTCAACAATGGTATGTTGACTGAATATTTTTTTACCGAATTCTTAAAATAGGTGCCTAGGCTGATTATGTGGCCTACCTACCTACCTAGGCTAGGTTTTTAGCCTAGCCTAGGTAGTGACACGTGTCAATAAATCATATATTTAAAAAATCATGAAATTATCAATAATATTATATATTAAATAATTAAATTTTAATTGATTTCCATGTTGATTAATTAATTAAGTAGCAAGTGAATGGTTTGGTAAATTTGTATTGCACTTGAGGGTAACCTTGTTTCACTAGGTATTAATGAAATAATTCATTGTTCGTAGCAATTGGTCCCTGTTCACTAGGGGGTTAAATAATTTCATTAAGTAAAAATGTCCAAATTCACTCAAAATCTAGTGAAACCCAGAGTGAACTAAGACGCATTTTGTAGTAGTGTTTAAAAAAGATAAAAGGTCATTGTGAGCCTTCAACCCCCAAGTGATATAAAAGGCATGTATCGAATCTTTGGCTACATTGGATGGTATAGGCACATTATGCATGACTATGCAAATGCAATTAATCCTTTGACCAATCTCACAAATAAAGGTGTCACTTATAATTGGACCTTTGAATGTCAAAAATGTTTGTACGCTTTGAAGGCCTAATTGAAAATTTATTTATGTTTCACGCTTCCCAGTTGGGATTTGCCTTTCTATGTCCATTTTATGTCTCAAATGTTGTAGTAGGTAATGTGTAATGTCAACCTATTAGTGAAGACCAAAGGGACTATGTTGTTGCCTTTTCTAGTAAACAATTCATTTTTACTAATAAAAAATATTCCACCACTAAACATGAATGTTTTGCCATGGTTTTCAATGTTAAAAAAAATTGGCACTATTTGTTGTTGAATCCAATAGGTTTTTTTCTTGAAACATTTTGTGAACACACCTAATTTTAATGGTAGGCTAGCTTATTGGATCCTTCTTTTGGATGAATTTGATTACATGATGGAATCATTACAAAAAACTCTTAAATCTATGACTCCATATATGACTAATTTTGTAGTCATATCGAACATTATATTATTAAAGGCCTTTAGTTGTCATGGATATGTAACAAAGACAAGAAATCATTGAGTGTTTGATGTAGCACTTTTCATCTTATAATCATTAAAGAAATTTTTTAACAATACTACAAAAACAAATATTTTTGATTACAAAATCTAATCAAGAATTTGGACAAGCATAAAAAATACCATCTTGCTAATCTAAACAAGTCAATTTGGACTTGTCTTACGTGACTAGGGCGATTTTTTTTATTAATAGCTATTGGATTATTTGATTGGTCATTTTAATTATATTGGATAATGAACCATTTGACTAGTCAAATTTATATCCACTTTTTTTTCTAAATTATTATTCCAAAAAAATTGTGTAGGTAGGTCTAGGTAGGTAGGTTGTATATTGGTTTAAGTAAGTCATAACAACACAAGCAAATAGGTGGTAACCTACTTAGCCTAACCTATACTATCTAACCTTTTAATTTAACCTAATATAACCTAACGTACCTACCTTAAACCTTTAAGCATGTATACAGGTTACAAGTATTATAAATTTAACCTTTCACCTCCCCAATGATTAATTAAGTCCTTACCAATGGACTACACCTTCCAAAGTTGACAAAACTTGTCAATTTTTTTATTTCACTTGTTTATTTCACATCATTAATTATGCAAGTAAATAAGAAAGTTAGGTAATTAGTAGGTAGGTTACATGATGTTTGGTAGGTAGAAAGGTGGTGGGTAAGTGGGTAGGTATGTAAGTAAATAAGTTGGTATGTAGGTAGGCCTAAGTTAATGTTTAACCTAATTAATACTTCTTGTGACCACTTAGGTAGCATAGGATGTCCCATTTGATTAAAACATCATTATCCATCTTGACTAAGGATGTCATTTTGTTTTGTTTCATTTGACATATAGTCAAATAGGTCACTTTAGTCATGTTTATTAGTAAAAAATACACATGTCATTCAAAACTTGGGCTTGTAGTCAAAATGTACATGTCCACTAATAAAAAATGACTTGTTGGTCAACTTGGACCTTTTGAAAAACCATGAATTGTAGTAGTGTAGAGGATAAGTCATATATAATGTTAAGGTGTTGTATAATGAATGTTTAGAATATGATGGGTACACACTGGACCATTTGATTATTTGATAAAGGTAGGTAGGTAAGTAATAACTAATTTAACCTACCTAATTTGACATATGTAACCTATGTAACCTACCTACCTAACTACATTAGTCTACCCTATTTACCCTAGCCTTTTAAGAATGCACATAGGTTGCAAGTATTAGGAATTGAACCCTTCACCTTCACAATGATAAACCAAGTATTACCAATGGTTTACAACATCAAAAGATGTCCAATTTTGTTAAGGTTTTTATTTCACATGTTTATTTCATATCATTAAAACACTATGAAGTAGGTAATAGACAAGTTGTAGGATGATAGGTGGGAGGTAGGTTGGTTGTTAAAATATATGAAATAAAAGGTAGGTTGAAAAGATGGGTAGGTGGGTGAGTGGGTAGGTAAATAGGTGGGTAGGTAAAGAAGTAGGTTGATAGATAGGTGGGTGGGTAAATAAATAAGTAGGTATATAGGCAGGTGGGGGGTAGGGTTGTTTATGTTCATATCAAATAACTTTTAGTCCTTTGAAAATCATTGTAATGACAATTGGACTTCCGCATCACTTTGTCATTAATCATGAATGTCACATATATGAAATAAAAATGACAAAAATTGAGACCTTCCATCTTATTACCACCTCATCATCTACTAATCACATGCCCCACCAATATATGACATGACTTTTTACACATAGTCACCCATATAGTCATTTAACACTTGTCGTCATAAATTTTTTTGTTGCAAAGGACAACATTCCTTTTAGTGAATACAAACTAAATCACATGCATGCATAACAAGTTGACCATTTGTCAAAGCTTTAAAAAGACCTATATTTTGTACCCCTAGAAAATGACTTACATGACACAACGTTTTTTCAATCAATGTTGTTCTTGCATCAATATGATCATATTTCTTTATTTTTTAAAAATTCAACAAATGCCATTAGTATTGTTTGAAAATGAATGTTGCAAGAGTGTGAATAGTAGTCATTTTGACTTTATATTTGATTGTTTTTAGCAAAGGAGTGTTAATGGATTTTTTTTGATAATTTATTAAAATGTTCCTTCCATTTTGGAAGTTTGCCATGATAGTGCATGTGGTGGCCATTTCTCTAAATGGTGAATGGCACAAAAAGCTTTACAATTTTGTTATTTTTGGTTAGCAATGTTAATTGATGTTCATAATCATGCCCACTATTGTGATGTTTATCAATGTTATGCACAAAATGACTTCCATCTATGGAATTATCATTGCATTTATCCTTGCCATTGATGCCTTTTGAGAAATGGGGTATCAATTTCATTGGTTTAGTTTATCTTAGTTTGTTTAAAGGCATGAAATACATCATTGTGGCCACCAAATATTCACAAAGTGGATAAGGCCAAGCCAATTAAAGTTGATGATGTCAAGGTCATGACCATATTCTTGTATATAATATGAAAATGTCATAATTACATGGTTTGATTGTCCCAAAATCCTCACTAATGATGGGGTAATTTTTTTTTTGAATGAAACCATTGAACACATGACTAATTTTTTATATATCAATCATCTGGATATAACACCTTATCATCCCTAAATTAATTATTAAATCAAATGTGTGAACCAAACTTTGGTGTGTATTTTGCAAAAAATGAAACATGATTCCACAAAAAATTAGGATTCTAAATTGATAATAACTTTATGCGTTTATAGGAACACTTATAAAGTCACCCCATGTGCTACACCATTCTCCTTCGTTTATGGCATTAAGGTTATGTTGTTTATTGATTTTGAAGTTCCTACATTTCATATTGCCATTAATGAAAGATTGGATGAATCATAATTTTTAAACAACAAATTTGAATGGTTGGAAAGGTTAAATGAAACTAGGTGTTTTCATGTTCAACATGTTGCACAAGGTCCAGTTTGACAAAAGGCATAAACCTTGAACCTTAACATACATTAGGCATGTTGGTGATGTTACAAGCACTGCTACAAAATGTGGGTGCAATTCACTAGTCTCCCTGTTCACTAGACCAGTGAATTCATTGCTTTTTCACTAGTCCCCGTTCATTACAATTAGTGAATTCACTCAAAATCTAATGAAATCACTTGGCATACAAGGACACCTTTTGTTGTAGTGAAGATGCAAGGAAGTTAAATTTTTTAAGGAAATTTGATGCATTACGGTTAGGCCCATTTGTTGTCAAGGAAGGTTTTATTAACAATTTGGTCCAATTACATAATTTGGCTACAATCATAATCAAATGAGCCAAAAACCATGTTGGACGACTAAAACATTATCAAAAATTTCAAACAAATTTATGGAATGCCACTTTAATGTCATGTTGATCAAGGAAATTTGTGCTAAATGACTTATATGAATGTTGGAGAATTCAAAAAAGTTATTTAATTTAATAAATTGAGTTTTGGTTTTAGTAAAGGAGTTTTGAACTTAACACCCCAAAATCAATAAACATTAGGTTAAGGATTTTTTTTTAATAAATTATTTTTGATGAGATTTTTTTTGAAATGATGACAACCTACCTTCCACATATGAAAAACACTCATAATTTTAAAATTGTGATACTTGAAATTTTTACAAATTAAAAAATAATTTCAAAAATTTCAAGAATCATTCGCTACATGTAAATGAGTCATAATGTGTATGATATATAAACAAAGTATTGGCTTGTGATACAAAAATATACATTTTAAAGTAGTTATCATATTTTAATATGACTTGAAATTATAATAACTTCTCAAGACAAAACATAGTATATGGAAAAAATTGTACACTTTTTAAAAATACATGTTTATTGAAAACAAGTTAACACAAGTAATGTAATTTATTGGGAAAAATTTCAATATTTAAAAAAAAATCTTGCAAAAAAATCCTTCAAAAAATCCTTTCTATGAAAAAGTCAAAATGTTCAAATAGGACCCATTTGTGGTCAAGTCCTTTGTCATCGTTGGTTCATTTGATTATGATTGCACCCATTTGGACAATTCTAACTTTTTGACCCATACTAATGGTGGTTGTTTCAAGGAATACAACCTATCATGTGTGTAGGTTTGGCATGTATTTGTGAAGAGGTGGATTTATTTTTATGATTGTGCTTGTTTAGGTTTAGAATTCTTTGGCTTCAATCATCTTCCAACAATAGTTGTCAATGAAAATCATGTGAGGATCTTACGTTCAAGGCATATGTGGGAAACATTGAGGGAATCTCATTCAAAAATAAAACATAAGAATGTGACTTAAGGAAGGAGGTTTTTTAAATATTCTTAAATCTTTAAGTCTTTTTAATTTTAATATGTCCATCCCAAGTGGTATCATAGATGTTTAAGTCATGGGATTATATATTAGTGGTTTGGGGTTCAAACCCATCAAATGTAGTTAGTGTTATCCATTAAGTTAATGATTAAAAACAAGAAGTATTGGCTACTACTATTTATGGGATATGTAGAGTTGAAGATCTTATGCATTGAATTTCTAATTTAATTACTTTTAGAACCTTTTCCCTTTCATAAAATATTTTAATCATAGTTACTTGGTAGATCCAAACCATTAAGGGGCATGTTTGAGTTTTTATGTTCCATGTAGCTTCAAAGGGTTTATATTTCTTCCTTTATCTAAATCCATTCCATTCAAGGAGGAAGGCAGTTTTGAAATACATTTTTTGTTATAGGCTCAAATTTGTTTCATAGAGGGAAAGTAAGGTGTTACATTTCTTCTCAATATAATCTAAGCTCACTTTGACAAAGAAGGATGGGCCATCTTTTATCTATAGGCCCAAGCCTATTGCATTAGGGCATACATTTTCCTTTGCATCTTTTACCTCACCGTATTTCATGGACAAAGGCACTTGCATAACCAAAGATGATGGATATGTTTTAATTTAACAATTATCCTAGATGATCGCCTTGTGTGAAACCTACCAACACCACTAATGCCTATTAAGTCTCACTATATTGGTATTTTGAAAACATTAATAATTAAGAGTGAGTAAAGGTAGCACTTAATAATTATTTTGGGTCAAAGCCATTTTAGTAGTTTAAACCTTTGACGGACCTTTTAATTTAATATTTGGGTTAAAAAAATCATATGTTGGAACTATTTATGGGTTTAAAGTTAGAGTTATTATAATTACTAGTGGGTGCCCGTGACCTTCGGCCACCTTGGTTCATGTTTTAGAAACTTTTAACTTTTTTATTTTTATTTTAATGTATTTTCTATTTATTTTATTGTTTTATATATATTTTTATTTGGATGCAAGTTTGAAGTTTGGAGAAAGAAGACACACCTCATTTTTTTTCAAGTAGGGTTTTTCTTATTTTTTACTCTTTATTTGGTTTTTTCATTTTT
>Ga0209208_10004319_pt1 | contig 20220 bp, 12 predicted proteins | sample S1TSphfallax_3_FD_187694 | JGI IMG/M metagenome (GOLD analysis project Ga0209208, IMG submission 187694) | Host-associated microbial communities from peat moss isolated from Minnesota, USA - S1T2_Fd - Sphagnum fallax MG (SPAdes) (version 2) | ecosystem: Host-associated > Plants > Peat moss >...
GGGGGGGGGGGGGGGGGGGGGGCCATGATATTCGGCTATGCTCAAGTGCCGAGTGTTTGTGCGTCGGTTTGTTCATCCATCGAAACACAAACCAACCCATCCTGTAAAAGAAAAAAACTTAGGTAGGTGAATGTGGTCCCGTAACTAACTAACTAAGGAGAGAGAGGAAACCCAGGCAAACAAGCAAGGAACCGGAGCGAATAGAATATATTCATGTGTCGTCCACCGAAGCCCACAAATCACATCCCCGTTTTTTTTAGGTTAAAATTTTATTCCTATCAAGATATAAATTTATATAGCCTCTTTTTTTAAAATTTAAATTCAAATTTAAATTTGTTATTACTTTATTTTTTTATTTTTTCCCGAGGATTTGAAATTGCGGAATCGTATTGTTTTGCAATGGTAAAAGAAAAAGACTATCTCATGAACGATTACGCACTCTTTGATGTACGTGTTTTCTCTTTTCTTATGTACTACCCAATCATCTCCACACTCGTAATTTAAAACGATTTTTTTTCTTCTCAAAGGAAAAGTTGATGTGTAATATTATCTAGCTTTGGGGTCCAGTACAAAAGATCGTTCTAGAACTTTGGTTGCCAACTAAAAAGGAATTATATATTATCCGTGCAGGCCGTCTTGGCTAAAATATTGAATTGGACTTGATCACCATATCCTCACCGTAGCTAGCTATTTAGCTTTATAAGGGTAGATCACAACACCACTCTCATGACAATTGTTATGCCATATCTTACACTTATGCTAAAATTTGTCAATATATATATATATATATATTGTATATGAATCTTAACTATGAAGTGTGGAAACTAGGGTATAATTTTTTTTGCAAAACTAGAATAGATATGCTCCATTGGACAAACAACCCTTTTGGACACAAAAGCTTGCAAAAGTTGTTGTATTAGGGCCGTGGTGGCTTGCTCTCTCTCTCTCATTGATGTGGGGAAAAATGTCTCAAACAAACCACCAAGCAAGCAAGCCAAGTGCTCCATCACTTTCTTCTTCTCATCATTTTTGCCCTGATTAGCTTTTCCTATTCTTTTATGGCTTCCTTCACTAATTGCTTTTTGCATCTTCCAACACTCTTTAGCCTCCTTTATAGACCCTTTTTTATTATTTCTTCTCATTATTTTGCCCTAATTAACTTTTCCTATTCTTTATGGCTTTCCTTAACTAATTGCTTTTGCACCTTCCAACACTATTTAGCCTCCTTTATAGACCCTTTTTTATTGCTGAGAAAAAAAAAAAAAAAAAAACACTTTTTTTTTAATCTCCCTTCAAAAACTTTCAAACATTGGAATGAAGTTCTTATGGGGCAACAATCATCAACTTTCTTTGAGGAAATTCGTATCGTTTTTGTCTCCTCTTCCCCTTAGAATAAAATCATAGTACACCTAACCTTCCATAGAGGAACAATTGTGGCCACCATGAGAGATTGTATTGTATTCTATACTCTCACCTTATTAGAGGGGGGGTAGGAGTGGGGTTCCACCTAGTTTGATGGATCTAGTCCTCTCTCCCTATCATTGGATTTTTAATTAACATGGTAGTGCCAATCCTAATGAACAATTATCTATTACAAATTCCGCACTGCAAGTATGCTTGTAGAGCCTAGAATTTCATGAGTTTTTATGCATTTCCATTCAAAGAGATGAAAATCCAAAACAAGATTCCGAAAGAAATGGTTGCTTCCACATTTACGGAATCTACAACAACTTGCAATTCTAGCGTAATATTGACCAGTTCTGGATTCTTTGTTCAGTTTTTGAGGCCAATTCTACACCCAATTGTGGGTAATAGAATATGCATTATGAGTTTGGATGACTCTCCAATTTTTTTCATCGCAATCTTTCATTTTTTTAGCTTTGTGATATTTCTTCAATAATCTTATTCATCAAAGAAATTTGGCAAGTCTTTATGTTTGGTAATGCCCTAGACTTCAAGCTTTAACTCATACACAATTGTCTTGTTCACTAACCAATTATTAAATTATTTTTTTAAAAAATGTAATAGGTAGGATGTGATTTTCAATGACATTGCAATATTTTATTATTGATGTACTACTTTTTATGACATAATTTATGATAATGGGTTGTGCATAGAATAGGTGAAACCGAAACCCGTTACAAACCAAACCTAACCAAAAGTAACCAAAGAGGAGGTTCCATCAAAGTAACCCAAAAAAAAAACAAAAAAAAAAAAAAAAGGAATTGGAACGTCTTTTCAAAATTAACAATAAAAAAGGACCGCAACAAAAGGCTCCCTTTAAAACCAATAACCCAACAACATTGGTCTACTACATGTACACAACCAGTTTTGGGGCCCTATTCTGGCCCGTTTTCCAGGCTTTTTCCAAGGTGGAATAGGTAGCCATGTGTAGATTCCACTTTTAGTGTTGCCAATGTCTATTTTCAATGTGAATTGACGATCGAGATCACCATTGAAATGTGAATCGACAATTGAGATTGCAATTGAAATGCGAATCAAAGATTGAGATCACAATTGAAATGTGAATCAACAATTGAGATCGCAATTGAAATGTGAATCAATAGTTAGAAAACCAATTATGCTTTGGACAAGCCTTGGAAGAACCCCTTATAACATTGGTCTACTAGACTTATTACACAAACTTTTCTAAAAGAGATTCAGCATACATTAAAAACACATAGGTTTTGCTCACATTGCTAAGTATACTTATTAGTAGCCATTTCCCAACAAGCCCTAAAATGATGATGTGGGGACAATGTGCACCATAAGAGTGTGGCCCATGCAACCACATATAATGCATAAAAAAGCCTCAAGAATGAAAAATTTTGAGGGACTCCCAACCTTTGATGGCCTTAATGGATGGGCACTTGTGTTACTCATTGGCCTACAAAAGCATAAGTGCATAGAATGAGTGCGCATCTACAAAGCTATCAACAATTGGTGTGGGTCAAGAAGGCATAAAATCATGAGATTGCAACCTTTCGAGAGGGTGCAACCTACTCGCACTTTTTAGAACTTGAAAATTTGGTGCTCAATGAGCCCTAAATCATATCAAATCTTTTCAAAAGGAAAAGTGACAACGAATATTATTATATTACCCAATTTTTGGATGATTATTTATATATATATATATATATTTATTTATTTATTTATTTATATTTATATATAATTTATCTTTGGTGGAGGGCCTTTGCACCTCAAACTTTGAAAGGTCTAGAACTTATCAAGGTTTGAAGCATGCATGGTGCAATGCTTTCACCACGAACTCTACCTCAAATATAAGTTCCCTTATATGGTAAAAGGAATTTAATGTGTGGGCATGTTGTCATTCAAGTTGGTCATTTTTCCACCTGAGTTTAGTTTACCAATGTCTAATTGGGGTGAACCATGGTTCTATCATCGGGTACTAGATCAATGTGCACCATTATTGAAGTTAACATAGTTGCACAAATCAAAAACAATCCCACCCACAACATGAAAAATTTCCAAGATGACATGCAAAAACATGAAAAACAACCATTGGCATTCACTCCATTACACCTCCTAACAAAATTTCATAACATGAAATATAAGACCTATATCAAATTACCATTTGTCAAAACCAATGTTGGTTTTGGAAGTCCTTTTGCTTCATAGATTCACAAATGTAACACCAAGGTAAATCTTTACCCTATGTAAATTAACACATTTTCTCTATTACCTTATAAAGTTAATAAACTATTTTTTGAAAAAAAATATTTTTGTGATAGTTGGATTTATTTGAAAAAGTGGAAAATCGTATTTATGAAAAAGAAATCCATCTTACAATTTACAATGCACTTGGTTAAGATAGACTTGCTTGGATTAAGGTGACTAATTCTAGTCTTTTTCTCTCTTTTTTTGCATTTTTTCTTTTGTGTCTTGAATTTCTTACCTTTAGCAAAACTATTGTGTTAGGGTTTAGGGTTGTAACACTTCCTTAAACCCTAAACCCTTTAGTATATTATTATTAGCTTCAAACTTCATTTTTTAATCCTCACAATAGATTTTGCTTTAACATACTTTTTATTTCACGTGTTGACATTTGTTTACCTCATAACTTGAATTATTATGAATCAAAATGTGAATAATATGTGTTCAAGGACGGAAATTTAACAGGTGGTGGTAGACAAGGAGTTGTGAATTAGATTTGGAAGAGATAGGTATGAATGGCATAGATAAACAGATAGCAATATTTTTGTTATATAGACTCATGTATGTCAAAAACTCGATAATTCCTCTTATGCACATAAAAGTTGGATGCTTGTTCACATTAAACTGCGTTATGAATAAATAATTAATCGTTTTAAGGTAATTTCCTTCCATTACATATGAAGAAAGTCTCAGGAGAGAACAGTCAGTTTTGGCATAATAGGGCATCAAACGTGTAACTGAGAATGAAAATTTTACAAACTGAAATAACTAGGACCCAAACAAACTAGTTCTTCCACCAATTTTTTGGTGATAAACTGAGTTTCATCCTGTCTTTCCCTTTTTATTTAACAGTTTTTTTTTTCAAGCCTTCAAATTTGCCTTTGGACTCACTGTCATTGTGATAGGATGGTGGCTGGAGACCACACTTTTCAATTGGAATAGGTAAAACTATCTTTGAGGATTGAATAGTAGTTTTCATGGGAAGAAGGGTTTTTTAACCCAACATGAAATCAAAGTTTCAATTGCAACAAGTGAATCTTAATGATTTGCTTGTGAAGGGAATGCTAGATAAGTTCCTTTTGAAGTTAGTAAACCTCTGAAGAGGTGTGGGTGAAATGAATGAACCAAAGTGATAGAAAAAAACAATTTTGATTTTGATATGTTTTACCCTAATTGAATGTATTGTCCATGTGTAATACTACTTTGGATATGATAATAATTGCCAACACAATAATACAATTAAATCAATGCATGCTATTTTTAAAAAACTTGTTTCATCAATTTGATTTTCCAATGTGCATACTATATATATATGGTTAGTTTTCAAGTTTTCTAATTGAATAATGGCAGCAGGAAAATTTGCTATTCAAAAAGCCCCAAATTGAAAGAATATGTTTTTCAAGTTATTTTTTTTGTGAAAGATTAAGCTATCATTCAATTTTGCACCCAGGAATAGTTCTCTGTATTGAAAAAATCATGTAACATGTCAAGGTTTAGTTGTGGGCAAATACATTGGAATAAACCTTTTACTAATCTAGATGATTGTTAGGCAAGTATTTGGTACATCATGTACCAATATCATAATGGTATAGAAGTCTTTTGGAGACTTCAATATTATGGTATAAATGTTAGACAAATTGTCAACTTTGTACATTGCTAGAATATAGGTATAACTAGATTTATAGTTTTGAAGCAATGATCTGAATATAAGTATTGAGAAGTAGTGTGAAAAAAAATTGGGTAACATTTTTTCAATGTGGCAAATTTTTCTTTTAGAGTTTCTAGACTCAAAAATTTGAAATAGTTTTTAAATTTTTTTAAATTCCTAGATTCTATACTAAGTTCATGCAGGTAGCCAAAAGTGTAGAAGGGTGATTAATTTTTTTTTACTCTCAATTTTATAGCCAAATTTGGCTAAATCATCTTCTAGATGATTCCATTCAACCACGTCACAAAATTGAAAAGAAAAATATTAATCACAAGACTAAAATCATGATGTATTAAACATGAATATTGGCACTTTGTGAAAGAAGAAAAGAGTCTTTGAATGTACTCAATTTCAACTTCAAATGAATTACGAGTAATCATTACACATTAAAGAACTCTCATTAAAAAATTAAATCTAAACTATTCTAGATCAAAATAACCAAATCCTCTTTTATTTCTCCTAAAACTCTACATTTTAATAGGCATCATTGTTTGCCACACAATATTTTAATCTAAATGTTCAAATTCAAGTCATATTTGCCATGTGATGACAAAGCCAACAAATAAGGAATATTGGAAATAGTGATTTTCTTTAACATTTGGCTTTTTTCCAACAAACAATTCCAATGATGAAGATAATCAAAATTCATGTAAGTGAAACAAGTATTAGGATCCATTAATTGTTGTCACCATAATAATGTTGGATGTCATCCACTTAACAATCATGAAAACAATTCCATAACTACCTAACTAACTCATTCCTTTTACCAACTCCATGTGATAATCAAAAAAAATTCCAAAACAACTTTTTAAATCTCATTCCTTCCACCAACTCACCTAAATTAACATGTGCCTTCTCATGATTGAATATTCACATTTGGTTGCTCAACAAAATTATGCAAAAAAATCAATTGAAACCAATTTGAATTCAACCAATTTGTATTCAATTGAATTGAATTTGATTTAATCAACCAAATTCAATTTAGTTAAAATTTAACTCAAAACACAAACCATGTTGAATCCAAAGGACAAGAATATTGTGTTTGGTTCAACTTATGAATTTGAATTGAATATGAATTGCCTTCAATCTATTTAAATTATATTTGAAAATTCGAATTGAATTCAAATTCAATTGAGTTGCATTCAATTCAAGTTGCATGGTGCAAATTCATTTAATAATAAATCATTCAAATGGATCTTAATTTCCAGAATTATCATGTAAGATTTGATTTGTGGTTGGAACCCAATTCAATGTGAACAAGGTTTCACCTATTTTGTGTCTTTGGGGGTTTATCCCCAAGGTGTGGCTTTGGAATCTCATTTTTCCTTATTACAAAATGTTTTCACCCACAAACTTCAAGATGTGATTTGTTAGTTTTCAAAAAATGTGAACACCAATTTAATATTGCACAACAAAATAATATATTGTTTATTTGGCCCAACAGAAGACATTATTTATTAAATTTTCATATCAACCTAATTCAAACATCAATCAAGTATTTACATAGTGAAATATTAATTAATTTGGCACTTAATATATTTTTTATACAATGTAAATATCAATAACAAAACATGTACTTGCCTAACATTAATCCACATTTCATAACATATTTGAAAAAACACATAAAGAACAAAATATTTGTGTAAACTACATGAGGGGCATCACAAGTTGTAACCTTTTAAGGCCCTCCACATGATGAGTGACTTACCTTTAACAAAAAATTTGAAAAGAAAAAAAATATATTGGAACATAACCTATTTTATTAACTTTGGGTAGGCAACACATGCAATCCTTTAATTTTTTGAACTCAAGTTCGTAAAAGAAATTCTGAAAAAAGGACAACTTATAGCAAACTTTGCAATTACATCAATTAATGGAGGCAAGACTTCTTATGTGAACAATTTTTTGAATGAAAAAACAAGAAGAGCACACAAACACAACCCCAATTTTTGCAACCAAACACTTTTGATAATACAAATTGGCAAACAATTATTGGTACAAAGAAAAAAAACTAGAATTCCTTTTGTTACCCATGATCCTTCTTGAAAGAATTGTTTTTCTAAAGAGCCATTAATTATGTTAGTTAATTTATTCTCATACTTCTTTGCAATTCATAATGTCAAACATCAACATGTTTCTTCATTACTATAATTCTATTAGTTTTGAAAGTAATGATTAGATTTTTTTAACATCAAGTTCATAGAAAAAAAATTATTAAAATGATTGCTTGAATATAACACAAAACAAAACATATAGCTTGTGCATTCACAAGATTAACAAATTCACCATCATTCAAACAAAGAAAAACCCATGTGCTTGTAGTTTGATTTGGCTTCCAAAATCTAGCTTGGTCAAAAGTTTTGAGAAAACTTTCTAAATTAAGATTTGTAACCAAATCTTTTTTGCTTCCATACAATGGCATTATTACTTGCCAAACAAAATGTTTTCAAGGATTGCATAGGCATTAAAAGTAAGTTAGAAAACCCTTTTCTCTTCAAGGTTGTTGTAAAAGTTATAGGATAATTGAATAACATAACAAGGCTTAAGGTTGCGGCTTGCCCAAAATCCATTCTCAGAAAGATAAAATTGAAAGCATTGACCATAAACTAAATGGAGGTCACTCATTACTCCATCTCAAGAACAACAAACCCATTGTTTGAAGGACATAAAAAGTTCAACTAATCACAATTCAAATAACATGAACAAGAAAATGTTTGAAACAATGTAAAAGGTAAGAAACTTAACTTCATGCTTGAAGAATATGGTTGCAATGGTTGTTGTTATGTATTTTGAGATTTGAGGCATGACACCCATGGTGCATGATGACTAATGATGAAAGTAAACATGAACAACATATTAACAAAAAGATCACAATGAACATTGTATAACACACAATCTCATAAACAAAAGACTCAATGTTATATTTGCACCACCATGTGTATTTTTAGATGTGTAACATTCCAAAAGCCATTGCCAAAAACATGTTACATGAGTAAGTCTAACTCCTCTCCCCTCTTCTTTTGTAAAACTTTAAACCTTAAAGTGCAAAAGTTAAAAAATCAACTCGTTCTTTAAAACCCTAACCAAATGTGAAACATATAATGTTTTTTCATCTAGGTGGTTATTTCATCCATGAGGTTATTTTGTCCACCGAGACCTCCACCAATTCCTAATGATGGTGGTTGTTTTTAATTTCCACCTCCATTGATGAAATGCTTATATAATCAAGATGAAAACCTTTGTTGGGTTGTGCACTAAGTGTCAATAACCATATGACATGTAATTCCCATGTAAGTGTAAATCATTTACATTTATACATTTAAACTTTTTTCCATTTACTGTAGACTTACACAAGGCGAATGTAAATATTGTCAAACATACTTACACAACCCCATGTAAATGTTTTGAGGTGTGTAAATATATAAATTATGTACCTTTAATGACCATACCTTCTTGCAAATCTATATTAATTAGTTGTGGGTGCATCCTGATGCTCAATATATATATATTTTTGTCATGGGCCACTTCGATTGGCCTTTCAAAAAAATCATGATACTTTTATATTCCCAAAACATTAACATTGAGTCTATGGTGATGTTATTCCAAGGAACATCGCAAATGCACATTAAAATCATTATAATGATTGGTATTATCCAATGCATTTGTGATTACATGCAAGTGAATTTAAATGGTCCCTCATCTAATACTCTCTCATTTTCTAGAAAATAGTTTTCCGAAGAAAATCATATTTTTCAAATCATTATTTTTCATAACAAAATTTTTTTTTTCCTTATTTTTATATTTTTTTTTAGGAAGATATGATCATATGGTGGAGATAATATTTTTGGTGGGATAAAAACACAATGAAAGAGGTGCTTTTCCTGTCCATACATCATCCATGCATCCTAGATGGTGCCCCCAACTAAATGGGTGCCAACCAAAGGTCTCGAGGAGTTTTGGGCGGTTCTCAACTTTTATGAAGAACTCTAATTCCGGTTCTAGAAAAAACCGGTTCCAGGTACCTGGGCCAGTTTGACAATAATCATATTATTTTCAGAAATGTTGAAATTTTCAAAAAATTATTGTTTGCAAATAATAAATTTTTTTTGAAGGAAAATAATGAATCTTTCAAAAATATTCTATCCATGAAAATGAAAATTTTCAATTAATTAATTAATTAATCAACAAACATGTTTCAAAAGTTGCCAAGGTACTAAGGTATCTGGATGACCATTTATTTTAGTAGTATGTATTCTTTTATTGATTGATTGATTGATTGATTTGTCTTTCCTTTCCTTTGTAGTGTGTACAGGAGGAGTCAGTGAAACAACACCCACCACCAACAACACACCAGGGTGGATTGATGGTGGGAGGAGGGACAACAAAAAAAGGAGACTTTGCTGACACTACTACTACTTACCTTGTCTGTGCAATTTGATATTCACCAGTGAAGTGCCAAAAATGAGTGAGGATTGATCCAGCAAAAATAATGGAATTGAGTGTGCAGAGATCCGACTACCAGCACCCACTAGTGCACCAGCTCGACCATTTGCTTGCTTGCGGAATAGTAGTAGCTGGCAAGAGTGCACAAGTTACCCTGAATAGTTAGTTGAGGCATGTGAGGGATATATGATCCATTTGTTGCCTCTTATAGACTAAGTAGTTGGCAAGAGTGCACAAGTTATCATGAATAGTTGATGTGTGCCAGGTGCCCCCGCCCCCTCATTTAGGAGATCTCAATTTGACAAACAAATGACTAGTGTGACATGTTGTTGTTGGTCCAAGTGTGAACTCGTTCCTCAACTAACATCTCCTTCTAAGTGATTCTTAAGGTTCAATATCTCTCTTGCACCTTACATTTGAAAATTATGAAATCATTTCCTAGAAATCTCACTCATCAAAGGCTTTTCCCATCAGTAAAAGAGCGTGCCCCAATTTCATTAAAATTAGTTTTGATTTTGTTGAACCATCGTTGACTCTTGCATTGTAGGTTTACTAAAACATTACAAACGCAACTCGGTGCAGCCCCTACTTATCACTCGCTTTTCAAGATACAATGTGCGTATGGTGGAGGAGGGGTGGCACCATAGTTTGGGAGATCTCAACATGACAAATGAAACAAACAAACAACCTTCCTTTTCTAGATAAATGTTTTGCCACATGTTCCTTGTGTTGTTCACATAATTCCCATGTGTTCCCTTAAATTTGTTCAATATATAATATACTTCACAAAATGTTCCTTATATGGTGTTCCCACAATCCCATATGTTTTGCCTCATGTTCTTTGTGTTATTACCATAGTTCCCGTGTGTTCCTTAAATTTGTTCAGTATGCTTTCAAAATGTTCCTTATGGTGTTCCCCATGCATCCCCCCATTTGAGTTCCCTCAATATTGCCCTTGGGATTAGCCTATGCAGAGGTGGTTGAACTCAGCTAGGAGAATATTTTGTAAGCTTCCAATGAGGTGAGCCAATATCCATAGAATAGGCCCAATATTTCTTTTGTTTCCAGGGGAAGGGGGAATTGAAAATTGTCAAGGTTCCCAATAATGTTCTCCAAGGTGTTCCTTTAATTGTATCCCTTATGCTTTGCAAACATCTTCCTGATGTTATTTCTACAGTTCCCATGTGTCCCCCATGTTGTTCTCAATAGTTCCCACATTCTATCCCATATTCCATACCTGAAGTTTTTGCTTCCATAAGTGGGTGAAATGGGGGAAGGCTATATCAATTCTATCTTGGGAGTGTCCTAAGCTTTTGATTTTGATTTTGATTTTTTTTTTTGTGATGGACCATTTAATGATGCCCAACACCAAAGAAGTATTTTGAACTTTTCATGTGCCTACAACTAATTAATAGAAAAAGATATCACACCATATCCTCATTATCCCAACCAAAGGGTTTTTTTTTTTTTTTTTCCTTTCTAATTTTGTGATACCTAAAATTTGGAGTTTTTTTCAAAACTTAAAAGAATTTGCAATAGGAAAAAACATTTTTCCATAGGACAAATTATGCCTATTTATAGGTGTAAGAACCCCTACTCTTGAATAGTAGGAGGGAAATTATGCCTACTTATAGGTGTGAAAGTCCTCCCATTATTAAGGAATAGGCATAATATCCCTCCCATTTTGTAGGAGGGAAATTGATGGATTTAAGGTGCCTTCCAAATACACAAGACATTTTCTGGGGGTGCATTACATGTTAGGGTAAATAAAGGGTTTTGTATTGCCTACTCTTTTTTGCTTGGGTTGCCTGTTTTCATGTCTTAAATGTGTTTGGAAATGTTCACACACATTTTGGTGTTGCTCATGTGCATAACAAGAGCCAAAGTCTATAATGGACAACACCAAAACATAATGGGCATCTTCCATCCATCTCTTTGAGAAAAAAGAAGGATAAAGCCAAGGCCAAAAAAAACATAGACACTACTTTTTGTATTGCTTGCAATGAAGACCCTTTGCCATGATGTTTGATGTCATAAAGGTGTAAATCCATAATAAATTATATTAGACAAGTCAAAGGTAGAAACTAATCAACCAAAAAGAAATGCACACACATATATATACAATGCACAAGAGAAGGTTGACATAAAATTCTCATATATTAAATTGAATTGAAAAGAAGGAAAATAAATATAATGTATGTAAATAATGATCATGTAATAGCCATTGTGAGCATTTAGAAATCTAGTATGACTATGGAGAAAACTCTCTTAACAAAGGAATTTTTAAAAAATTGACAAGAAAAGGGAAGAACTTGACCTCTTATACAGTCGAAAACAAAGCTAAAATCCTAAAACACCTAATAGCATACAATAACTTAAGAACGTACATTAACCCTAAAAGCATGAATGGCATGCTCGTAATCAGCCATCATGTATGAGGCCATGCATATTAGCATGACCAAAATGATGTAAAGGATTTTGTGAAATGTTCTAGTATATCATAACGTAAGGTCAGTTTCCACATTGACAAAACGAATAATTTTTTTTCTTTCAAATGAATCATAGCCGTCCAATAATAAAAACAAAAATTAAACCAATTTTTTACACTGAGCAAGGATCAATGTTTTTTAGGAATTCTTGTTTGTAAACATTGTGGCTACCATCCATCGGAAGATGTAGAAAGAGTGATGCCCACACTTAGGGTCTAGTTAGAGTCTTGGTTAGGGTCTTGTTCACACTCAAAACCATGACATAGTCACATTCACACTTGAACCAATGGCACAAGGCACATACATAGTCTATCTATTTAATTAAGGAGCATAGTTTGTTTGTATTATTTGTTTGTCATGTTGAAATCTCCTGAACCGTGATACCCACCATGCTCTTGGTATCATTGGAAAGCTCTTGATGAATAGGGATGCATAGGAGTTGGGCTCATAGGAGTTGGGCTCATAATGTTCAGAACTACCATGTAAGAATTATTGAATATTGAATAATAAAATTTGCCATTCAAAAATCAATAAAATAAAAACTATTTTTTTCAACGAAACTAAGATGTGTTTTGTTATTATTGGAAATTTCTCAAAGAGTAAGGTTTTATGGATGTGATTTTGTATTTTCTAGACCTAATGTGCAAGATATCTTGAATTGCAAGTAATTTGTGTCAATGGAAATTAAATAAATTTTCAAAATGCAAATTCAAGAGATTGGGTAACGTGTTCACACTTAGGCCAATGGATCACACCACACTAGTCTTACAAAAAAGTGAATGGAAGGAAAATTTAAAGAGGGGAAGTCAAAAGGTATGGTAGCTTCAAGGGATTTGGGCCCCTAGGAGCTAGGTGAGATGATCTATCCTAATTTGCTTGTAAAAGGATGGACATTCACCTTATGACATTTTGTTTTCTCAGTCACCTTTTAAATTGTACACGCATACTCAAATGACTTTGTCACCAATCCATAACTTACCAAAGAAAAAAACAAAGTTAAAATTAAATACAAAACTACCTTCTCCAAAAATGATTAAGGCACCCATTGTACTCAAAAATTCATGCAATTCTTTCAAAATGTAACAATGTGATTGGAAACATTCAAATTTTCATGTCATGATAAATTTTTGACTTTGGTGTGAATATTTGCACAAATATGAAAAATAAATATGAAAAAGGAATATTTGATCACATACTCCATTTTTAATATTAAAAAGAGTCACTAGATTTATTTATTTTTATTGAAAATCCTATGGAGACATTTTCTTATTGGTTTTGGCTTGGCTGCAATTTTTTTATGTTTAGATAAGTTCCTAGAATATGCCAGGTTATTCAATGTGAGATCACTTTTGTAATGTTCATAACTAATGTGAAATTTTAAAAAAAAGGAAAGATAGTAATCATGACAAATTTTCTGTACACAAATATGATGATGTACATTAAAGTAGATTTTTTTCCCCTTTTTTCCCTAGCTATGACCAATTTACCATACAATATGGATTGTGGATATTACATAAATGGCAAGGCCCTTGTGTATAACACACATTGTTGGAATTGGAACAAGAATTGGACCATGAAACTAGTCTTTTCTAGACTTGGAATTGAAATTGGAATTGTGAAAAAAAAAGGTTTAAAAACAAAATTAAGACCTTTAAGTTAAAAAGTTGATTTTTTTTCAAAAATTATTAAGTAGGCTGAACTTTATAAAAATCATTAATTCTAATTAGTTGTTGAACTCCATATTTACGTAAACTCATGTTTTAATTTGTTGTAAAACTTTGTATCCATATAATCTCTAGCATTGGGGATTGTGTAGGATAGATAGGCCAAAGAGCGAACACTCAAGAATTAAAAGAAGATTGAATCTTCACAAATTGTTCCTCTAATTCTGAATCTGCAAAAACATTTGTAACCCTCCACCCAATGCTTCCGACTCCAAAAACATTGGTCAATTTGGTAAATGAATGGGGAAGACATGAGATGTTTGGTGTAAGGGTTTCAATGTTTGGTGACAAGTGAATTAAAATGGACTAAACTCTAGAACTTAAATTCTTTGATCGTTGCATCTTTGCCTCTAAGATACAAAGAAGTTTTGTAAAACCTTAGTCGGTGCACACATCAGATTTTAAATCACTCAAAACAAACTAAAAATGAGAAAGACATGAGGCTGGAACTAGATAAGAATCTAGAGTCATTTTTTCAAAAAAATTGAAGCAAACTATCACTCATCCTTTTCATATGTTTTCTGCATTGATTTTTTGCTTCTAAACTCAAAGAACATTTGTAAACTTCCAGTTTGCACATCCAATGACACAAAGAAATCGCTCAATTTGGTTAATGAATGGGGAAAATATTGGAAAGTGCTCAATGATAAGCACATGCATGTTTGGTGACGAGTGATTTTACCTTGGTGTTTTTGAAACTGGACCCTTGATTTTTGAACCAGGAACAACAAAAGTTTTTACATTTGAAAAAATGTGTTAGAACTGAAACCAAAGGATTTAGAAATTTAAAGAACCGAGTTCAAAGTTCAAGTCCCCACCCCAAGAATCCCCAAATAAACGTTTACAATGTGAAAATATCAAAACCAGGACCAAATGTGATGAAACCCTGCCAACCATAAATAAACCAAAAGCACCCGAAGAAAAAATGGGCAGGGGGCAAGGAAATACAAAGAAACAAAATGGGAAGGACCCACATCCAAGAAGACAAATGAACCACCTAAGAGGGCAGATCAAAGGTTCTCTCTTTATAAAAAAAAAACAAAGGAAGAACTGCACACACAACACTGGTGGGTAACTCACACAACCTGACAAACCAATGCACAGTGTCCAGATTCTCATAAGAGATGAGTATGAAGCCAGAACTCACTCTAGCCAGACAGAGCTCATATGATGAAAGGGAAGGGATAGAGATAAAAACAATCAGACAAGAGAATAGTGAAAGGAAAATGGAGTCAAGCAGGAGGAGAGAGCCTTTCTGTGATTGGAGTGTGTGTGTGTGTGTGATGTGCAGATTTTCAGTTAAAGGGCTTGTAACAGGCCCACTAAAATCTCTTGTCAGTGAGCACCAGATCTCTTCACCATCATCCACTGTGTAATGATCAGAGTGTTGTGTGGCCCTGCATGTTTGTGTGAGTTCTACTAAATTTGACCCATTATTGCAGCACCCTCTTCAGCCCTATCACCAAGTCGCCTATCTACTTTTGAACATACCAGCCTGGTGTTGGTATTGAAATTTCTTTTTAAACTCATACCAGCCGGGTGTTGCTGTTGGATTTTCTTTAAAAAATTTGATAGCTGGTCCTGGCATTGGGTCCTTTCTGAAACTTTCATGCAAGCCTTATCTTTGTATTGGGTTCAAAACTGAATTTTGGTTGGAATGTGGCAAACTATGTAACTATGTATGTGTGCCTAACAGCATCTCAAGCAGTGCTCAGTATGTGATGATCTTGCACAATAAAATTGGGTGAAGAAAAGTCAAAATACGTTGGTTTGGTTTGGCTCAGGAAAATGGTTTTGTCACAGCATAATTGCACACTTTGCCACCCTTTGCTAAAAGGCGCAGCAACCCTGTGCAGCTGCAGAAAAAGAGTGTAATAAATTGGATCTGACTGCTGCTCAGTGTTTCTCATCGGCCCATCATAATAATTGGTCCAGGTGGTTTGCTATTAGTAGTCCCCCCACCAATCTGCTGTCCCTGTTTCAGTTTTATTGGTGGAGTTGCAAAAAAGTGAATAATTAAACTTGAATGTGAAATTTTATTTTATTTTTGCAGGGTCGCATACTGAGGATCTCCACCAATGCTAAGTATGGGACTCTGCACAAAATAGAAACAAGATAAAATCGTATATCTCAAATCCAAGTTTTAGTTACTAACTTTTTTCCAACCTCACCTATAAAAACCCAAACTGCGACTGCAATAGGTGCGAGACCACTAATAGCAACCCACTTGGACCGATCAAACTATCTAGGCAATCAGAGACAAATAGAAGTCAACAAATACGATTCCATGTGCTTACTGGACACTTCCAGGGCCTCTGAAACCAGTGGTTCTTTTCAGGGTCCCATCAGTCTTCCGCTGGATTGGATTCACTGATGAACCTCGTGGGGGATTTCCAGTGCAAGGTCACGCGTTGGTGGAGATGCTCTAAGTTGCTTGAAACCAGCATTCAAACCAGGAGCATGCCTATATAGGTATTAGACCAACCCTAATCATTCCTCTCTCCTCAAGTTTCCTCTTCTCTTGGGTCTCACCTTCATCTCAGTTTGCCATCTACCACTATTCTGTTTCTTGTCTCCCCTCCGTCCCTCACCCCCAAATTGAATCTCTTGGTTGGTACCCCTTGCATTATGTGGGTGTTTAGTTTATGAAGGATCACAAGACCTGCAGGTCAATCTTCAATTGAATCTCGACTAAGACATAATTAAGTTACATTCTCATATAACATTCACACATCATACAAGACACTTCAACAATACAATAGATAAGACTTGCATGTTTTTGAGCTAGAACAACTCATGTGCTTAAAACTTGATCTTCATGTGGGTTGCAACTAATCAGGAGTTTATCAAATGTGTTTGAAAATCTTGTTTCATATGAATTATTCATCAAAATCATGAACATTTTTAATTTTTTTGTATGTTTTCATAATCAAAATGACACGTAAATTTATTGTGACATAGTTTGATTACATTCAAAACAACACACAAAATAACAACATGAAATGATGAAAGAGAGGATAAACTTGAAATTTCACTCACAACCTTTTATATATTTGAAAGGAAAAATGGATGAATTATCAACCCCATCCGTCTACATTTATTAAAAGTTACCATTCATCAACTTAAAGCTAATAACATTATATCACATACTAACATTTTGAAATTATCATCCTTCTCTAAATGAAACACTAAATTATTTGAAATTTATTTCCTAAGATCTAATCAAATCGCATAATTAAATTTTAATTATGTTAACGCAAATTATTTAATTAGCTAATTCAGGAGTCCAAGCTTAAATTTTTAATCAAAATATTTTCAAATTAAAATCCCTAAGTTGTATTATTTATTTTTGCATACTTACCATCCTTTACCCCTACTTCATAATATTATTATTTACAATTCCTCCTCATGGTAACCCATTTTTATGCTACAAGTGTAAGGGTAAATTATCTCATTCAAATAAGCAATGATTTAAAGTTTCATTATGTCCCCCATTATGTGATCATCCGAGGTGAAACTTTGAACAACCCCACAATGAATTTTTCACTTATCTCATGATTTTTCAATTCAATGTTTCATTCATTGACCTGGGTTGAAAAAAAAATCTTTAAATCATCATCAATTCAACAACCAAAGCACATTCAACTAAGCAAAGATTTTGAGATCATCCTTCAATAGGTAATTGATTATTGCACCAAATAATCAAACCTTGAAATGCCCCCCCATGCCCCTATACAAAATGTCAAGGATACAAAATGATTCAATTGTTTCAATTAAAGCACATAATCAATTCAAAAGTGAGCAAGAATTGTTAAAAGAAGAGAGAAGATGACATTGAAGAGAAGGTCAAAAATATAACATAGGAGATTGAAAGGCCAATGAATAGTGTTTTATCATTGGCAAAAAAATTCATCAGATTTTTGAAATTTTTGGGTTTTTGGATTGCCTAATTTTGAAAAAAATGAAAAAAATGACGAAATTCCACAATATGTTCTAATAATTTAAAAAATAATACAAAAGGTTACATAAATGTTTTTATTTTCATATTTTGTTTACGACCAAGTTTGGCTAATTTAGTTAAATATGACACCATTGAGGCTATATCACAAAATTGAAAAACAAAAACTAGAGTTGCAAGCAAACTTGAAGGGGGATGGGCTTCAAGTTTGGGTTTTTTTTTGGAGATAATGGAAGAAATGTCCGTTTGATTTAGGTTACTTGAAGTTGGATTTGCAAATGTGTACTTAAACCTTTTGAATCTTTTTTTTTTGTGACAATGTTTTTCCACATGATCACCCAAAATATGCTTGGTAAATGGACTTAAAGATTTTGAGCCACAAAATCTTTTTTAAATGCCATAATGTGATGATGTGGAGAGGTGAAATAGCCATCATGTCGACCAATGTTGTTGCCACGCTAGACAACACCCTTCATTGAATGTTAGAGATATGATTTATAACAAATTTCCATCACCACTTTGCTTCCCAAGTGTGTCTCCCATCATTGGCACTATTGAAAGTTTAGGAGCAAGGTTCAACATTAATATCAATCTTAGACTTAAAGGTTTAATATTATAATGGGATGGGATTTTTTTTTCTTGCCTTGATAGATTTAGTCTTGAATGTTTAGATTAGGCAAATTGCAATGATGACAAGTTCAATGAACGAGTTGCAATGGCAGGAGGTGCAACGAAGGAATGTTACAAAGGCAAAACTTTCTCCTTTCTAAAGGTAAGTTTCCAAAGCTCACAAACTTTTTTTTTGCAAATCTTCATGTTCCTACTTTGATTGCATCGTTTTGTGGTGTTGCATTCAAGATCAAACCTTTCTTGTCCATGGTTTCTTCAATGTATGTAGTGACACAATGATACGATATCAACATATTTTTGTTTTTCAAAGTACGCATGAACTTATATAATTTCTTTCTAATTATAATCAACAGCTACAAACATGTTCATGAGTTCATAAATGTTGACACATAGAAGATTGGAATGTTGCAAGTTACAATGGTATTATGATAGCTTCATCTAAGAAAAATATTCTCTATGTAATCAATTGGATCCACCTACCCCAAAAAAAACCACCTTGGCATACTATCACTAGCACAAGAACTATGCCTCCTCTCACATTGATCGACTCATTTCAACCCTATTCCTCTTGGACCCAACCTTCAAGAATTTGGGTGTGTCCAGTCAGGTCCAATTTAGGTACTACAAGAGATACAAACGAATACTTCCTGTATGATGACCAAAAGATTAAAAAATGTGTCAAATCTGGATAATGGTCAAATGCATATGTTTTCGCTTCTATGAGATTGCATAGAAATCTCCACAAACAACACTTAACATTATCACTGTATGAACTTAATAAACAGCCTAGCTTTCTGCAGTGAAGTGCATATTGCTCATGAATTTTTGCTACTGCTGTTCTTGAAGATTGTTATCTGAATACAAGGAAAAGTAATCTCCAGCATTTTTAGTATCTGAAAGAGTAGGTGTGCAACCAGTTTTTTTTCTCTTCTGCATCAATTTCTCTAGCAATTTTTGCCAGATTTTCATCCTCAATGTCCATGTCCTGCACCCCATATCACACATACCTGAGTTGAAACAACACATGCAAAGTTTGAACAAGATACATGCTTCTGTTGAATTGAAAACAACGGTAATATAGGGTTTAGGGATTGGTGGTGATGACCTCAATGGGGTCATGCTTTGGCACACCATCATCAGGAAAGCGGCGGTCAAGTTCTTGGACTGCCATGAGCACAATTCAACGTGCTTCTGGAGGCCACAGGTCATTTGGGACTCACACACACAGAGCACTGATGGCACATATCATTTGCATATATGGGCACAGGAACCTGTATATAATTTAAGTACATCCAAATGGGAGTCAGTGCTTCTGCAGCTAGTGAAGGGCAGAGAGCTCTCCAAGAGTTATATTCTCTCATAAACATTCATCACTTTGGACTGTGTCTATTTCTACTATGCTCAGAATGGTGAACTGAGGTGAAAGATCATCCAACCATCTGTTATGGCCAGTCGTACATAACTGTACATGATGCTAGTTTTATGGAGCAGTTCAAATGGATGCTGAACTGAACAAGCCTGAGCTTGTTTCCAACATGAACATATTTCCCAGCCAAGGTGACCTTAAGATGCATTGTGTTAAAGCACAAACTT
>Ga0209208_10004321_pt1 | contig 20209 bp, 22 predicted proteins | sample S1TSphfallax_3_FD_187694 | JGI IMG/M metagenome (GOLD analysis project Ga0209208, IMG submission 187694) | Host-associated microbial communities from peat moss isolated from Minnesota, USA - S1T2_Fd - Sphagnum fallax MG (SPAdes) (version 2) | ecosystem: Host-associated > Plants > Peat moss >...
AATCCGATAGCGATAGTCAGGCTGCTGCTCTCCGGCATAGTCTAGGGGCGATGGGCGACCCCACACGTAGCTGTTATGGACATCGAGGCCAAACTGACCCGGCTTGTCCATATCGTCCTCGTAGACTTGAATCTCCTCTGGCGCGGCTGCGGCTTGACTGGCCATTGTGACGAGCACAGACGCTGTTATCGCCAGTGCGACGCCATGAACAGCGAGGCTATTTAATCGGTACGCATAGAGAAGCAGATTGTTAGTCTCAAAACTGATAGCCCTATACTCATCATTGATAATAATTCTCACTATAGCGCCCCGCCTGAGACCCCGGATTTATAAGTCGGCATCTAGACTCTGATTTCGAAGTATCAATATAGCGACGGCGAAAATTACGCTGCCGGCGGCGAGCCGCCTCTAGAAAGAGCGCGGGTCGGGGCGCCGCCGGCGGGCCTCAGAGTGCGCGCGATGGGCGTCCTCCGACGAGCGCTACGCCGGCGAGGGATAGGCGCCCAAAAGCCCTCCCAAAAGCGCCCCAATTGCGACAATGATCACCGGCGGCGACTGCAAGGCCATGAGAGCAAAAAAGTAGGTCAGCGCTAGGACGATGTCGGTCCTCGTGAGCACGGCGGTCGTCCAAACGGGATTATAAAGGGCGCTCGCCAAGATCCCCACGACGGCCGCATTCGCGCCGCGGAGAGCGCCCTGGGCATGGGGATTTTCGCGGATCGACCGCCAGTGCGGTAAAGCCGCGACCAGGGCGAGCAGTCCTGGAAGGAAGATCGCCACAAGGCCAAGCCCTGCGCCCATAACCCCGTTGGGCGGCTCGCGAGATGCGGCGCCCAGATAGGCGGCGAAGGTGAAGAGCGGCCCAGGAACGCCTTGAGCGGCTCCATAGCCGTCGAGAAAGGCGTTGGGACTAACCCAACCAGGATCAACCAAGGCCTTTTTTAAGAGCGGCAAGACCACATGTCCGCCACCGAACACCAAGGCCCCTGAGCGATAGAAGGCGTTGAAGCGGACGACCAGGGGATCGCTAATGGCGAAGGCAAGAGCCGGCCCACCGAAGAGCAAGACGACATAGGCCGACAGCGCCGCCAGTCCAGCCGCTTTAGACACGGGAAATTCAGCGCCGCCGTGGGCGATTGCAACATTGTGGCGGCAAAACAAAACGCCGCACGCCGCGCCAAAACTGATCGCAGCGATCTGCCCCACCGTCGTGGACAAGATCGTCACCACCGCGATGGCTGCGACGGCGATCGCCCCCCGAGCTGCATCGGGGGTTAATGTCTTGGCCATTCCGATGACCGCTTGGGCCACGACGGCGACAGCGACGAGTTTCAGGCCGTGGAGCGCGCCGTGGGCGAAAGCGCCGGTCATGCGCCCGGCGCCTAGGGCAAAGGCGGTCATGAGGATTGCCGACGGCAGTGTGAAGCCTATCCACGCAGCCATGGCCCCAAGGGGTCCGGCGCGCAGTAGGCCAATTGCGAAGCCGACTTGGCTAGACGCCGGTCCGGGGAGAAACTGACATAAGGCGATGAGATCAGCGTAGGCCGCCTCGTTCAGCCAGCGTCGTCGCGCCACGAACTCCGTACGAAAATAGCCAAGGTGAGCAAGAGGGCCGCCAAATGACGTCAGACCAAGCTTTGTGAACGCTAAGAAGACCTCAAGCGCGTTCCACCGGGAGCCGTCGGCCGCACCAAGGTTTGACGAGCGACTTGGAATTCGACGAGCTCCGCAGACACCTTCGAAAGCCGGCCGCGCGCCGCGGCAAGGGATTACACGCCGAAGGGCTCTCGCCGGAGCTGGCGCAAGACGCGATACATGCGCTGACTTCGTCGCCGCATCACCGAGACCGTATCCGCAAACGATCCGAAGCCGCAATTTCAAATAGTTTACATATTTTACAATGAACTAAGCTGCAGCGGCCGTCGCATGCCGATTGAGGCGCAACGATCATTATGCGTGATCGGCGGGTCCGTGACATTGCGCATTCGGCAATTTCACCGGGAGGGTTGAAGCCCACACGCCAACCCAGGCGCCGCCCATAACGCGGCAGACTTTATCGTCGACCCCAGACAAGATGGCGGACCTGGCGCAAGACGGGACACCGGGTCTTAGCGTCGGACCAGAACTGCCCACGGCGAAGACACTAAACTCCACACGACGTTGAAAGAGAAGGCGCTGACCCTGCGATGGGGCGGCAAGCTAGTCTGGCGGGGCAATCGAGATTCGCGAGACCCGCTCACTCTCCCTTGGCGATTTTAGACGGCCAAGCGGCCACTTTTTCCCCCTGTTGACAACATCGCTGGCCTTTCGCAAACCTAACCCCAGCGCGCAACTGGAGCGCCGCCTGTCCGCGGCAAGGGGGTTCGCTCCCATCCAGCCAAAACACGATCTTACGAACCCTTCTTCCGGCCTTTCGTAAGCGGACACGTGGCCATGGGAAGGACGGTCGTGAATGCCCCGCGGACTCACGGACAAAACACGTCTTGAGGTCCTCAGGAAGGACGCCAAACGCTGGCTCAAGGCGCTGCGGGCGGGCGGCCCGGCGGCGCGCAAACGGCTCGCTGCGGCGTGGCCTGAGGCGCCCTTGGAGCCGACGCTTCGCGACATGCAACAGGCGCTGGCGCTGGAGTACGGCCAAGAGAGCTGGATAGCGCTGAAGGCCGCGCTCGAGGACGTGGCGCTCGACAATCAGACCCGTGAAGAGCGGGCCGAGCACATCCTGCGCCACGGCTGGGACGGGGACGTCGCTGCGGCGCGCCGCGTCCTCGCGCGCGATCCCACCCTCGCACAAGCGAGTGTGTTCACGGCGGCGGCGTGCGGCGATCTCGAAGAGGTGGAGCGTCGCCTCGCCATCGATGCTCGGGCGGCGGTCAAGATCGGCGGGCCCCTCGCGTGGACGGCGCTGACCTACGTGACCTATAGCCGGCTCGACACGGTGAACGCGGTCGCCATCGCCAAGCGACTTCTGGCCGCCGGCGCAGACCCGAATTTCGGTTTCGACGATGGATGGGGCTCGCCGTTCAAAGTGCTGACCGGGGCGGTGCGACTAGGCGAGGGCGCCAGACCGAGCCACGCCCAGGCCGCAGAACTGGTTGAGGTGTTGATTGCGGCGGGCGCCGAGCCTTTTGACGTGCAGACGCTCTACAACGTCTCGATCGTTGGCGAACCTTTGGTGGAGCCGCTTTACTGGTACGACGTCCTTTGGCGTCATTGTGACGCGAGGGGCCTGACCGATCAGTGGCGTTCGGACGGCGACATCAGCCTTGGCCACGGATTCGGCCTGTCGACCCTGAACTATCTTCTCGGCAATGCCGTGAGCCAGAACGAGCTTGCCCGCGCCGAGTGGTTGCTGGACTGCGGAGCGGACCCGAACACGCATCACGCCTACACCAAGCGCCCACTGCATGCTCAGGCCCAGCTCTTAGGCAATGGGGACGCCCAGCGGCTTCTTGAACGGTTTGGGGCCCGCGCAATCGTGCTGGAGGGCGCAGATGCCTTTCAGGCGGCGTGCCGGCGCCACGACGCGGACAAGGTTCGCGCGCAGGTCGCCGCAGAGCCTGCGCTAGTGCGCCTTCCCGGTCCCCTGGTGAGCGCGGCCTTGGGCGGCGACGCCGCCTTGATCGATCTCTTGCTTGAGCTTGGCGCAGACGTGCACGCCCACGACGAGGACGGGGCAAGCCCGCTTCACCGGGCGGTGCAATCCGGCGCAGCGGCGGCCGTCGACCGCCTCTTGAGGGCGGGGGCGGACCCGAACGCGCGAGACGGCAAGTGGCGAAGCACGGCCCTCGGCTGGGCCGTTTTTCTTGGACGTCCGCAGCTCTTGGAGCGCCTTGTCCCAATAAGCCGCGATGTGCGATCGCTTGTGCGGATCGCGGCGTTCGAGCGGCTCAAAATCGTTTTGGCGTCAGACCCGTTCCTCGCCAATCAGAGTTTAGGCGACCCCGACGCCCCGACGCCGCTCTATTGTCTGCCCGGCGATGAGGACACGGCTGTTGAAGCCGTGCGCATCCTCATCGCCCACGGCGCCGACGCCAAGGTTAGTAACGCCAAGGGCCGAACCCCGGCGCAAGCTGCACGCGCCCGTGGGCTCTACGACGCGGCGGAGGAGATGGAAGGGCGAGCCCATGCGGACTGAGCGGTTCGAATTGCCCCTCGGCATAGGCGTGGTTGATCCAGTTCCAGGTCTAGCGATGGCGTTGCAGCGCGGTCATGGGGAAACCATGTCCCTTGTGACGCCCCAAGCCCGCTGGGATACGGCCATCGCCTTCGCATTTGAGGTGACCGTGGATGGAAGCGTCTCGGGGGGCGGTCCACGCCTCCTGGGTCACTTTGTTCAGGGGCCGCCGGCGGCGCGGTTCGTCTATCTCTCGGTCGGCCGTTACGCGGATCAGGCCGCTTCAGAGTGGGGCGGGCGGGTTAAGGTCCCGCTGAGCGGCATAGCCTGGGAGGTTATCGAGGCTAAGCCGCCGGGAGCGCGCCTGGTCGCCCTGATCTCAGGCCGCTCGCCCCAGGGCGGCCCCGCATTGGCGTCCGTGCGGCTCCTGCCTCCCGGCTGGACGTGGCGGCCTTAGGGCGCCCTCTGTGTCCATGGGCGGGCTGAGCTCGCCGGCCTTTATCATCCCTAAAACACACGCAGGTTTTCCGGACGCCGCGGGTCGCCAATTTGGATGCTCGAATGGGTTTTCTGAGGCCCGAAGCTTCAGTCAAAGACGGCGCTTTCGCCCTTTCGACACTGCACAGAGCAGCGCATCGCCCGCGGACACCTAAAAAGGGTGTCAGCGGATGTGTTTGTCGCGGTCGCCGTCGACACGCGCGATCTATGGTAAGGGCTGGACGTCACTCAATCAGCCAATTGGCCGCCGTTTCGAGCGTCCTGTCATACCCATTGGTCACATCTGTGGCCGTCGGCTTCACAATCACGTCCGGCGCCAATCCTGCGTCCGGCGGGTGGCCGGGCGGGAAATAGCCGATCAGGGGCAGGTCGAACTCTATCCCGCTGGCGGGAAGGCGAACAAAGAAGAAACAGCCGCCGTTGATCCCGCGTTGGTTGCCGCCCGTGGTCTCACCAAAAAGCCTCACCAACCCGCTGGCCCTGGCCTTAGCGGCAAACTGAAACGTGGCGGAGCTATTCGCCGGGCCGATCAGCGCCGCTGTCCGAACGTCGAGGGGCTTCCCCTGCGGCTGAATGGCGGTGTCGGCGCGGTCTCCTGTCAGTCGGTAAAAGCCGTCGGGTTGCGGGGTCGCGCCGACGCCCAAGGTGCGAAAGCTGGTGTCCCAGGTGTCGAGAAACGGATCGAGATCGGCGGGCGTCCTCTGGAAGCGGACCAAGAGCGAGGCGCCGGGTGTGGCGATAGGCGAACGGGTCAGACGCGCTAGGATCGCATCGCCACAGTCATTTCCGCCTTCGTTGTCGCGAAGGTCGATGACGAGGCCCCTGCTTGCCGGCAGACTGTCCAAATGCGCGTCCAGCCAAGCGCGCCAGTTCCACTGGCTGTTGAACATCGCCCAACTCGGCATGGTCAACACCGCCACGCCGTCAGGCCGCATAGTCCAGGTCCAGAAGGGGTCCGCTCCTGTAACGCTGCTCAGCCTCATCTGCGCTTGGCGCTCACGTAGTCCTATGGCCGGCAACTCAAGGCGCGCCTCCTCGCCGTCAGTCCGTCTCAACGCGACACGGTGAATCCCGCCCACGGGGGCTCCGAAGACAAGGCCATGGAAGACGTCGAAATATTCGATGGCGTCGGTCCCTGTGACGCCAAGGAGAGACGCCCGCTTCGCGTCGTTGTGACCATCCGCACGGGCGTAGGGGGTGAGCCTTCTTAATAGATCGGCGGCGGGGACGCCGTTGATGGTCATAACCTCGGCGCCCACCGGAACGCCGAGGCAGGCTGGGTCGGCCTTCACGATCATCCGTCCCTCCAGCCAGATGAAATGGAAGGGCAACCGCGTCTTCCTGTCGAACAGGTCGGCCGCCACGGCTTTTTTTTGGTTGAAGAAATTGCAGTAGCTATGCCCGCACCGGATCGTCGCAAGGAAGCTGGACAAGAGTAGGTACTGGGCTTCGCGGGACGGGGCGGCGACAAACGGCGCCTCCAAGGCCGTGAGCCTTTCCTCCATCTGCGCCGGCGTGGAATATCGATAGAGCCCAGGGTGCAACGCCAAGGCGCGGCGGACGATCTCAATATCTCCTTTGAGGTCGGATGGGGCGGCTGCGGCGGTAAAAATCGCTGCGGTGGAGGCGGAGAGCAACGTCCTGCGGTTCATTCCGATGGTTTGACGCGGGACGACGGTGGATGCGCCTCAGTTTCCTGAGGCCTAGGTTGATTTTCAAGATCTGAGACCCTTCGACGAAATTCGCTGGGGCTCACGCCGAAACGCGCCTTAAAGGCGCGATTGAAACTGGCCTTCGAAGCGAAGCCCGCCTCGAACGCCATTTCCAAGAGGTCGCGTGGGTCGCAGGCTGCGAGGTGCTCCGCGACCTTCTCCGCACGAAGCCCATTGACGAACGTCGAGAAATTTAACCCCAGGCCCTCATTCAGCGCCTTTGACAAATAGCTCGTATTGGCACCCAACCGCGCGGACAAGGCGGACAAGGTAAGCTCTGGATCAGCCGCCCAGCCCTCGGCGCGCACCCGGGCGGCCCAGATCTCCCCTTGCCGCCTCCAGTCCCGGAGCGCGGCTAGCTGCGGCCTGACCTCAAGAAGCTTGGGAAATGCCAGTCCCGCGTGGCGCCAGCCTTCAACGCCGATGTATAACGCAAAGACGGCGATCATCAGGTAGAGGCCCATCAGATTGGCGTAGCCGAGGGGTCGGACGGCGTCCCAAAGCACATAGATCGTCCAAACCGGCAGAAGCGTCAGGGTGGCGGCGATGGCGTTGCCGAGCCAGCGCGTCGCAAAGCGACTGTCGTCGCTGCGTTGGTCCGCGAGACGGTCTCGATACTGGCGAAGGCCGGTCAAGCTTACTGCGCCATAGCACCCAAGGCTGAGCGCGGCCGCCACGTTAAGCCCTGCGCCGAAACCGGCGGATTCATCCGCCCACCTTTGCTTTAGGGGCTCGGGCAGGAGGAAGCAGGCGAAGAGGTAGGTGAATTGGCTCGCCGCAGGCGCAAGGTGGCGCCAAAAGCTCGGCGGACGCGCCCCATAGGCCAGCGTACGGATATAGAGCCAGATCAACGGCCCTACCGCCAAGGGGATGGAGAAGGGCGCAAACGTCAGCCATCGCCAGCGGTCGTAGAAACCGGCGAAGCCGATCATCCACGGGGTCAACACCCCGGCGAGCACAAATAGGAGCGCCGCAAGGGTCAGATTAGCGGCTCTATTCACCGACGCGCGCCCTATGCAGACCGCCAGGACCAGAAGCTGCGCAACGGCTGCGGCGAGCAGCGCTGTGCGCCAGCCAAAAACTAGGCTCGTGTCCATGATCCCAAAGATCTCATTTGTGGGGCGCTGCGACTACCCGTTTTGCGATGGGAGAGGCTAAGCGGGGCTGGTCCCAAACCGCGAGCTCGTGCGCACCGCAATGCGTTCAAGGGGCGTCTGTCCGCCTGGCTCGGAGGACAGCAGCCAAGCCAGGTCACCTAGGGCGACCATCAACCCCGCCAAGCGACGTTGGCGGCCAGCAACGTCGTCTCACGCAATCACGGCCGGCCTAAGATGGGCTCCCTCCCGTCGAGGGGTTATCGAGGCGAGCGTCTTGGATAAAGCCGCAGCCGCGCGAGACAGACACAGCGCATGCGACAATTCGACCAATCCGCACGTCGAAGACCTAAAGGTCGAAGTAATCATTCCGGCCCAATGTGTTTTACCAGAAGCAACGGCACCCTAGATGAGCAGTCTTGAGCCAGCCACGACCGTTACAACCCAGAGACGCGACGAAGAGGGTGCAATAAGGGCGCGCGGCGCTGACCTTGAAGGTGTTGTCGATAGACTAACCGGTCTGGCCACACGGCGACGCCTGATCGAGCGTCTCCAATGTTTGATCGACACGCAGGAGCCCTGCGGTACTCGCCCTGCTCTCATCCTTCTGGATCTCGACCGCTTCAAACTGGTGAATGACAGTCTCGGCCCCGTTGTTTGCGACAAGGTGCTGCAGAAGATCGCCAATAGGATAGGGAAGCTTGTCCCTGAGGCGGATTTGATCGCACGCGTGAGCGGGGACGGGTTCGCGGTTTTGCTGAAGGACAGCTCAGCTGCCGTGCACGCCGCAAGCCGGCTCCTTGAATTTATCTCGCGCCCCTATGTCGCCAGCGGCCATCAGGTCACCCTCGGCGCGAGCGTCGGCGTCGCCGTCGCCGGACAGAACGGTAACGACGCCATTGGCCTCCTTCATGCGTCGGACCTCGCAATGCATCAAGCTGAGGCCGACGGGCGCAACCGAATTAAACAGTTCGAGCCGTCAATGCCCGTGCGGGCCTTAGAGCGCCACTCGCTTGAATCAGATCTGCGAGCATCGATCGCGATGCAACATGTGGAGTTGCGACGGGCGTTGGTGAGCGAGCAGTTTTCCGTCCACTACCAGCCGCAGGTCAACCTGGCGACAGGCGCCCTTGTCGGATTTGAGGCCCTCCTGAGATGGCGCCATCCGGAGAGAGGGTTGGTTGGCCCGGATCAATTCATTCCGCTCGCAGAAGAGATCGGGCTGATTGATCTTCTTGGCGACTGGGTGCTGAAGACGGCGTGTCGAGACGCTATGTCGTGGCCGACATCTTCGACGCGCGCCCCGCCGCACGTAGCCGTGAACGTTTCCCTCCACCAACTTCGCGACCCTGACGGGCTTCTTTCGGCGATACGGGATGCGCTGGCCCAATCAGGTCTAGCGCCAGCCCGGCTTGAGATCGAGCTGACTGAGAGCGCTATGGCGGCCAATATCATAACCACCCTCGACACGATCCGAAGCATGGGCATTGGGCTGGCCCTCGATGATTTCGGGACGGGGTACTCATCTCTAGGACGCTTAAGATCTCTTCCCTTCACCAAGCTCAAAATTGACCGCTCCTTCGTTTCGGACCTTCGGGACGGATCGGTCAAGACGGACCATGGAGGCGGAGAATGGATGGTCCGAGCCATCGCCTCCCTAGGATCCGGTCTTGGCTTGGACACGGTGATCGAAGGCATTGAAACCAAGGCGCAGGCAAACGCCGCCCGCCGAGCAGGCTGCACCATTATGCAAGGCTATCTTGTGAGTCCGGCCGTGGCGGCTCGGGATGTAAGCAAACTTATCGCCGCGATCGAGCAGCAGAACGAGGCCGCAACACAGGACGAAACCGATGAGTGGTGACCTTTATACGCTCGCCTACTTCAGCCGCAGCGCCATGCAGTCAACTGACGAGACGCTCGAAGGGGAGATACAAAAGATCCTCGCCGTGGCTCGCGAGAACAATCAGAAACTCGATGTAACGGGAGCGCTCCTATTTAGCGCAGGGTGCTTCGCCCAAGTTCTGGAAGGTCCCCTGGACGCTGTGGAGGCCTTGTTCGAGCAGATTGAATGCGATCCACGTCACAAGAATGTAACGATCCTTCATTTCCGACCCGTAACGGCTCGAAGCTTTGGCGACTGGTCAATGGCGTACGCCGGCCACGTGGCTGGTGCGTTTAATCGATTAAGCTTAGACGGGCTTTTGAACAATCCTGATCACATTCATAGCGAGGAAGCCGGGCGAGATGTCGTCGCGATATTGAGCGGTCTCATCCACAGGACTGAAATGGCTCATGATTATTGAGCGCGGTCGAGACTGGGTATTCGCAGACATTGATTTAGTGATGTCGACGCCAAGCGATCTTGGAGACGCGTGCGCTAGCATGGACCAGCCGCCCCTGGGCTGGGGCGGATCGCTAGCGGTGTGGACGTCGGACGTTGTCAGGCGACATGGAAAACTGACCCCCGGCGACACTGAGAACTGACCCCCTGGCGTCGCCACAGCACGGTCGTGATGATCGAGGACGAGAAGGCAAAGTCTCCGCACAAAGCCCGTCCGAGGGTGTCTAGGAACGGCGCCCTTTCCCAGAGGGTCTTGGGGTCTGAGGCTCAATGGTCCAGGCGTTCCGTCGGCGCATTTTTGATCATTCGCTGCGCTATCCCTGGAAGCGGCGCGCTGCATCAATGCATCTGAACGGGCGCCGCGAGCGTGGATCGCCCAAAGCGGAAAGCCAGCTGACCCCGCCCCGGGGCAAGGGTCTCATTTATTACCAATAGCGCGGTCTATAAACAAAATAAGCGAAAATTTTCGTAATTTCCCATCCGAAACAATCATAAAGCACCCCACTCTTTCGCCACGATGCTTATGCTTTCTTTATAATTCGAATTCCACATACGCATAGAAATTTAAAACCACCGCATCGTACAGATTTAACGACAAGGATAGGCGCGTCCTTGTTTCGTCATGACCATGCTCTTGGCGAAACGACCTCTGCGTTATTTTTTGAAGCTCGCGCCTATACCTACATTTTACTCGGATTCGACCTTGGCGCGTCCGATATGCGTTTCTGTTGGCGGGGATCAATCAGTGGTGCGGTTTCGGAAACTGACGTTGAGGGCGTTCGCGAGTTGTTCGGCGGTGTCTTTGTCCGTCGCCGTCGGGGCCCATGCGCAAACTGCGAGCGGTTCGGCAACCGGCTCAGCACCGATCGCTGAGGTCATAGTTACGGCGGAGAAGCGTACATCGACCGTACAGACGACGCCGGCGAGCATCGTCGCGGTCACCGGGGGCGACCTTCAAGCCCGGGGCATCAGCAGCTTGGCGGTGCTCGCTCAGGGGACACCGGGGGTTTCGCTGAAAAGCGAGGGCCCGAGCCAGACGGAAATCGAAATGCGGGGGATGACCTCAAGCGGCGGAAACTCCGCCACCGTCGGCTTCTACATCGACAACATACCGCTCACGGGTCCGGCAAACGCTCAAAACGGGCACGTGGTGATCGATCCGGACCTTTATGACCTGAACCGGATAGAGATTTTGCGCGGGCCGCAAGGCACGTTATTCGGTTCCGGCTCCATGGGCGGCACCGTGAGGTTGATCACTAATCAGCCCGATCCGACCGGATACCATGGCTCGGCTGAAGCCGTCCTATCCGGAACTGAAGGCGGGTCGCTCAACGACAAGGTTAACCTAATGGTCAACCTACCGCTGGTCGAAGACAAGCTGGCGCTGCGGATCGTCGGCAGCGAGGATTTTACAAGCGGGTGGATCACCCGGATCGTCTCCAACAATTTCCCGGAGGTCAGCTCTGGAGGCAACGTCAGAGGCGATGTGGCGGCCGCTCCCGTCCAGAGCGAACACCCCGGCTCAAACGCATACCAACTCTACGCAGCGCGCATCAGTCTCCTCTGGAAACCGACGTCTGACCTGGCTATCACGCCGGCCTTCATCTACGAGTCGAGCGTCCAGAACGGGCCAAGCGCTTACGACAGCGTCAGTGCACGAGACTCTGCGCCAGGCGCCGGGCAAGCGCATTATATGCCTTTTAACATCCCCGAGCCCCTGACCGACCTCTTCAGGGCCTACAGCCTTGACGTCAACTACAGTGCAAATGCGTTCGATGTAACATCAAGCACAGCCTACTGGTCCCGCGTCTCGACGCAAACGGAAGACGCCAGCGAAGAGTTCAACAATCCAGATACAGGCGTGACGAACTACGCCAACGGCGTCAATTCGAGCGGCGAGGGCTATTATGGCCCCAACGGATCGGGCGAGGAGTACGGCCACGAGGTCGACCCCTCCGATCAGTTCAGTGAAGAGCTTCGGCTGAATTCAAAGGGCGAGGGCCCCCTTACCTGGGTCGCTGGCGTTTACTACACGCGCTTCCACTCAACCTGGACCTTCAACGGCACGACCCCGACCTTCTCTTCCTACACGGATCTCGGCACGCTCTTGCCCGGGCAGACGCCGGCGCCGGCGACGACGCCAAACTGGTTTGACGCCTACGAGCCAAGCACCAACGCTCAAGAGGCCGTCTTTGGCGATGTGACCTATGCCCTTACAAGCGCGTTGAAACTGGATCTCGGCGGACGACTGAGTCACGACGACTACCGCTTCTCGTCTTGCATCAGCGGTTGGGGATCTGCGTTGGGGGCTGCAACGCCGTCGTGCACGGGTGTCATCACCCTGCACAGCGCCAGCTTCAACCCGAAGGTCAATCTGTCCTACACCCTAAGCCGCGACTTAATGTTCTACGCGACGGTCGCCAGCGGCTTCAGACCCGGCGGCGGCAACGCCATTTACCCGACGACGGGTCTCGTCTGGGGAGCCGCCTTCGCCCAGATGAACTACACAGGCGAGAAGTTCCCGAGTAGCTACAAGCCTGACACCGTGTGGAGCTACGAAATCGGTGAAAAGGCCCGGTTCCTAAACAGACGTCTTACCGTGAACGCCAGCCTTTACTACGAACATTGGCATGACATTCAGCTTGAAGCCTATCCGGATGATTGGGCGCTGAACATCAACGGCGACTTCGCCCAGATATATGGGGCGGAAGTCGATATCCTCGCTCATTTGGGCGCCGGCTTTGAACTCCAAGTGTCCGGCGGCTACGTCAACACCTACCTGAACGGCGGCCCCCACTGGGACATCGTTCCCGTGCACGTCTTGCCCGAGGTGGCGCCCGAAAGCGGCACGGTCATCTTAAGCTACAAACGGCCGCTCAACGACGATTTCTCCTTTAATGCGAAAGTGGAGAACTCCTACACCGGCCAGCGTTATTCCCTCGCGTTTCCAGAGCCCTACACGCCCTACGGCGCCTACATTCCTATGGCTGCCTATGATCTTACCAACATCCGTGCTGGAGTGACGTTTAAAGACCAGTGGACCGCGACCGCCTTCATCGACAACGTCTTCAATAAGCATGCTCAGCTTGAAAGCCTCTACACGGAGAACCTGGCGAGCGCCGCGTTCAACAGGATTGTCACCAACCAGCCATTTACCGCCGGCGTTGACTTAACGTTCAAGTACTAGATGGCGGTCAACGATGCCTTGAGCGGCAGGACGAAGGCCGTCTTTCGGTCCGTCAAACGGGCTCGACCGATGAGGGTGCGAAGCCGGAGCGTCTCGCGCGCTGCGCCGTCAATTCATGAGCGCGAACCCAAAACTGCGGGCCAGCACCATGACCGCGTGGCAGCGAAGCCTGTCACGGTGCTCATCATTGATCACGAGCCCTCCGTACATTCCTCCCTCGGCGGTGCGCTCAGCGCCGCCGGATATACGCCCCTGCGCGCCGATACAGGCGCAGAGGGGTTGGCGATGATCCAGTCGCACCAGCCGGACGCGGTGCTTCTGGACCTGGCGCTTCCCGATATGGACGGCAAGGTCATCCTGCAGGAAGGCCGCAGCATCGTCCACGGACCAATTCTTGTCGTCTCGGGACGGACCCGCGAGAGCGAGAAGGTGGACGCCCTGAACCTCGGCGCTGACGACTACGTGGAGAAGCCCTTTGGGATCGGCGAGCTTCTCGCGCGGCTTCGCACAGGGCTTAGGGTGTGGTCATCTCAGCGCCCTGCGACAGCGCCCGCACGGCCGGCGCTCCAGGGGGCTGTGGAAATCGACCGTGAAAGGACGCTGGCCCGGGTCCATGGGAAGCCTGTGCGACTATCGCCGAAGGAATACCGCCTGATCGCGCATCTTGCAGCCAAAGGGGGACTGGCGGCCACTTACGACGAGCTTCTGCAGGCCGTCTGGGATGAGGGGGAAGTGAAGACTATTTCAAATCTCCGCACTCTCGTGGCGTTAGTGCGGAGGAAGACGACTGTCGAACCCGGTGCGCCGCCCCTTATCATCAACGAACAGGGCGTCGGTTACAAACTCCTGCTCTGAACGATCCTCGTCCCCCGCCTTCCTCCGCAGTACCCGGTGTGTCGCGAAAATCGCGCAGGCCTTAATGGCGCCCCCCCAATGCTCAGGCCTCTTCTTCGATCGCGAGCTGGGCGATCGTCACTGCGCCGCCGTTTAATTGCGCGCCGAGGCGGTGGCCCACGGCGACGGCGACCAGACAGAGGACGACAGATAGTCCAACGTTGAGGAGCGCCCGCGTCCACGCGCCTGATCGTAGGAGGTCCAGCGTCTGAAGGCTGAAGGATGAGAAAGTGGTGAACCCGCCGCAGATGCCGACCATTATAAAGAGGCGCGCTGTTTCCGGCAGCGGGTATCGGCCGCTTGCTAAGGTCAAAGTACCGATGAAGCCGATCACCATGGATCCCAGGACATTGATACCGATGGTTCCCCACGGGAGCGTACGGCTAAACGGCAGAGCCCATTGTGCGATCTGGTATCGCGCGATCGAACCGATGGCGCCGCCGACACCGATCCAAAGGGTCGTCAATCCTGAGTTCATCGGCGCGCCCCCGAACACCTGACGGCGCTTTGGGCGAGGATAACGACGAGCCCAGCGAACATGACCACCGGCATAGATTTTGGCAGGAGCCATGCAAGCGACAAGAATATTCTACAACATCCAAGCCAAATAATAATCAGCGAGGCAAATTGCCCATCATCAAAAATTACCCTGGTTATATGCGACGATGTTTTTTCACTCATTCCTATTCAATCCATTTATGAGCGCTGACGAATTTTAGATTGATGACTTTACAAACATATACAATGATATTGGCGGCTACGAGGTACCCAATATTGAGTAGCAACAGCGACCAAGCCTCCGCTGGCCACGCAAAGCCCATACCTTCGCCGACCCAGAAGGTTGCAAAAGCACAGATGAGGACCCCCACAACGAACTTGAGAACGTTTTCTGGGATCATCGTCACCGGGCGGTGCAAGGCGAGCCCAAGCAGGACCACTAGGGCGACGGCGGTAAGGGCGCCGAGGCTAGAAGAAAACAGAAGTTGATGGGTTCTTCCACCCATGGCGATGACAATGAAGACGACCTCGATTCCCTCGATGATCGTGATCTTAAAGGATGTGGTTATCGCCAAGCCGTCCCAAGTCGAGCTTGAAGCGCCGTTCGCGCGCAGGGCGGCGCTTTCGTAGTCAAAGGCGGCGGCTTCGTCGTTGAACGGCAGCACGCCCGCCGCGCGAAGGATTGCTTTGCGCAACCATCTCATGCCGAACAGAAGGAGAAGAGCGCCAAGACCAAGCTGGACTAATGGCGACGGTATGAGGGCGATGGATGGACCCAAAACGGCGACGGCCAAGGCCAACACCAAGAACGCCAGTCCAGCTCCGCCTAAAGCTCCCCGCCACCCCCTAACGACGCCGACGGCGAGAACGACCGTCAAGGCCTCGACACCTTCGACGAGCGACGCCAAAAACGACGCCACGACGGTTGGAATGACCAGCCCCCATTCGGAAATCATGCCCGCCTCCAAATATGCAGATCTTCGCTGGGCGGCGGGCTCGGTGTTTGGACACGGCCCTACCGCGAGCAATACGGCACTGTAGGCGTCATCAGCTATCGCAAAAGCGATTTGCTGGAGCAAGATAAAAGGCACGCGGCGCGGGCTCATACGCCATCCCGCTATGGGCCCGGCGCCCGGCGCGGGCTTAAGTCGAGAGCTATTGTCTTTGGTCGGCGCGGCAAGCTCGTCATCGGCGCGGGCTACGCCGTGGCGATGGCGGCTTGGTCAGTCGGCGGCTGGGTTTCTGGATCATCTGAACTCTTCGGCGCCGTTGGTGAACGCGATCGCTGCTCTGTCGGGAGGATCCGCAGCGTGCCGTCGAGCTTGTCAACACCGTCCTAGAGGTTGGTGATCAGGGCGACCTATTGGTCGCCCTTCGCCAGATGACCAAGGCCTTCGACATCGGGGCGGTCCCGTCGCCAAGAAGTCGAAGGAGATCGGCTGCGACTTGGACCGACCGAAAGACGCCGAGTAGATTGTCAGCTCTAGATCCGTGGGCGTCAGGAAGAGCATCGGCCTGAGGCAGCGGCGCCGACCAAGTAAAGCTGACGGCGCCCTCGCCCAGGGGATTGCCCGCCCAGAGCAGCCATTGCAAAGCTCGATTGTAGGTGAATGGGAGGGCGAACGATGATCAGGAAGGCCGGACTCGGGTTTGCGATTGCAGCGATTGCCTTTGGTGCGGGATTGGCGGTCGCCCAGACAACTTCGCAGACCGGTCGGGAGCCTCAATTTGAAAACGCTGAGGTGAGGGTGTGGAAATCGTTCGTGTTGCCGCACAACCCATTGCCCCTGCATCGACATGAACATCCGCGCGTCATCATCCCGCTGGTGGGGGGAACGATGCAAATCTTGGAGGAGAGCGGCTCGGCCGAGACCCACGATTGGAAAGCTGGAAAGGCATACTGGCTTCCCGCAAACGCGCCGGGCACGCGCCATCAGGACGTCAATGTGGGGGACAAGCCGATTGAGGTCATGGTCGTCGAATTGGAGAAGGAAAACTAAGCTAAGGGAGACGCCGATAGTCACCTGGAAGATAGAAAAGCCGACCGAACCGGAGCCCAACCTTGACTGCTTTTCGAGCCTAGAAACGCTCGCCCTGCGCCCGGTCGCGAACGTCGTTGTTTTTACTTGCACCCAAGGCGAGCTAGAGACGTTGCCGACTGACCCCTGGACGGCATAATTCAATGAGCAGGTCAGCGTTCAAGCGGATATGCGCCTAACAGATTACGTCACGCGCGACTCTCGAATGACTGCGCCAGCTTCGAGACGCCAAAGCGAACATCGTAAGGGGATCGGCTACCGCCTGGCGCGCCAAAAGGCAGGAACGTGAACCGGCGGCCCTTATCCTAAGGACACTCTAAAGCCGCTGACTTCGGCCCCACACCGGACTTCCCTCGCGCGCCTGGAAGCCGGCGCGCATCGGCGCCCCTAAACTCTAGATCCTTCGAGATCGATTTCCGCCAGCAGCGCGCGCGTCCGGGCGCCATGCAGATCATTCAGCTCACGAAGCGCGCGGCGTCGATACTCACCGGCGCCCAAAGCAGCGAGGACCGCCCAGTAACCGGCCTTGGCCTGGTTGCGGAAGGCGTCGTCCGAGAGAAACCCGCCTGCCCAGAGGAACAGCGCACCGTTGTAGGCCGCATAGATTTGGGTCGCGGTCATCTCCGGGTCCGCCTCTCGGCTCAACATGCCGAGTTGCTTGGCGGTCAGCATGGCCTCTCTCTGGAGATGAATCGGCTGAAAGGAGACGAAGGGCCGAACGCGGGCGCCAAATGCGCCCCTGATCTCGGAAATGACGTTGAGCCAGAGACGTGAGTCTGACACGAACATGTTGGCCGAAACGGAGACGACGGCCTCGCCAACGCGAAACGGATCGATCAGGTTCATTGCCGTGATGGCGGCGCGAAGGTGTTCGAACAGGTCGCTAAGAAGCAGGCCCAAAAGCTGCTCGCGGGGGCCGATCAGATTATAGACTGTCGCAGTAGAGACCCCTGCGCGACCCGCGATCTTTTCCGTGGACACCTCGGGCCCAAACTCCCGGATCAGCGACTTGGCCGACTCCAAAATGGCGTCCCGGCGCGCGTCCTTGCCCTGTTCTCGCCGGGAGCCTTCCCCCTCGCCGACTCGGCTCATGGATCGACCGTTTCGAGCGGCGGAAGTCCCAGCGCCTTCCGATAGGTGGTGTGATAGTGATGCAGAGCGGGTTCGTTGCGGCCGAACAGGAAGTGGTCGACGAGCCCACACTGCGCCCCGCGATGGGTCGCCGCCGCGGCGACATAGTCTTCGTCGCGAATGATTTCGGCGAAGCGTTGCGGCACGCCGCGCGTACCGGCCGGGTCGATCGCCAACGCCTCTGGCCGGGCGTAGAAGGACACCCGCGAAAGGCTCCGGTCGGGATTGTCCTTTTCCGGGTAGACCCGAACAAGCATCACGGCATTGAGACCTATGTTTATCTGGATGTTGGGAAACAGATAGTAGACGGGGAAGGCGCCCATCGTCACGGTCCACTCGCTTTCTGGCATGGATCGCATCTGGTCGATTGACCGCACGCAGAGCGCCATGCGGTGATTTCGCCCGTAGGTGTCGTAAGCCTGCACATTGCCGTAAAAGACCTGTGCGAGTGTGTCCCGATGAAGCTTTTCGAAGTGATAGGTTTCGCCAAAGGTGTCGATGGCGAGCTTCCAGTTCATCGCCGTCTCATAGGTGTCTTCGCCCATGTGCACCAGGCGACCGAAGTCCCAGGTCTCGAATTCCTGATCAAGCCCCGCCAATAGACCCGGCACATCCAAAGTTCCGTCGGCTTTCGGGTGAACCCACAAGAGCCCGTGGCGCTCTTCGGCCGGCAGTTCGATGAGGCCAAGGCACGCCTTGTCGATGTCGCCGAAGTGCTCCGGCTTGGGCAAGCCGATCAACGCGCCTTTATTGTCAAACGTCCAGGCATGGAACGGGCAAATAAACCGGGTGCGCTCGCCGCGCGGCGCATCCTCAAGAATGGTTCCTCGGTGGCGGCACACGTTCGCAAACGCGCGAAACCGCCCGTCTGCGGCGCGTGTCGCCAGCAGGGGGACGCCGAAATCGCTTGAGGTGATGAATGACCCTGCCTTTGGCAGATCGCCCGACAGGCCAATGACTTGGGGATGGTCCTTGAAGAAGGCGTTCCACTCGAGCGCGGCGCGCTCAGGGGAGGTGTAGTCCTTGACATCGACTTTGCCGATCACGCCGGCATCGACGTTAGTCCCATGATCGATGTGATCCATCAAAGTTCGAATCACACGGACTTGTTCTTCGTGTCGCATGGCGATCGCCTCCCAGCCAATTCCAATCTTAGACTGTCATATAAAATTTCTTATAGCTATGTCTAAAAAAAGCTGCGCTTAGGCGTCAAATTCTTCCTCTAGACGGATGTTGGCTCACCGCCGTTAAGCGGCCTCTCCCAAGTTCCGAGTTCTCGAAATTCACCGTTGGGTCCTCGCCTGAGAGCGGCTGTTGGGGCGTTGCGTCTGTGCTGACGAAACGGCGCAACGATGGGTCCCAGTCAGGCTCGCTTTCGAGGCCGCCCGCCCTTGGCTCCGTTCATGCGCGAGGCGGCCGCCTTTGCCGGCGACGTGGCCTTTCCGGCGCTGCGGGCGAGCTCGCGCGTCATCCACGCCCCTGTCCCGAAGATTCCCGCCACAAGCGCCGGGACGTAGAGGTCAACGTTAAGGTCCGGCCAGTGTAGGTTAAACCCCACTCCATCCACCCGCACGTCCGCCAGATCGTCGGGAGCCGCTCGTTCCAAGTCCTGCACGCGCTTCGGGGGAAAGGCGTAGGAGCCGCCGTTGGCGAGATCGAGCGCCACGCGGTTTGGTTCCCGATCGTAGCAGGCGCCCTTAGCGGCTCCTCGTGGGCCACGACGTAGCCTGAGGCCTTATGCTCGCGGATGACGTCGTAGGCCTTGTTGCGCCCTCAGGGCTGTCCGCCCGTCGCAAACAGTCGGCGGATGTCGCAGATCTGCAGCTGGCAGTCGTCGGGCTTGGAGAGAAGGTAGATGAGAATGATCCGCGCCACTGGGCACCTAGGAGGGGTATCCCTCCGCCGTGAGCCGCCTTTTCTGATGCGGGCGTGAGGCGATAGCTGCGCAGCTAACACCGGTGTTAGCCCTGCGGATAACAGCATAGCCATGAGCCAGACGAGCGTCATTACAGGGCCGGAGCGGCGGCGCAGTTGGAGCGACGAGCAGAAGCTCGAGCTCTTAGCCCAGGCTTTTGGGCCCGGCGGTAGCGTAGCCGACGTGGCGCGCCGGGCGGATATTTGCACAAGCCTGCTTTATCGATGGCGGCAACTTATGAGAGCCACCCCAACGGCGACGGGTTTCGTCCCTGCGGTTCTGAGCGAGGATACGGGGCCGCCGTCGCCGGGGCCGTCCGGCGCGGTGATCTACGTGGTCCTGGCCGGGCGCGTCACGGTGACGATCAGCCCAGACGCCTCGCCGGCGCTTGTAACCGCCGCCCTCGGCGCCCTTCGATGATCGCCGCGCCTGGGACGGCGCGGATCTGGATCGCCACCGGCCACGCCGATATGCGTAAGGGGATGCCAGGGCTCGCCTTGCTTGTTCAGGAGCACTTCAAGCGGAAGCCTTTCGAAGGCGACGTCTTCATTTTCAGGGGGCGCGGCGGGTCGCTGATCAAGTGCCTCTGGCACGACGGCGTCGGGCTTTCCTTGTACGCAAAGCGCTTGGACCGGGGCCGTTTCATCTGGCCGTCGGCCGAAGAGGGCGTCATTTCCCTGACGCGATCCCAGGCGGCCTGCCTTCTGGACGGGATCGATTGGCGCAACCCTCAAGAGACCTGGCGGCCGAAGTCGGCCGGGTAAAAAACCCAGTGAGGACTGCATT